>Ga0209262_10000785_pt1 | contig 13543 bp, 8 predicted proteins | sample Lowcelwee11metaG_FD_187171 | JGI IMG/M metagenome (GOLD analysis project Ga0209262, IMG submission 187171) | Freshwater pond sediment microbial communities from the University of Edinburgh, under environmental carbon perturbations - Low... | ecosystem: Environmental > Aquatic > Freshwater > Pond...
AAGGAGGTAGGGCAGCCAAAGTATAGCATCCGATATCGGCAAGAACATGACCGTCTCCGTATTCTTTCATAACCTCAATCAGTGCATTGTAGGCATCTATATGCCCGCATCCGCTGCAGAATTTCGGCGGTCTGCCCGCTACGATCTGCGGTATTTCGGAAATTTCAAAAGGTAATCCTGTTACCGCTCTGTTTACAAGATTGGGATTCAATTCTCCGTCCCGGGGTAAAGTTCCGTCCAGTCTTCCTTTTATATTCAGGCAGTTCCCGAGAAATCCTTTAAGCATTTCCTCAACCATCGGACTGCCTTCTTCGAACACAAGAATCTCTTTACATTCAGAAGTAATTTTCTCTACAAGCTTTCTGGGAAGAGGGTACTGGCTTATTTTTAGTACTGGATAAGGACAAACTGATCCGTTGAAATTTTCCATCAGATAATTATATGCGATCCCGCATGCGATTATACCTTTACTTTTATCTTTGCCGTCAATATATCTGTTAAACGGTGAGTTTTCGCTTTCTATTTCAAATTTCTCCTGATTTGCCAGAAGCATTTTATATCTTTTTCTGGCTATTGCGGGCAGCAGAACAAATTGCCTTTTATCATCGGGAAGTTTAATTTCGTTCTGGTTTAGAACAGGTTTTACGCTTACTCCGCTTCTGGAATGAGACAGTCTGGTTGTGAGCCTGAGTAAAATAGGGATCTGATATTTTTCGCTCATCTCAAATCCGTGAAAAGCCATATCGTAGCATTCCTGCTGATTCGAAGGTTCAAATATCGGAGAAAGCGCGAATTTTCCGTAATTTCTGGAATCCTGCTCGTTTTGAGAAGAATGCATTGACGGATCATCAGCTACCGCTAAAATAGTTCCGCCGTTAGCTCCGGTTATCACCGAGTTCATAAAACAGTCCGCCGCCACATTAAGTCCCACATGTTTCATTGCGCACATAGATCTTTTTCCCGCGTAAGACATCCCGAGTGCGGATTCAGCCGCGGTTTTTTCGTTTGCCGACCATTTTCTGTGAATATTTCTTTCTTTTGCGGTTTTTGATCTCTGAACATATTCCATAATTTCAGTCGAAGGTGTTCCCGGATATGCGTACATTCCTGACATTCCGGCATCAATAGCTCCCTGAGCCAGAGCCTCGTCTCCCAATAAAAGCAACTTTTCCATATTCTTCCCTTTTAATTAAAAGTTGACATAAATATAACATAAACAATGAAATTATAAAATAAAAAAAATGCGGGTATTTCATTCTCTGCAAATATACTCGCCTGTCTCGGTATGAATGCGGACTTTGTCTCCGGTTTTTATAAATGCCGGAACTTTTATAACCGAGCCGTTTGATAATCTTCCATCTTTGATATAGTCAAGAATAGAACTGTCTTTTTCGGTATCTTCTGTAGAGTCTATCTCAAATACTGCAGTTTTTGGCATCTCAACAAAAACTGACATTCCTCTATAATCATAAACATTTACTATTGTTTTATCTTGAAGAAATGAAACTCCGCTGCCGAGCTTAGAGGGGTGGATTTCCAGCTGCTCGTTATTTTCCTCATCTAAAAAAACCAGAGAAGTCTCTGATTTATAAATGAATTTCATTCTGACGGATGTCAGCGGCAGTTCCTCCAGTTCAATTTCGGAAGGTAAAGTGACATTTACTGTTTCTCCGGTGTCAAGATTGAACAATTTGAGTTTTACTAAGATCTTTTCAACATCAGGAGAATACACTTCTGTTTTTTCAACCATAAATTTATGTTTTTCATATATAATGAAATTTCCTGTTCTTAATTGTCTCGCTTTTATCATTATACTAATCTGAATTTAATTAATTTTTCTGTCCAGTACTTTTCTGACGATTGAACCTAATTCCTTTTTATTAAAAGGTTTACTTAAATATGATTTTATGTTTTTGTAGCTGCCAAGTTCTTCTTCGGAAATCTTTTTAAAACCTGATAGAAGAATTACCGGCATAGAAGGTTTTATCGCCGAGATTTTTTCAGCAAGTTCCAATCCCGACAGTCTGGGCATTGTCAGATCTGTTATTAATAGATCAATCCCCTCAGTATCTTTACCGATAAATTCCAGAGTTTCTTCCGGGTTTTTAAAGCTTTTAACTGCATATCCCAGATTTTCGAGAATCAACTTGCCGACTTCACAGATTTTTTCTTCGTCATCCAGAAAAACTATCCGTTCGGATCCTCCGCTTATTTCTTTTTCGCTTTCAGCGTCATCCTTTATTATTTTCTGTGGATTATAAGGTATATACACTGTGAAAACAGTCTCTGTATCTCCGCTTTTAACGGTAATAATTCCTCTGAGATCAATAATAATTCCGTTGACGATCGCTAATCCCAGACCGGTGCCTTCACCGGTCTGTTTTGTTGTAAAATACGGTTCAAAGATCTTATCAATTATTGACGCGTCAATTTTTTTGCCGTTATCTCCAACAGAAAGTTTGAGATATTTTCCGGGTTTCAGACCTAATTCAAATCCTTTTAAGCTGTTAATTTCCTCTGTTCTGAGTGACACGCTTAAATAGCCCTTTCCGTCTTCAATTGACTGATACGCATTCGTACACAGATTCATTATTACCTGATGAAGCTGTGTAGGATCAGCGGTGACAGTGCCTGATGTTTCCTCTATATCGCTCTTTAATTCAATAGAGGACGGTATTGAACTTCTAATAAGTTTAAGCGCTTCTTTTAAAATAATATCTACCCTTACCGGTTTTTTCTCGATCTCTGTTTTTCTGCTTAGAAGCAATATCTGGCTCACAAGGTCTTTAGCTCTTTTTGAAGCATTGAGCACTTCGATGATTTTTGTGCAGTCGATATTTTTCTGGTTTAATTCGTATTTCGCAATTTCTGAAAATCCTATGATAGCTGTTAAAATATTATTAAAGTCATGAGCGATCCCGCCTGCCATTGTTCCGACTGCTTCCATTTTCTGAGCGTTGATCAATTGTTTTTCAAGAGCTTTCTGGATCGAAACATCTCTTTTGAGAGAAAAATATCCGTCTGGTTCGTTTCCGTGGTTTACAATGGGAACAACAGTGATCTCTTCTTCGAATTCCGTTCCGTCTTTTTTATTGTTCTTAAAAGATCCTCTCCATGTTTTTCCGCTTCTAATAGTGTTCCACAGGTTATCGTAAAAGTTCTGGGAATATATACCTTTCTCCATAAATCTCGGAATATCACCTATAACTTCATCTGACGAAAATCCTGAATCGGCTTCGAACGCTTTATTTACATACTCAATTACTCCATCCTTATTTGTAATGATCACACTTTCATAAAGCTGATCAATGATCCCTGCGAGTCTGTAGATCTGCTTGGTTCTCTCTTTGACTTTATATTCAAGTTCGGTATTCATATTCTTTAGCTGTTTCTCAGCTTTCTGGCGCAGTGTGATCTCTTCCAGAAGCCTTGAATTGTTGTCTTTCAACTGCTTCTGTATGGTTTTGAGCCGCAAGTGAGTTCTGATCCGCGCTAAGAGCTCGTAAGGATTAAAAGGTTTCGTTATATAATCTACTCCGCCGCTTTCAAAACCCTTAATTATACTTTCAGGATCGGTTTTTACGGTCAAAAATAAAATAGGGATATCTTTGTATTCGGAATTAGAACTGATCTGCTTACAGACATCAAAACCGTCAATAAGCGGCATAACAACATCAAGCAGGATCAGATCGAACGATTCCTTCGAAAGTATCTGCATCGCCTCTCTGCCGTCAGTAGCAAACGAAAGGTCATATCCTTCGTTCTGAAGAAAATTCGCTACAACCTGAATATTCTTTGGAGAATCATCAATTATTAAAACTTTATAATTTTTCTCTGTCATTTCCGGCTCCCTTTTCTTCATCTAAATTAGCTACAAAATCGTTAAAATTGTCAAGAAGAATCTTTATTGCTTCGATATCAAATTTAGCTACAGAATCATATAATTTAACAGCAAACAGTTTAAGTTTTTTTGATTTGTGAATAAGCGAAAGATCCTTTAATTCGCCTGCAAGTTCTTTAATCTGAATAAAACTGTGTTTTTGTTTGGCTGTTTCGACTTCTTTCATAATCTTTGTTTTTAAAATCATCATCAGAACATCTTTATCGGTAATGCTGTCCTCACTCTGGTCGAACTCGTTTGAATATTGAGATAAAATATCATACCTGAGATATTTTTTCATTTCAAGTATGAGCTCGTTCATGATCACAGGTTTTCTTATATATCCGTTGAACTTATGCATCTCGATCTTCGCTTTATCGCTGTTCATGACTGAAGCTGTAACGGCAATAACGGGGATCCCGGCAAGTTTGGGATCCGATTTGATCAGTCTGATCGCTTCGTACCCGTCCATCACCGGCATTCTCATATCAAGCAGGATCATATCCGGAACATACATTTTTGCAAGATCTACCGCTTCTCTTCCGTTCACTGCTTCAAAAGTATCAAGCCCGAGCTCCTTGCAGAATTCCATTAAAAGAAGCCTGTTGGATTCAATATCGTCAGCTATAAGAACTTTTGCGTTTTTGAATTTAATATCATTCTCGCTTGACTTTTCTGTATTTTTATTACGACTGAATTTTCTGTCATACCTGACATTTTTGAATTCTATTGTAAATTTAGATCCTTTTCCAGGTTCGCTATCCAGTCTGATCGTTCCATTCATTAATTCGGTAAGTTTTTTAGTAATAGTCAATCCCAGACCCGTTCCCTGATATTTTCTGGTTGTATCGGCATCATTGATCTGCTCAAAAGCCTCGAAAATTTTTATCTGATCTTCAGGTTTTATTCCTATTCCGGTATCTTCGACAGTAATGGTAAGATCTATATTTCCGTTATCTCTTTCAATGGAAGAGCTCGTTATGGTTATCTGGCCTTTACCTGTAAACTTAATTGCATTGCTTAGAAGATTGAAAAAGATCTGTCTGATCCTTAATTCATCCAATAAAATTATTCTCGGAGTATTTTCATCTTGTCTGATTACGAGCTGAAGATTTTTTGATTTGATTTTTTCGTCAAAAAACTGCGACAGGTCAAAGATCAAAGAATTAATATCGAAATAGCCGTAATTAATGTCAAGTTTGTTCGCTTCAATTTTAGACAGATCAAGAATATCATTGATTATGCTCATTAAAGTAGTTCCGCCGGATTTTATAGTGTTCAGATATGTTTCCTGAACGCTGGTCAGAGGGGTTTTTTTCATAAGATCTGCAAATCCGATTATAGCGTTCATCGGGGTTCTTATTTCATGGCTCATATTCGCCAGAAACTCGCTTTTTGCTTTAGTAGCTGATTCAGCTTTTTCCATCGCGATCTGCAGATCAGCCTGGATCTTTTTTCTTAACGATATTTCTTTCGCCAGCGTGCGGTTCCAGTAAATTACTAAAACTATCAGTAGAAAAGCTGAAATTACAATTTTCCATATCAGCGCATAATCAACTATAAAATGTTCAGTTGTGTGCCACTTCTCAAAAATATGTCTTTTCTCTTCATAAGTAATAAGATCAAGTGATTTGTTAATAATGCTCAAAAGTTCTGTTTGATTTTTTCTAACGCCGATCTTGTAATCCCTTGAATAATTTGTCGGTCCGACAATTTTTAAATTGGTCAGCATCTTTTCCATTTTATTATATGCAAAATCTGACTGATGTCTTAAAATCAGATCGACTTTTCCAGAAGAAACATCGCTGTAAGCTTTATCCATATCGGTATAATAAGCTAATTTAAGTTTAGGAAAATCTCTATTTAATAATTCCACTTCGGAACTGCCTTCTTCAACAGACATTGTCAGGCTGCCGATGTCTTCCAGCCCGTTTATAAAATCAAGCTCGTTTCTGCCTACCATTACGAGATTGGACCTGAATAACACATCGGAGAATTCCATGAACTGCTTTCTCTGCGGCGTTTCAGAAACACAATCAATTATCTGCACATCGCCGTTCTTTAACAGTTCGATAGTATGAGCCCAGCTTTCGCTTCTTACCCTTTTAAATCTAATGCCTGATTTTTTCTCGATCAGATTCCAGTAATCAGCTATGATGCCTATATAATTCCCCTCACTGTCATACATCGAATTAGGCGGCCAGTCAGGGTCACCGCAGATAAGAATAATCGGATTCTCTTCAAGCCATTTCAGCTCCGCAGGTGTTAAATTCACAATACCTTCCGTTTTACCGAAAACATAATCTTTCTTAATTCTTCCGAACCAGGATTCTTTTATTCTGATTATATCATCTTCTGAAATCTTCTTTAGGCCTGAATTTATCGTTGTCAGTAAATCTGCCCTGCCGTTTTTGACAGCTCCTAAATAAGATTGTGAGAAAATTGGTTCAGAATAAAGAACAGTATAATTGTTTTTTGATTTTTTTGATTCAAGATAATATTCAAGGTTCTCTTTGGGTGAAACAAATATCTTTATTTCATTATTTTCACAGGCTTGATAAAGCACAGGAAAATCTTCATAAACCTCGATTGAAGATTTTGGATATTTATTTGCCGCAAATTCAGCAGTATAACCTTTAGGGACACCTATTTTGAATGCATTTAATTCGGCATCTTCAAAGTCTTTTTTATAAATATCCTTTGTACAGAATAAATAATAACTCAACTCCATTATCGGATCTGAAAAATCAAGATATTTATCCCGTTCCTCAGTATAAAATATTCCCGCGTTCACATCGGCGGTTCCGTCTGTGACCAAGGTTATGGTCTTTTCAAAATCGTATCCGGTAAATTTTACAGGAATACCGGTTTTCTCTGACCATAATTCCCAGATGTCAATCAGAATTCCGTCAGATATGCCTTTTTCATTTATTAATTTAAACGGAGGATTATTGTCATTGTGTGCAATTATTAATGAATCGGGAAACTGGTTAGATATCAGCAAATTAAAATAGCCTGCGAAAAACAGATTGAGTACAACAACATAATTAAATAAAATTCTTAGGCTCAAATTCTGCTCTCCTCTGATAAAATGAAACTATCTCAAAAGGATATGTCATAAAACAAAATACGAATATTTTCAGATTATTCAAAATGAAAAATCTGAAAAATCTATTCATCATCGAATCTAAAAGACAAATTGTCAAGGATATTTCTGTATTTGGCCGTAAGTTTTACATCGATCCTGTTCCCGTTAATATACAGATCTCCGGGTTCGATCAGTATAGTAAAACTGCTTATTCCTTCTTTGCCGAGAATTTTATCGTTCAATAGCTCAGCTTCAAATTTAAGAATATCAAAACCCGCGATTTTTGCCGACACCCCGGATTCCAGTTGTTGTTTAGTTACATTGACTCTACTTGTTACGGTTTTGATGCTTTCTGTTTTTTCATCTGGCAGTTTTTGAATACCGACATTTCGACCGCTGCCTGTAACTATATAATTTGTTCCGTATCTGCTGTTTAGATTGGCGATAATTCCTTCAAGATCATTTTTATCGAAAAAATCATAATTCGATTCATTTCCGTTCTCGATGAGTTGAAGATACATCTTAGTTGGAATTAAGTTTTCATCAACTTCTTCAGCGTCTTGTTCGACAGTTCCGACATATTCATTTCCTTCATTGTTTTCAGCATTTTCATCTCCGATCTGATCATCCTCAATTCTTTCCTGTTTTTTTGTGAAATCCGGATCCGCGTAACTTTTAATCGAAATGTTTAATTCTTTTGATGGTTTGGAAACTGATTCCTCAATAATATCTGCTGAGAATGATATTTTTTTGGTTTTCGATGTTAGTACTGAAATTGATACTTCCTTTACTTTATACTGAAATGTTTCATCAGGACTGTCAGCAGAAGTAACCAAGAAGATTCCGGAAATTTTGTCTCCCTGGTCTTGAACATGATGTAAAATTTTTGCAGTTTGTGAGTTTGCAATTCCCGTACATATAAGAAGAATCGCGATAAATTTTAAAGAAAAAACGGCTGATAATTTACTGACGGTCATTTTATTCTCCCGAGTCATTTATTTTTACTATATGTTATATAATGTATTTTTCTTGTATTTCCAATGATTTTTTTCTTAAAAATAAATAGACTGATTTTAAATTTACAATTTGATATTATACTATATTTTAGTTAAATTTGAAAAAAAAGGAGTATGATTTGCTTTCACAGTCAATAGATTTATTTTTTTCGCTTTGGTACATATACTTTATATTCGGTATGGTCTTCGGGTCTTTTCTAAATGTAGTTATCTACAGAGTTCCCAACGGTTTATCAATTATCTCGCCTCCGTCCTCATGCCCGAAATGCGGTCATGTGATCAAATGGTACGAAAATATTCCAGTCCTGAGCTGGATCTTTTTAAAAGGCAGATGTTCGGAATGCAGGCTTCCTATCTCCATTGAATATCCGGTCGTTGAACTTTCAGCCGGTCTGATCACTTCAGGCCTGTTCTTTCATTTCGGTCCGTCAATACAACTGCTGATCTATATTCCGCTAGCCTATACGCTATTCTGCATTTTGATAATTGATTTCAAGACTTACAGTATTCCCCACGGACTGAATATAACGCTTTTTGTTATATGCCTATCAGGATCTATTTTAAACATTATCGTTGATAGATATTTAAATTCCGGCATAATTCATTCTGTTTCAGGAGCTCTAACCGGATTTTTAATTTTGTATCTGATCCAGATTGCAGGAAAACTGATATATAAACAGGACGCGTTAGGTACAGGCGACCTGTTTCTGCTCGGATCAGCCGGGTTGCTTTTGGGTCCGAAATTAACCCTGACCGCGTTTTTTTTAGGTTCATTGGCTGCTGTAATCTCATATTCAATACCAGCTTTAATAAATTTAAAAAAACAAAAACAGCAAGCTCTATATTTTAAAAATACAGCTGACGGAATGCAATTGGCCGGTTTTGAGAATGATGACGAGAAAATAGATGTTCTGGGGTTAAAACTACAGCTTTATTATAATCTTGCTGATGAAAGATTCGACTCTGTTCTAAAAGACATTCAAAATCTCACAGAAGACAAGGAACTTAAAAACTTATCATTTCTAAGATTGTTTTTCAGGTTTCTTGCTATAGGTTTATCCGATAAAGCTGCCGGGTTTTTGCAAGCTCTTGATCTGAAAAGCGATTCGCTTGTTTCTGATATCGGAAAAGTAATAAATGAAGACCTTATCGGGTACGATTCTCCAAAAGACAATTTCAGCGTTCTTCTTGAGTATTCTAAAAAAGTAAATATTAAAAAACTAAGCGAAATGCTCATGCGGAACAAAGACTCTTTTATAAAAGAGGAGTTTGAAACTTATAATAAAATCGAAGAAATCTCTAACAGTATTTCAGACGATGATAAAAAACTGGAGTTCCTGCTCAAACATAACAGATTATTTCAATTCAACGGATACACTGCGGAACAAAAGAAAATTACTGAGCTTATCGAAAAATCAGTGGATTTAACGGACGAAAAAAATAATCAGAGATATCTTTCAGAGCTCAGTTATGTTTATTTTAAAGATTTCTACTTTGATCAAAGCCGTTCTGCTTTTGAAATACTTATTAAAAATGCGGCTGGGAAACCTGTAAATGCTAAAGCTCTGAAAGCGGTATATAACATTTCCCTTTTCAGAATAGCTTTCTATAAACAGAGACTGGCATTCGGACCTTTTCTCGCTTTGGGCATCTTAGTCTCTCTTATTTACGGAGAAAGGCTGATTAATTTATATTTCAACTTTTTGGAAAAAATGTTTATGTAGATGCTTTATATCATATTACAAGCCGGGCAGTCAGGATATATTTAAGTTAGCGAATTTGATAATTAGCGGAGTTGCAAAATGAATAATAAAATAATTTACTTAGATAACGGAGACACAACCAGAATAGACGACGAAGTTCTTGAATATATGCAGGAATTTTATAAAAATTCATACGGCAATCCTGTTTCGCTTCATAACCTCGGTATAGAGGCTGATGAGAATCTTGCCGGAGCCAGAAAAATAATCGCTGATTCGATCAATGCGCAGCCTGAAGAAATAATATTTACTTCCGGAGCTACCGAGTCAAACAACACAGCTATAATAGGAGTTGCCCAGTTTTTTAAAAACAAAGGTAATCATATAATAATATCTTCAATAGAACATTCATCAGTAAAAGCTGTTGCGCACAGATTGAAGGCTGACGGATATAAAGTGGACGAAGTAATTGTTGATTCTGAAGGTTTTATCGATTTAGAAGATCTTAAAAATAAAATCAAAGTCACTACTGTTCTTGTTTCTGTTATATTCGCCAACTATGAAATAGGTACGATTCAGAATATTTCCGAAATAGGCGCGGTCTGCAGAGAAAAAGGAATCTTATTCCATACCGATGCCGCTCAGGCTTTCGGAAAATTAAGAATTGATGTTATAAAAGAAAACATTGACCTGATGACCTTTAATGCCCATAAAAACCACGGTCCGAAAGGGATCGGCGCGCTGTTTATCAGAAAGGGCGTTAAAATCAAAAAGCTCATGGACGGCGGCGCGCATGAATTCGGATTAAGACCCGGGACAGAAAACCTGCCGGCCATAATGGGATTTGCACGGTCGGCTGAGATCGCCTACAGAAGTCTGGAAGAAAATAATTCTAATATAATTTTCCTTAGAGACAGGCTCATTTCAGGATTGATGGAAATTGAGCATATAACACTTAACGGACCGAAAAACGAGACAATATCGAAAAGACTTCCTCATAATGTTGACATTACCTTTCATTATATAGAAGGAGAGGCCATTCTGATGCATCTTTCGTTAAGAGGGATCTGCGTATCATCAGGTTCAGCCTGCTCTTCAAAAACCTTAGAACCATCACATGTGCTCACTGCTATCGGATTAAAACATGAACAGGCTCACGGATCGATCAGATTTACAATTTCAAAATTTAATACGATTGATGAGATAGATGAAGTAATAAAGAATGTAAAAGAAGTAGTAGAGATTTTAAGGAACATGTCCTCTTTCATTCCTGAAGAACACAGTGAACTGATAAATAAAAACGCGAAAACTTTTTATAAAAAATAATTAAGGAAAATAAAATGGCTCTGAAATATACAGAAAAAACCATTGATCACTTCACAAAACCCCGAAATATGGGAACCTTAGAAGGTGCTAATGCCGAAGCTACTGAAGGCAGTCCCGCATGCGGTGATATGGTAAATTACACGCTTAAAATCAATCCCGAGACCCTCATTATCGAAGATATCAAGTTTAAATCATACGGCTGCGCATCCAACATCGCCACTGCTTCGATCGCGACGGAGATTGTTATCGGCAAACACATTGATGATGTAAAGAAAATGAGCACTTCCGACGCGGCGAACATGCTTGGAGGCCTTCCTCCTGTAAAGATGCACTGTTCAGTACTTGCTATTAACGGTATCAAAGCCGCCATAAGAGAATTCGAGAAAAAGATCGGCAGAATTCAGGACGAAAAAAGATTAATCACCGAAAAAGCTTTGCTTAACATTCTAAAAAATGTAATTCATCCAAAACATGGAATAAATCTCGTGGATAACGGTAATGTTTTAAGAAGCAACATAGACGGTCAGGATATTTTTATCGTGATCGGGCTTGAACCGGATGAAGAAATTTTCGCGAATAACATTCATGAGGAAGTAATGGAACATCTTGAAGCAATGAAATGCAGTCATGAAATAATGGTCAAGATAGAATCTAAATCGGGACACTTTATTTAATGGTTGACTTTAATTTAGCTGCAGTCTGCACCTTCGGGCTTGAATCTGTTCTTAAAAACGAAATCATCAATCTGGGATATAAACCTGAAAAAATTGAGAACGGAAGGGTCTATTTCCGCTCGGATATTCTCGGTATCGCCCGTTCAAATATTTTTTTAAGAACTGCCGACAGGATACATATTGTCCTGAATGAATTTCCCGCATCTGATTTCGACCGGCTTTTCGAAGGAGTTTCATCAATTCCATGGGAAAATATAATTGATATTAACGGAATGATCGTTGTTAAAGGACGGTCCAATAATTCAAAGCTGCATTCGGTTCCGGTATGCCAGTCTATGACAAAAAAAGCGATCATTGAGAGATTAAGACTGAAATTAAATAAAACTGATATCATCGAGGACGGCACGCTTTTTCCGGTAGAGATAGAACTTGACAGAGATACAGCCAGAGTAACGCTCAATACTTCAGGCGAACCTTTGAATAAAAGAGGTTACAGAGAAGATACAGGGGAAGCTCCGATCAAAGAAACATTGGCAGCCGGACTGATCCTGTTATCAAGATGGAATCCGGATGAACCTTTTATTGACCCTTTTTGTGGTTCGGGAACGATACCAATCGAAGCCGCGATGATTAAGAAAAATATCGCGCCGGGATTAAACAGACATTTTTTATCAATGAAATGGAATTTTATAGATAAAAAAATATGGAATCTGAGCGTGGAAGAAGCTATGGATTCGATTTTATCTTTCGATTCTCATTCCATTTTCGGTTATGATTCTGATCCTGAAGTAATTAAAAAAGCCGAAAAAAATTCAGCTTCAGCGGAAGTTGATGATGTTGCTTCATTTAAAAATGTTGACATAAATATACTGAAACTGAAAAGCGATACAGGTTTTATTGTAACTAATCCTCCTTACGGTGAAAGGATCGGAGACAGAAATCAAATTGACGGATTATACGACAGACTGGTTTATATAGTCGGTAAAAAGCCTGGCTGGTCTGTTAATATTATAACTGATCATCCGGAATTTCAGGAAATGTATGGTACTGCCGATAAAAAAAGAAAACTTTATAACGGCAATATCAAGTGCAATTATTACAGTTATTATCCTAAATAAAGAGGTCTGCATGAAAAAACTGATGATGGCAATATTAATGATTGTAATTCTAGCCGGATGCGGAAAGACTAAAACCGACGATATAAAAATATTATCAGTCAGCATCCTTCCGCAGAAATATTTTGTGGAGAAAATAGCGGGTGTTAAATACAAAGTTAATGTCTTGCTTCCGCCCGGAGTAAGTCCTCATACTTTCGAGCCTAAACCGTCAACTCTGGCCGATCTTTCGAAATCCGAAATTTATTTTGCTGTCGGTCAGATGGAATTCGAAAAAGCATGGATGGACAGATTTAAATCGGTAAATCCCGATATGAAAGTGATCGATGTCTCAAAAGGAATTGAATTCATAGTAAACGAAGAACACCATGAAGATCATAATGAGGCTGAAGAAGAAAATTTCCATGCTGAAGAACATGATCACGGTAATATAGATCCCCATATTTGGATGTCTGTTTCTTCTGCAAAGATCATCGCTCAGAACATTTATGAAACTCTAATCTCTGCCGATCCTGAAAATAAGGAATATTATAAAACAGGATATGATCAGCTTTGTAATGATCTTGAAAAACTTAATATGCAGATCAGCGTAATATTAAAGGATATAAAAATCCGCAAATTCATTATTTATCATCCGGCTTTGGCTTATTTTGCTAGAGATTATCAGCTTGAGCAGATCTCTATTGAGCTTGACGGCAAAGAACCCTCGCCAAAAGATATGAAAAAAATTATCGATACCGCTAA
>Ga0209262_10000786_pt1 | contig 13535 bp, 12 predicted proteins | sample Lowcelwee11metaG_FD_187171 | JGI IMG/M metagenome (GOLD analysis project Ga0209262, IMG submission 187171) | Freshwater pond sediment microbial communities from the University of Edinburgh, under environmental carbon perturbations - Low... | ecosystem: Environmental > Aquatic > Freshwater >...
CTGGCGGACGATCACCGCGATGACGCCGAGCGCCGCGCCGAGCGCGAGCGCGCCGATGTCGCCCATGAACACTTGCGCGGGGTAGGTGTTGAACCAGAGGAAGCCCAGGCCCGCGCCGAAGATCGCCGCGCAGATGACCAGCACTTCGCCGGTGCCCGCGATGTGGGGAATGCCGAGGTAAGTCGCGAACAGCACGTTGCCCGACGCGTACGCGAACACGCCGAGCGCGCCGGCGACGAGCACCGCGGGCATGATCGCGAGGCCGTCGAGCCCGTCGGTGAGGTTGACCGCGTTGCTCGAGCCGACGATGACGAAATACGCGAGCACGATGAACAGCGGCCCGAGCGGCAGCACGAAGTCCTTGAAGAACGGCACGATCAGCGTCGTCTCGATCTCGTTGCGCGCGGTCACGTAGAGCGCGATCGCGGCACCGAGGCCGGCCACCGACTGCCAGAAGTACTTGTAGCGCGCGATCAGGCCGCGCGAGTCGCCGACCACGAGCTTCAGGTAGTCGTCCCAGAAGCCGATCAGGCCGAACGCCACCGTGACGCCGAGCGTGATCCACACGAAGCGGTTGGCGAGATCCGCCCACAGCAGCGTGGCGGCGACGATGGCGACCAGGATCAGCGCGCCGCCCATGGTCGGCGTGCCCGCCTTGGAGAGGTGGGTCTGCGGGCCGTCGGAGCGCACGCGCTGGCCGACCTGGTGCTCGGCGAGCTTGCGGATCATCGTCGGTCCGACCAGGAACGAGATCAGCAACGCGGTCAACGCCGCGAGGATCGAGCGCAGCGTCAGGTAGCTGAAGACGTTGAACGCGCTGTGGTACTGGACCAGCCACTCGGCGAGGTAGCGCAGCATGCTAGTGCTCCGCCCCCGCCGCAGCGGCGCCGGCCAGCGCAGCCGACACGCGTTCGAGGCGATTCGAACGCGACCCCTTGACGAGCACGGTCACGTCCGGCCCGAGCTCGGCGCGCAGCGCCGCGATCATGTCGTCGACGCTCGCGAACCACGTGGCGCCCTTGCCGAAGGCCTCCACCGCGTGATGCGCGTCGTCGCCGACCGCGAGCAGGCGGGCGACGCCGGTCTGCCGCGCGAACTCGCCCATCTCGGCGTGCAGCCGCGCGGACTCGGGGCCCAGCTCGCGCATCTCGCCGAGCACGAGCCAATGGCGTCCTGGAATGCTCGAGAGCGCACGCAGCCCGGCGCGCAGCGACGCTGGGTTGGCGTTGTAGGAGTCGTCGATCATCCGCGCGCCGGACTGCGCGGGCCGCACTTCGAGTCGGCCGGTCACCGCCCGCATCGACGTGAGCCCGTCGACGATGGCCTCGATGCCCGCGCCCGCCGCATGCGCGGCCGCGGCCGCGGCCAGCGCGTTCATGACGTTGTGCTCGCCGGCCAGGCCGAGCGCGATGCGTCGCCGTCCGAGCGGGCTCGACAGCTCGAACTCGGTGACGAAGCCGGTGTCGGACAGCCGCGACGCCACGTTCGAGGCGGTGAAGTCCGCCCGCTCGTGCATGCCGAAGGTCACGATCCGGCCCGCCTCGCGGGCCAGTCCGTGCCAGAAGGCCGCGAATCGATCGTCTGCGTTGATCACGGCGGTGTCGTCGGCGCCGAGCGCGGCGAACATCTCGCCCTTGCCTTGCGCGACGCCTTCAAGGCTGCCGAAGCCTTCGAGGTGGGCCGGGCCGGCATTGATCACCAGCCCGACGCCCGGCCGCGCGATCGACGCAAGATGGGCGATCTCGCCGAGGTGGTTGGCGCCCATCTCGATCACGGCATAGCGATGCGTGGGTTCGAGGCGGCTCAGCGTCAGCGGCACGCCGATGTGGTTGTTCAGGTTGCCGCGCGTGACGAGACACGGGCCGGCGCAGCCGAGGATCGCGCCCGTCATCTCCTTGACCGTCGTCTTGCCGTTGCTGCCCGTGATGCCGACGACCGTGCCAGCGAAATCGCGGCGCCAGGCGCCCGCGAAGGCCGTGAGCGCCGCCAGCGTGTCGCTCACGACCACCTGCGGCAGCGGCACCGGGATCGGTCGTGCGACCAGCGCGCCCGCCGCGCCGCGCTCGAGCGCCTCGGGCACGAACTGGTGCGCATCGAAGCGATCGCCGCGCAACGCCACGAACAGCGCGCCCGGCTCGAGCGCCCGTGAATCCGAGATCACGGGCCCGAAGGCCACGTCGTCCCCGTGCAGCACACCACCGGTCACGCGCGCGAGTTCGGCGAGGTCGCGGATCATGCCTCGGCCCCCAGCGCGTCGAGCACGACGGCGCGGTCGCTGAACGGGCGGACTTCCTGCCCCACGACCTGGTAGTCCTCGTGGCCCTTGCCGGCGATCACGACGACGTCGCCGGCGTCCGCCTCCATCAGCGCGAAGTGGATCGCCTCGGCGCGGTCGGCGAGCACGTGCACGGCGTCGGTGTCGCGGATGCCCGCGAGGACCTGCTCGAGGATCGCGCGCGAGCTCTCGGTGCGCGGATTGTCGTCGGTCAGCACGACGACGTCGGCGCGACTCTCGGCGATCGCGCCCATCAACGGGCGCTTGCCCGGATCGCGGTCGCCGCCGCAGCCGAAGACGCAGAAAACGCGGCCGCGCGCGTGCGCCCGCGCGGCGTCGAGCGCCTTGGCGAGTGAGTCCGGCGAGTGCGCGTAGTCGACCAGCGCGAGCGGCTGGGCGCCGCCGCCGAAAGCCTCCATGCGACCCGGCGGTGGCGCGCACGCGGCGAGCGCCACGAGCGCCTGCTGCAGCGGCACGCCCCAGCCGAGCAGCACGCCGAGCACGGCGAGCAGGTTCTCGGCATTGAACTCGCCGACCAGGCGCGAGCGCAGCGTGCCGCCGCCCCAGCTGCTCTCGACGTGCAGCGTGAGGCCGGCCGGCGTGGCGCGGAGCTCCGGCACGCGAATCCAGCCGGTGCCCGCCTCCGCCCAGATTTCGTTCGACGTCGAGAACAGCACGCGCTCCAGCGACGAATCGACGCGCTCGGCCAGCGCACGGCCGAAGTCGTCGCGCACGTTGATCACGCAGCGGCGCAGCCCCGGGGCACGGAACAGGCGCGCCTTGGCCTCGCCGTAAGCCTCGAGCGTGCCGTGGTAGTCCAGGTGGTCACGCGTGAGGTTGGTGAACACGGCGGTGTCGAAACGCACGCCCGCGACGCGGCCCTGGTCGAGCGCGTGCGACGAGGCCTCGAGGCCCAGCGTCTTCGCGCCCGCATCGCGCGCTTCGGCGAGCCGCCGATGCACGCTCACGCAGTCGGGCGTGGTGAGGCCGGCGTCCTTCAGCGCGCCCGGTCGGCCAAAACCCAGCGTGCCGAGATAGGCACCGCGGCGACCGACGAGATCCGCTGCCTGCGCGAGCAGGTATGCGCTGGTGGTCTTGCCGTTCGTGCCCGTGAACCCGGCGACGCGCAGGTCCAGGGAGGGTCGGGCGAAGAAGCGATCGGCCATGTCGCCGGCGCGCTGCGCGAGGTCGGGCACTGCATGGACGGCGACGTGCGCAGGAAGGGACGGCGCCTCGACGCCGGGTGCCGGCTCCCACAGCACGGCGACGGCGCCGCGTTCGACGGCGGTCGCGGCATGCACAACGCCGTGCGTCGTGCGCCCCTGGCACGCGAGAAACGCCGCGCCGGGCGTCACGCTGCGGCTGTCGAGCGTGAGATCCCTGATCTCGACGTCGCGCAGCGGCTGCACGGCGCCCTCGAGCAGCGCCGCGAGCGTGCTGCGGTACTCGGGTGCGCCGGTGTCGTCGGCGACGGCGTTCATGCCGGGATCCTCGCCACGGCTCACCACGGGTCCTGCGCCTGCACGAGCGTCGTCGCCGGCATGCGCTGCAGGTCGTCCGGCGGGATCGCGAGCAGGCGCAGCGCGCCCGACATCACCGCCGAGAAGACCGGCGCGGCGACTTCGCCGCCGTAGTACGCGCCGCCGGTGGGCTCGTCGATGATGACGACCGCCGCGAGACGCGGGTTGCTCGCCGGCACCACACCGCCGAACACCGCCATGTACTTGTTGGTCGAATAGCCGCCCGTCTCCGAGGCCTTCCAGGCGGTGCCGGTCTTGCCGGCGACGCGATAGCCCATGACGCGCGCGCGACGGGCCGTGCCGGCATCGCTGACGACGGCCTCCATCATCGTCACGAGTTCGCGCGCGACGGTTTCGTCGAGCACCCGCTCGCCCTCCGGAGCGACCTCGAGCCTGCGCAGGCTCACCGGGCGACGGATGCCGCCCGAGCCCAGCACCGCGTAGGCCTGCGCGAGCTGCAGCGGCGTGACCGAGAGTCCGTAGCCGTAGGACATCGTGGCCTGGCCGATCGAGCGCCAGTGCTGGTGGCTCGTCAGGATGCCGGCCGACTCGCCCGGGAAGCCCGAGCCGGTCACGCGGCCGAAGCCGAACTCGTCGAGCGCGGTCCACATCTGCTGCGGCTGCAGCGACAGCGCGATCTTCGCCACGCCGACGTTGCTCGACTTGGCGAGCACGGTGGTGACGTCGATCGTGCCGAGGTTGTGCTTGTCCTTCACCGTCTTGATGCCGACCCGCATCATCCCGGGGCCCGTCTCGATCAGCGTGTCCGGGTGGTAGCGGCCCGTTTCCATGCCGGCCGCGACGATGAACGGCTTGATGCTGGAGCCGGGTTCGAAGAAGTCGTTCGTGGCGCGGTTGCGATAGCGCGAGGCCGCGTACTGCTCGCGGTCGTTCGGGTTGAACGCGGGCTGGTTCACCATGGCCAGCACTTCGCCCGTCGGGATGTCGATCACGACCACGGAGCCGGACCGCGCGTGGTTCGCCTGCACGGCGGCCTTGAGCTCGCGGTAGGCGAGGTACTGCACCCGCAGGTCGATGCTGGTGCGCAGGTCCTGCCCCGGGCGCGGCGCGCTGATCCGCTCGATGTCCTCGATCGTGCGGCCGAGGCTGTCGCGCATCACGAGCTTCTGGCCGGGCTGGCCGCCGAGCCACTGGTCGAACGCCAGCTCGAGGCCTTCCTGCCCGACGTCGTCGACGTTGGTGAAGCCGAGCAGGTGCCCCGTCACCTCGCCCGCCGGGTAATAGCGCCGGTACTCGCGCATCGTCTCGACGCCGGGAATGCCGAGCGCCTTCACCTTCGCCGCGTCCTGCGGGCGCATGTGCCGGACGAGGTAGATGAACTCGCGGTCGAGGCTGCTCGTGACACGCCGCGCGAGCCACTGCGGATCGCGATCCAGCGCCTTCGCGAGCCGCGGGAACTCCTGGGGCACCTGCGCAAGCTTGCGCGGATCGGCCCAGATCGTGTCGACCGGCGTGCTGACCGCGAGCGCTTCGCCGTTGCGGTCGAGGACCATGCCACGGTTCGCGGAGAGTTTCGCCGTGCGCAGGATGCGCGCGTCGCCCTGCTTCTCGAGGAAGTCCTGGTCGATGACCTGCAGGTAGACCGCGCGCACGACGAGCGCGACGCCACACAGCGCGAGCGCGCCGAGCACGGCCCAGTGGCGCCAGGCCTGCGGGCCGCGATCCACGCTGCGACGGCTGGCGCGCATCATGGCTGCACGATCCGCAAGTCGCTCGCCTGCGGGATGACCATGCGCAGGTCGTCGCGGGCGACGCGCTCGACGCGGCCGTGGGTCGCCCAGGTGCTCTGCTCGAGCTGCAGCTGGCCCCACTCGATGTCGAGGTCGTCGCGCTGCTGGGTGAGCTGCTGCAGCTCGTTGAAGCGACTGCGGGCCTCGTGCTTGGCGTAGATCACGCCGAGCGACGACCCGAGCACGCCGAGCCACAGCGCCGCCACCAGCACGCGCCAGCCGTTCGAGCTCATGCGGCCAGCCTCTCGGCCACGCGCAGCACGGCACTGCGGGCACGGGGATTCGCCCGCACTTCGGCCTCGCCTGCCATGACCGCGCCGCCCACGCGCTTCAGGCGCGCCCGCGCATGCGGCGGCACGTTCGGCAGCCCGGCGTACACCGGATCGCCCTGTTCCTCGCGGCGGATGAAGCGCTTGACGATGCGATCCTCGAGCGAGTGGAAACTGATGGCGCACAGCCGCCCGCCGGGTGCGAGCAACCGCACGGCCTGCGGCAGGGCAGACTCGAGCGCGTCGAGCTCGCCGTTGACGTGAATCCGGATCGCCTGGAACGTGCGCGTCGCCGGATGCTTGCCGGGCTCGCGCGTCGGCACTGCCTCGGCAACGAGCGCCGCGAGCGCCGCGGTGCGCGTGATCGGCGCCTCGGCACGAGCCGCGACGACGGCGCGCGCGATGCGCCGCGCGAAGCGCTCCTCGCCGAGGCCGCGGATGACGTCGGCGATCTCGCGCTCGCCGGCTTTCGCTAGCCACTGCGCGGCGCTCTGTCCCGACTCGTTGTCCATCCGCATGTCGAGCGGCCCGTCCTGCATGAAGCTGAAGCCGCGGGCGGCTTCATCCAGCTGTGGCGAAGAGACCCCCAGGTCCAGCAGCACGCCGTCCAGCTCCCCTTCGAACCCTGCCGCCCGGACCCGCTCCTCGAGCGAACCGAACGACCCCTGCACCAGCGTGAGACGCGCCTCCGCTGCGAACCGCCGCCGGCCGGCCCGGATCGCCTCCGGGTCGCGGTCGATCGCAACGACTCGGCCGGCCGGACCCAGCGCGCCCAGGATCGCGGCGGTGTGTCCGCCCCGCCCGAACGTCGCATCGCAGTAACGGCCGTCGGACCGCACTGAGAGGCCGGCCAGCACTTCGTCGAGAAGTACCGGCGTGTGCTCCGCCACCCGCCGGACCTACAGCGACAGCTGGCCGAGCTCGGCCGGCAGTTCGCCCGGCTCTTCGCCCGCCTGCAGCCAGGCGTCGCGACGCTCGTTCCAGTGCTGCTCGTCCCAGAGCTCGAAGCGACTGCCCTGCCCGATCAACATCGCCTGCCGCGTCAGCCCCGCGTACTCGCGCAGCTTCGGTGGCACCAGCACCCGGCCGTGCGAGTCGAGCTCGAGGTCGGTCGCATGGCCGACCATCAGCCGCTGCAGCCGCCGCGCCTGGGGATTCAGGGTCGGCAGGCGCATCAGCTTGCGTTCGATCTCTTCCCAGTCCGGTAGCGGGTAGATCAGCAGGCACCGATCGGCCCGGTCGACCGTAGCCACGAGGCGGCCCTCGCTGCGCTCGACCAGGAAGTCCCGGTAGCGCGCAGGCATGGCCATCCGCCCCTTGGCGTCGAGCGTCACTTTGTTGGCGCCACGAAACATTTCAGGCTGCTGAAGGGCCGGCGGCCCATTTCATCCCACTTTGTCCCACTTCGCGGCACTATAGGTTGCGCACGCGCGGCGCGTCAACGGTTGGACATAAGATTTTTCCATGAGGCACAGCAACTTAGCCGAAGGAGACTCGACTCGACCCGGCGGTTCGGTATGGGATCACCATTTCAATCAATCAGTTATCGTTTCTTCCTGATATCCGCCTCAGGTAGCGCGATCCGTGGGATGCGGCGGCGCTGGACGGATAAACAGCCGTATCCCGGTGGCCAGCCCATGGCGGGAAGCCGGTTCTCCTTGGTGGACAGTGGGATGGCTCAACGAGCCAGCGCCATCTGGACGCGAGCCAGTGGTCCAATTGATCAGTGGGGAGAAGTGGGACAGACCCCCCAAGGCAGCGGCCGCGAGCCGTCCAGGCCCGCCACTGCTGGACCGAGCGCCTCTTGACGCCGGGAACCAGACGTGCTTGCCGTGACTGGAAGTGGGAGTCGGCCGATAAGCCGGGTTCTGTCGAGGGCAACCATCCATCTGGGACGCGCGTCGCCGCGCGCCTCGAGCGACCTACCCGGAAACTCCTGCGGGCCGCAGGTGCGGGCTCCGTAGCCCGCGTGTTTCCCTATTTGGTCTTGCTCCAGGTGGGGTTTGCCGTGCCGCCGAATGTTGCCACCGGCGCGGTGCGCTCTTACCGCACCCTTTCACCCTTGCCGTCACCACATTGCTGCGATGCTTGGGCGGTCTGCTCTCTGTTGCACTTTCCGTGGGCTCGCGCCCCCCAGGCGTTACCTGGCACCTTGCCCTGTGGAGCCCGGACTTTCCTCTGCCAATGGCGCAGCGGTTGCCTGGCCGACTCCCGCGCCGATTATACAGGCGCGGTCCGCAGCCGCAGCGCTCGATCGTAGAGATCCTTGCGCGGACGCCCGGTGATCTGCGCCGCGAGCTTCGCGGCCTGCGAGACGGGCAACTCGGCTAGCAGCACGCGCAGCACGCGATCCGCGTCGGCGTCGTTCGCGGCTGCCGCCTGCGACGCGCCCTGCACGACGAGCACGATCTCGCCGCGCTCCATGTCGGGATCCGTCGCGGCCTGTCGCGCGAGCGACCCGAGCGTGCCCCGGTAAACGGTCTCGAATTTCTTGGTGATCTCGCGGGCGACTGCAGCCGGGCGCTCGGCACCGAGCGCGGCCGCGAGATCGTCGAGCGACTCGCGCACGCGATGCGGCGCTTCGTAAAAAACGAGTGTGCGCGCCTCCCCCGCCAGCTCCTGCAGCACGCGCTGCCGTGCCGCGGCCTTCGGCGGCAGGAACCCCTCGAACGCGAATCGTCCGGCGGGCAGCGCCGCGATCGACAGTGCCGCGATGGCCGCGCATGGGCCAGGCACTGCAACCACTGGAACGCCGGCCGCGACGGCTGCACTCACGAGAGCCGCGCCCGGATCGCTGACCAGCGGCGTTCCCGCGTCGCTGACGACCGCGACCGCAGCCCCCGCCTGCAGCCGTTCCACGATGACCGGCGCCCGGTCGCGCTCGTTGTGTTCGTGCAGCGACTCGAGCTCGCCGTGGCTCCTGGCAATGCCGCACGAGCGCAGCAGCTGCGCGGTGTGCCGCGTGTCCTCGGCCAGCAGCAGGTCGGCATCGCGCAACACGTCGCGGGCCCGCGAGCTCAGGTCCGCCAGGTTGCCGATCGGCGTGGACACGATGAACAGTGTGCCCGGCTGCAGTCGCGCTATAGAATCGTCCGGGTCGCCCGCCACATGAACCTCCCTCGATCCCCCATGCTGCACGTTCGCCTTTGCGGCCGGCAAGTTCACGGATGGCTGCTCGCCGCGCTGCTCGGTGTCGCGGCGGCTTCGCTGGCACCCACGCCCGCCGCCGCCTCGCGCAAGGACGACCTGGCCGCGGCCGACCAGCTGGCTCGCGGCGGCCAGAGCGCGGAGGCGGCCACGCGCTATGAAGCGCTCGCCAAGCGCGCTTTCGGCCGGTGGGATACCCGGCTCGCGCTGCTGGCCTCCCGGGAATACCTCGCCGCCGGTCGGCTCGACGATGCCGAGCGCATGCTCGCGATCGTCGGCGACCGGGCCCGTGGCGACGAGGCCATTCTGCTCGCGCGGACACAGGCCGAGCTCGCGCTCGCGCGCGGCCGGCCTGCCGACGCGATCGCGGCGTTGGCGACGGTGCCCGAGCCCTGGCCGACCCCGCTGGCCGTCGAGTTGCTCGCGCTGCGGGCGCGGGCCGAGTTCGGGGCTGGACGCATGCTCGACGGCCTGCGGACGATCGAGCGCCGGGCAACCATCGTCACGACGCCGGAGGACCAGCGCGCGAACTACGCCCTGCTGGTGGATGCGTTGCGCGCGAACCCGGGCGCCGTAACCGCCGTCCCCGCCGACGCGATCGCCAGCGAACGCGCGTGGTTCGAGCTCGGCCCGCTGCTGGCCACGACCGATGACGACGCCGTCGCGCAACGCGCTGCCGATTGGCGCACGCGATATCCCAATCATCCGGGCACGCAGTTCCTGCCGGCACCGTCCACGCCGCCGGTCGTGGCGACGGCTGACCGGCCGATCGCGATGCCGCCCTCCGGTTCGCCCGAAGTGATCGCGCTGCTGCTGCCCCTTTCGGGCCGCCAGCAAGCGGCGGCACTGGCGGTGCAGGATGGATTCCTCGCGGCGGCGCTCGCGGAGGCGCCAGAGCGCCGTCCACGGATCGATGTCTACGACACGTCGGCCCTCGGCGCAGGTCCCGCCTACCAGAAGGCGCTGGCGGACGGCGCGCAGGCGGTGGCGGGGCCGCTGATCAAGGAGGAACTGGCGAGCCTGGTAGCCTCGCAGTCGCTGCCGCTGCCGACGCTGGCGCTCAATGCGCTCGGCGGCGATACCCCGCCCGCCTTCCTGTTCCAGTTCGCGCTCGACCCGGAGCAGGAGGCCCGCGCGGCGGCCCGGCGTATCGCCGAGGACGGGCACGTCCGGGGAATCGCGCTGTTCCCGCGCAGCACCTGGGGCGATCGCCTTTACGAGGCGTTCACGGACGAGCTGCGGGCGACGGGCGTCGAGCTTGCGGCCGCGCAATTCTATGACCCCGGCGCGCGCGACTTCTCGGCGCCGCTGCGTGCAGCCCTGGGGCGCTATGCCGGTGCGGGTGATCGGACTGCGAAGGGCGAGCCGGTCCGTCGCGACGCCGCGGCCGAAGCTCGGGACGGGCCGCAGTTCGTATTCATTGCGGCCACGGCGCAGACGGCCCGGGCGATCCGCCCGCAGCTGCGATTCCAGATGGCCTACGACCTCCCCGTCTACGCAACCTCCGATGCCTGGGACCCGGCCGCGCGTTCGGTGCCCGACCTCGACGGCCTGACTTTCCCGGAAATGCCCTGGATCCTGCACGCGGGCCTCGGTGCCCCGGAACTCTGGCAGGTGCTGCATGGCGACGGCTCCTCCGGCGCGCGCAGCCGGCTTCGCCTCTATGCGTTTGGATTCGATGCTTACCAGTTGCTGCGTGGCCTGAACATCGCCGCGCGCGGCGTCCCCGTCCAGGGACTCACGGGCCGGCTGGTCGTCGCGCCGGACGGCCGGGTGTCGCGCGAACTCGAGTGGGCGCGCGTGCAGGGCGGCCGACCCGGGCTGGCGGGAGCGTCGCAGCCGCTGCTGCCGCTGGCCGCGCCCGTTGAACCCTGAGAACACGACGACGCTTGGCCGGCGCGCCGAGGACCTGGCCCGCCGCCACCTCGAAGCGCTCGGTCTCCAGTTGCTGGAGCGCAATTACCGGTGTCGCGCGGGCGAGATCGACCTCGTGATGCTCGACGGGACGACGCTGGCGCTGGTCGAAGTGCGCTCCCGTTCGACGTCGGCGCACGGCGGCGCCGCGGCGACCGTCGGCGCGCGCAAGCAGCAGCGCTTCATCCGCGCCGCCCGCCACCTGTTGCTCACCCGTCCCGAGTTCCGCAAGCTGGCGGCGCGATTCGACGTCGTGGCGATCGATGCCGGACCCGATGGCGGGCCGCCGGTGGTGCGGTGGATCCGGGATGCGTTTCGGATGAGGGGATGAGCGGATAGCGGATAGCGGATAGTGGCAAGAGGCTGAGCCTGACCGGTCGGCGACACCTTCCGACTATCCGCTATCCGCTATCCGCTATCCGCTTCCTACTTGACTACTTTCAGCTTCGCCCTGCCGCCGCCCCCGACGGGCCGCGGACCTTTCGGCGGTTCCTTCGGCGCTTCCGGCTTCTTGCTGGACGGCTGTTCGCCACCGGGCGGCGCAGGCTCGTCATCGCTGAAGATCATCCCTTGTCCGGTCTCGCGCGCATAGATCGCGAGCACCGCGTTGACCGGCACGAACACCATCATGCTGGCGCCGCCGAAGCGGCCGCTGAACGTGATTTCGTCGTTGCCGAGCTTGAGCTGCGCTGTGGCGCTCCAGCTGACGTTCAGCACGATCTTGCCGTCCTTGACGAATTGCCGCGGCACGTCGACACCCGTCACGCCCGCATCGACCACGAGGTGGGGCGTGTGCCCGCTGTCGCTGATCCACTCGTGCATCGCGCGCAGCAGGTAGGGCCGGCGCGAGATCAATGCGGCATCTCCCGCTCCCGCTCCGAAAGGCTCGCGCGGAAGGCGGGATGGGCGAACACTTTCCGGCAATAGCGCTCGATCGACGCGGTGCCGTCGGGCAGCACGACCTGCCAGTGCGGCAGCCGCCAGAGGATGGGAGCGATGGCGGCGTCGAGTGCCGAGAACTGGTCCGCGAGGAACCACGGCTTGACGCGGAACAGCGGCTCGGACGCGAGCACGGTTTCGAGCAGCAGCCGGCGCGCGCGCAGTTCTTCGCGCCGCTCGCTGCCGTGCAGGGCCGGCACGAGCGCATACCAGTCCTGCTCGATGCGTTGCGCCGCGACGCGGGCCTGCGCGCGGCCCGCTGGATCACCCGGCAGCAGCGCAGGCGCCGGGAAGCGCTCGTCGAGGTACTCGCAGATGATGCCGGGGCCGTAGATCACGAGGTCGCGGTCGACCAGCGTGGGCACCGACTGGAACGGGTTCAGGTCGATCAGGTCCTCGGGAGGCCGGGCCGGGTCGCATTCGACGACGCGGACCTCGAGTCCCTTCGCCGCGAGCACGATCCGCACGCGATGGCTGTGCGGATCGTCCCCACGGGAGAAGAGCGTCATCACGCCGGTGAGCGCCTCCGGGGCACGCTACTTGACGTCCTTCCAGAATTCCTTCTTCAGCGCATAGGCCAGCAGCGTGAAGAAGACCAGGAATGCGATCACCGGGAAGCCGAGCGCGCGGCGCTTCAACTGCGCGGGCTCGGCGATGTACTCGAGGAACGTGACCGTGTCGCGCACGAACCCGTCGAACTGCTCGGGCGTGAGCTTGCCGGGTGTCGCGAGCTGGAACTCCTTGAAGTGCTTCTGCGCGTTGCCCTGCGCGTCCACGTGCCCTTCCCAGACTGCGTCCTGCGTGCCCTGCAGTTCCCACAGCACGTGCGGCATCGCGGTGCCCGGCAGCACCAGGTTGTTGACGCCCGTGGGCCGCCCCGGCTCCGCATAATAGGAGCGCAGGAACGTGAAGACGTAGTCGGCGCCGCGGCTGCGCGCGATCAGCGACAGGTCCGGCGGCACGACGCCGAACCAGCGCAGAGCGTCGTCGCGGTTGATGCCGATCTTCATCAGGTCGTGCGGCCGCTCGCCGGTGAACATCAGGTTGTCGATCAGCTGCTGCTCGGTGATGCCGATGTCGGCGGCCATCCGGTTGTAACGGACGTATTGCGCCGAGTGGCAGCCGAGGCAGTAGTTGACGAAGTTCGCCGCGCCGCGCTGCAGCGCCGCGCGGTTGCCGATGTCGACGTTCGCCCGGTCGAGGTGGGCCCCGCCGCCGGCCGCAAAGGACGCAGCCGGGGCCAGTGCGGCCACGAGGACGAGTAGCTTAATGCGCATGGTAGGTCACCCTCGTGGGCACGGGCTTGGTCTTGTCGACGCTCGAGTACCACGGCATGAGCAGGAAGAACGCGAAATAAACCACGGTGAACAGCCGGGCGAGGTTCGTGAAGAGCGCCGTCGGCGCCTGCAGGCCGAGGTAACCGAGTGCCACGAAGCTGATCGCGAACGAGATCAGGAAGAACTTGAAGAGCGGTCCGCGGTAGCGAATCGACTTCACCTTGCCGCGGTCGAGCCACGGCAGGAACACGAACAGCAGGACGGCGAGGCCCATCAACGCGGCCCCCAGCGGCTTGCTCGGCACGGCGCGCAGGATCGCGTAGAACGGCGTGAAGTACCACACCGGGGCGATGTGCGGCGGCGTCTGCAGCGGGTTCGCCGGTTCGAAGTTGGCGTACTCGAGGAAGTAACCGCCCATCGTCGGCGCGAAGAAGATCACCAGC
>Ga0209262_10000787_pt1 | contig 13534 bp, 9 predicted proteins | sample Lowcelwee11metaG_FD_187171 | JGI IMG/M metagenome (GOLD analysis project Ga0209262, IMG submission 187171) | Freshwater pond sediment microbial communities from the University of Edinburgh, under environmental carbon perturbations - Low... | ecosystem: Environmental > Aquatic > Freshwater > Pond...
TCGCGGAACTAAACCTGCCCAAGGTGCTGGAAAGGATTTCTTCCCTGAAGCGGGGGCTGATCCTGGTCACCGGAGCCACCGGCAACGGCAAATCGACCACGTTGGCAGCCATCATCAACTACATCAACCAGAAACGGCGCACCCATATCATCACCATCGAAGACCCGATCGAGTACCTTTTCGAAAAAAGCCAATCGGTCATCTCGCAACGGGAGATCGGCCCTGACAGCGAATCCTTCGCCACCGCCCTGCGCGCGGCCCTGCGCCAGGACCCGGACATCATCATGGTCGGCGAGCTGCGCGACCACCTGACCATCGATACCTGCATGAAGGCCGCCGAAACCGGACACCTGGTCATGACCTCCATCCACACCCCGGACGTCATGCGCACCCTGAACCGCATCCTGGGATATTTCCCGCCCGAAGAACAGCTCTCCGTCCGCCAGCGCCTGTCGGAGAACCTGCAGGCCGTCATCTCCCAGCAGCTGCTGCCCAACCTGGACAAAACCGGCATGGTTCCGGCCTGCGAAATCATGCTGGTGAACAAAACCATCGAGATGTGCCTGAAAAACCCGGATAAGACCGACGAGATCATGAAGCACATAGCCAAGAACCGCGATGTGGGCATGCAGACCTTCGACCAGCACTTGATCGAGCTGGTGAAAACCCGAAAAATATCCATGGATGACGCCATGATCGCGGCGGAACAGTCCGAACAGCTGGAACGGGACATGACCCTGGAGCCATAGAAGACACTCTATAAGGGAGGATTTTAAACCCTCCCGGGCATTGTAAAATCCCAAATCCCAAGCACCAAAATCCAATAACCCAATACCTCAAATAAAGATAAAACGTACTACGGGCTCTTGTTTTGGACATTGGAATTTGGGGCTTGGAATTTATTTGGAATTTGGTGCTTGAGTATTGATGCTTTGTCGCTTCTTAACAACCATCATCTTCATGATCAGTTTAAATCCGATTTCTCTCGGCCAAACAGCAGGATCACGATACCAGGGATCAATATCAGCAGGTCCCTGAAGATCAGCACCAGGACGTTCTCCGTGTCGGCGGCGCTGGTGGAGAAACAGCCGCAGCTCAGACTGACGCCACGCAGGGCGTTGAAGCCCAGGGCCAGGATAAAGAACAGCAGCAGCAGCGACAGCAGGAGAGCGGCGCTGCGCCTCCACAAGCCGGCGACCAGGCACAGGCCGGCGATCAGCTCCAGCCAGGGCAGCACCAGGGCCGGGAGGATGACCAGAAAATCGGGCAATATCCCGTAATTGCCGACGATCCCGGCAAATTCCAGCGGATGGGCTATCTTGTCCAAACTGGCGTAGATGAATATCCCGCCCAGAACCAGCCGGGCCAGAATCTGCAGCGGCCGCGAAGACAGGATGCCGAGGATCTTATTTCGCCACGCCATTTCCCTTCTCCAGCCAATCCTCCATGCCCCCCTTGTACAGGAGCAGGGCCTTCAGACCTTTTTGAAACAGCCGCAGGGCCAGCTCTTGCGAATCGGAGCACGTCCAGCCGCTGCAGTAAACAACCAGCATCCGGGCCGCCTGCAATCGCATTTGCCGGTTGGGGAAGAACTCGTCAAAGCGCGAAATCGGCAGGCTGACCGCGCCGGGGATATGTCCGCGTTCAAAGTCTTCCACCGTGCGCGCGTCGAGCAAAACGACGCCCGAGTCGGCAGCGAACTGGCGGACGAAATCAGCATCCACCTCGCTGAAGCTGGAAACGGATGCCGCGCGGGGGGCAGGGCGCAATTTCCGGAACAGCGGCAAGGGCTTTTCGGCGAAAAAATTGCTGGCCAGGGCCAGCAATACGCTGGCCAGGACCATGAGCAGCATTTGCCGCAGGTTTTTTTTATTCATGCCCATGCCCTGGGAAACGACCACGGCCATATCCAGCTCGGCATTTCATTAAAAGCGGGCCAGGTCCAGCGACCTGTACTGCAGGGCTTCCTGCACATGCGGGGCCGAGATCATTTCCGCTCCCTCCAGGTCAGCTATGGTCCTGGCCACTTTCAATACCTTGAAATAACCGCGGGCGCTCAGATCGAACTTGTCCACGGCCAGGCGCAGCAGCTGGCCGCCGTTTTCGTCCAGCGGGCAGAACTTCCTGATCTCGGCATTGCGCATCTGGCCGTTGGCGAATATCTTCTTCCTTAAATTCCTGAAACGCTGCAGCTGCAGGTCCCGGGCCCTGGCCACCCTTTTCCTGATGCCGGCGGAACTCTCCGCCGCCAGCGGCGAAGTGATCTCCTCCAGTTTGACCTTTTTCACCTCGATCTGCAAATCGATGCGATCCAGCAGCGGCCGGGAAAGCTTGGCGTAATAGCGGTGCTTCTGGGAATGGCTGGCGGCGTAGCCGCCGACTTCCCCCAAACCGGCCGCGTCCTGGCTGGGATTCATGGCCGCAACCAGCATGAAGCGGGCCGGGAAGGTGGAAGACGTCAGGGAACGGGAAACCGTTATCTTGCCGTCTTCCAACGGCTGGCGCAGCACTTCCAGGGCTGATTTCTTGAAATAGGGAATTTCGTCGAGAAAGAGCACTCCGTTATGGGCCAGGGAGATCTCACCGGGCACGGGGTATTTGCCGCCGCCGCTGATGCCGACGTCGGAAATGGTATGGTGCGGCGATCGGAAGGGCCGGCGGCAGACCAGGCCGCCTTTTTCGCCCAGGAGGCCGGCAGCGCTGTAAATCAGCGATGTTTCCAGAATTTCATCGTCGCTCATGTCGGGCAGGATGGAGGGCAGCGCCTTGGAGATCATGGATTTCCCCGATCCGGGCGAGCCGATCATCAGGACATTGTGAAAGCCGGCGGCGGCGATCTCCATTACCCGCTTGGCCATGTACTGGCCCTTGATTTCGGAAAAATCGTTTTCACAGACCCCGCCTGGATCCTTGCTGATCTCGGCATGGCAGGGGATGAAAGCGGCGGGGTTTTCGGTCAATTGGATGACCTGGGTGAGATTTTTCAAAGCGTAGACTTCGATGCCTTTGACAAACTGCGCTTCCATGCGGTTTTCAAAAGGGATGACGATGCCGCGGAAGCCTCGATCACGGGCGAACAGGGAAATGTTCAGCACGCCCTTAACCGGGTTAAGATCACCGTTGAGGTTCAACTCGCCGTAAAACAGCAGGTCGGCAAAGGCCGGGCTTTCCATGCGGTAGCGGTTCTTGATGATGCCCACGGCCATGGGCAGGTCCAGGGCCGACCCCTCCTTGCGCACATCGGCCGGCGAGAGGTTGATGACGATTTTCGTGGCCTGCGGATAATCGAAATTGGACTGGCTGACCGCCAATTTCAGCCGCTCGCGGCTCTCCTTGACGGCATTGTCGGGAAGTCCGACGATGACGATGCCCGGGATGCCGCGCGAGAAGCCGACTTCGACCTCGGTGGCCACTACTTCCAGGCCGTTGAGAACCGCCGAATTGATGCGGCTGATCATCCATCCCCCCGGGGAATGATCAGATTCATGCCCGGCCGGATCAAATTGGATCTCATGCCGTTGACCCTCTTGATCTGGCTGACCGACGTGGCATGGCGGCGGGCGATGGAATAGAGGCTATCCCCGGGACGGACCCGGTATGAATTGAATATCGGGATCTGCTTGGGCGGAATTCTTTCCAGGCCGGCCAGCGATGCCTCATCAGCCGCGGCCGGGACGCGCAAGCTATATGAGCTCAGGTTGCTGGGCGTGAAGTCACGCAGCAGTTCCGGGTTCAGCTTTTTCAGATCCGCATAGGGAATTTGCAGCAGGGACGCGATGCGCGTCAACGATGCCGGCGATGGTACGGTCATGGCCTTGCTGCCGGCAAAGACCGCTTCGCCGCTGTTGACCGTAAAACCATATTCCTGGGGAGCGCGGGCGATGATCAGCGAGGCAAGAAAAGCCGGCACATAGTTTTTGGTTTCACGGCGGATATGGCGGGTCTGGTTGATGGTGAAAAAATCCGATGTCTGCAGGACGCGCATGGCTTTTTTGACCCGGCGCGGGCCGCCGTTGTAGCAGGCCAAAGCGATATACCAATCGCTGTATTCCTGGTAGAGATCCTTCAGGAAGCGGGCGGCGGCAGCGGCCGCCTTGAACGGGTCCAGCCGTTCATCGACCTGCCAATCCACACGCAGCCCGTAAAGCCGGGCGGTAGAGGCCATGAACTGCCAGGCCCCCTTGGCCCGGGCGCGCGACGTGGCATCGACGCGGAAACCGCTCTCGATGATCGGCAGATAAGCCAGGTCTTCCGGGACCTCATACTGGCGAAATATTTCCTGGAAAGGAGCGATGAACTCGGGCATGCGGTCGAGGGCCCGCTGGATGCCATCGTGGCGGATGGTCTGGAACGCCTTGAGAAAGGAAACCACCTGGGGATTGACGATCACCGGGATGCTGTAGGAAACGGCGGCCGTGGCGCTGACTTTCTGCTTCAGGTCCAAAACATCCTTTTCGCTGGGCAGAAAAAGCGGCGTGGAGACGACCTGGTCGAGAAACGCCTCCCCCTGGCCGTTTTCCGGGCTGTTTTTGTCCTTTAGATAATTCAATTCAATATCGGCAATCTTCTTCACATAATCGTTCAACAAATTTTTGCAGTCCGCGCTTTGGCCGGGGGCAGGGGCATCAAGGAGCGCATCCAGTGTTTGGTTGAAGCGGGACCGGGCCGCCTCCATGTCGCCTTTTTCCAGGCAGGTCTTGCCCTGCTGGAAATAGGCTTCGGCTCTGGCCCGGGGATCGGCAGCCGCCAGCGGCTGGCCGGCGGGGGCCAGGGCACTCCGGGATGCGGCGCAGGCCAGCAGCAAAGAAAGAACGGCAGACAGGAGGACGATTTTAGCTTTTGACATCGAGGATGATATTGACCTTTCTGGTTTCGGGATGCAAGGCGATATCGAATTGACGGATGGTGCGGCCATCGCCGCCCTTGACCTCAATGATCAGGCGGCCGTCGCCGGCGCTGATCTTTTCGATTCTTGTGATGCGGCCGGGATCCTCCAGCCGGTGCAGCAGCTCGCCGATTGATGGGTTGACCGGTTCGGCCTGCCTTGCCTCATCAACTTCGCCGGCGGCTTTTTCAACCGCGGCCGGCGGGGCCGTTTCGGTTTTTATCGGCAGCTCCTGCCCTGCCTCGCTGGCGGCCATCTGCTCCATGCTGACCTTTTTCACAGGCAGATCTTCCATCTTGAGCATCTGCTGGTCGCGATCCACATCGAACTGCACGGCCACGTTCTTGGCGGGAACCACGGTGTGCTCCAGCATTTCCTTGATCCTGACCAGGGTCAGGCTGGAGATCTCGCGCAGGGTTTCGATGACCCCGCGGCCGCTGCGGGCCACGGCCTCAAAGTAAGGCCGGCTCAAGTCGTTCAAATCGCCGTTCAACTTGTCCAGAGATGAAATGTTTTTAAGATCCCTTTTGTTGTATTGAAAAACCAGGGGAATGTCGCCGATCAAATGGTTGTAGAATCCCAGATTCTCTTTCAGGTTGGCAAAGCTCTCCTGGTTGGCCTGTTCCATCAGTTCCTGGGAGTCGGCCACGAAAACGATGCCGTCGGCGCCCTTCAGGACCAGCTTGCGGGTAGAATCGTAAAAAACCTGGCCGGGAACAGTGTAAAGCTGAAACTTGGTCTCGTAGCCCTTGACCATGCCGACATTGATGGGCAGCAGATCAAAAAAAAGAGTGCGCTCAATTTCGGTTTCCATGCAGACCAGCTCACCGCGCGTGCGCGGGCTGGTCACGGAATAAATATACTGCAAATTGGTGGTTTTGCCGCCCAGTCCGGTGCCGTAATAGACAATTTTGGCGGTCACCTGTTTGGACGTATGGTTGATCAGCATCTCTTTCTGCCCTTTTCATTTTCGCATTTTTCCCGGATAAAGTCAATGATCCGGCCAGGATCCTGCCGGGCATTCCCATTACGCGGGCCGGTGCGGTCCGGCGGGATCGCTGTCCCTGTTCAAGGGCGGTGTTCCCTTGGGGGATCGCTGTCCCTGAACATGGGCAGCATCCCCTTGGGGGATCAGAAATCAAAGCCGATCCAGAAATTGACGCCGTTGTATTTCTTGCTCTTGAAATCGGTTTTGTAAACCCACTCGAAATGAAGCGGGTAGCCGAATAAGAAAAACTGGATCCCGTAGCCGTAGGAGGACAGCGCGTCCTGCAGCTGCAAACTCCCGGCCTGGAAAATACGGTATTCCTGACCGTTGAACCACAGGCCGCCGAAATCAAAGAAAAATACGCCGCGGACGGGGCCGACGATGCCGATGGGAGTCAGGGCGGCATGGACCAGGGGGAAGCGGAACTCAGCATTGAAAACGAACCCTTTGTTACCGACCAGGCTGCGGAAATCGACGGATCTCAGGGTGTTGTCGCCGCCGCTCCAGAACAGCATGGCATTCTTGCCGCCCGAATAAAACCCGTTCAGGCGGAAAGCAAGCAGGGTATTGTTGTCAATGCGCAGGTACTTGCGGAAATCGCCTTCCAGGGAATAGGCGTCCAGCGACTTGGAAAAAAGCTTGAAGTATTTGCCGACGCTGAGCCTGAAGGTGTGACCCCGGTTCGGCCCGTAATTGGCGAAACGAGTGGTCTCGGAAACAAGCGCCGCCTCGAGCGGCAGGGCAAAGCCGTTGAAGAACTGGCCATAAGGCAGCTCATACCCTAAAGAAAGCAGGTCCGAATCCTCTTCCTGGTGAAAGGCTGACATGGTCAACTCGGCACGGGTGGAGCGGGTGAAAGGATAGATCAGGGAAAATTCAGCCCCGATACGGCTGCGCAGAGACAGGTAGTAATCACTGGCGTAAGGGTAATAATAGGCATCGCTTTCGGAGAACAGATGGGCAAAAAACTGCAGTCGGCGCTGCTGGTTGAGATAGGCCACATGGTAGGAGCGGTAGCCGTAATAAGAAGCCAGGTACAATATGAAATTGTGATCGCCCAGCATGTCGGTCACGTTCAGGTAAGAGGAGCCGAAGAAACCGCCGTTGCTGTCCACGGCCACGGTGACCGGTGGCAGGCTGGTGATGAGCAGTTTTTCAAAGGGTTTGTATTTTTTCACGCTCAACGTGAAGGGCACTGCCGCTTCCGCAAGCACCGGGGCGACGGCAGGCTGGATCGGTGAAAACTCCACCTGCCGCTTGGCCAAATACGTGTTCACGTCCTTTTTGAAAAGCAGGAAACTCCCCTTGTGGAAGGAAGAAATGACCAAATTGCCTTTTTCCTTTGGAATTTCCACTGGGAAGAAATTTCCGGTGCGCACGTCGCTGTGGCGGTACAAGACCTTATTTTCCAGGTCCAGGGAGCAGATATTGAAGGCGCCGAGCTCATCGGAACTGTAGTAAACGGTCTTGCCGTCAAGAGAAAATGCCGGGGCGATGTCGTTATACTCTCCGCTGGTCAGCTTCATGGCCAGATCGGGATTTTCGCTCGCCGCCAGATACAGCTTGTCATGGTCTCCTGCGCCGGCAGAATAAACGACCTTTTCGCCGTCGGGGGAGATGTCCACGGCCTTGACATAGGTACGGCCGTCAGTCAGCTTGCGGATCTGGCCGCTGGCCAGGTCAAGGGAATAGAGAAAAGACTGGAGGCCCTCAATGCCGGTGAAAAGCAGACGGTCCTGGCTGGGATGGAACACCGGCGATCTCGGCTTCTGGACGGAGCTGATCTTGAATTCTTTCAAGACCCTGTTGTCGACAGCGTTCAGCAGGATCAGGTAAGAATCGAGCTCCTTGCGCACGAAGAAAGCGATATTTTCGCCGCGGCGGTCCCAGCTGAAGGAACGGCCGTCGGTCGGGACGAACTTGATCTCGATGCCGTCGTATGTGGATTGGTATCCGGGGGTGACATTTTTAATCACCTTGCCGTCTTTCAGTGAAACCAGTATGATGTCGATCTTGTAGGTGCGGTAATTGACCGTGACCACGGCCAGCAATTCGCCGCCGGGCGAGATTTGGTGCGAAAAGGAATAGGCGAAGGGGAAATCGGGGCCGATGATGAAGCTGTAGTCTTCCGGGTTTTCACGGCCGATGAAGGTCTTAAAGCGGTTGCGGACATATTTCTTGAATTCATAATTGAAGGTCTTGGGCACGAAATTGAAATGCTCCAAAAAGCTCCGGCGCTTGCCGATCAACACGGGATGACGCTGGGTGAGCAGCAGGTCGCGGACCCCTTTTTTCCCGAACTTTTCATAGAAGAATTCAAACATCAGATGGCCGAAATCGTAGGGAGTGCGGTTGTTGCCGTAATCGGCGCGGATATCGCCGTCTTCCTGGATCTCGGGAATGCGGTCGCTGAGCACGTTGTCGATGACGGTCATCAAGCTGAAGCTGTCCCAGTAGCCGGTCATGAACTCGGCGAAGCCCTCCATCACCCACAGGGGCGGGCGCCTGAAATCGAACATGCCGGACGGGCGGTTCTTGTATAAAATGGCGTTCTCGAAAGAATGGGACAATTCATGGATGATCAGCCGCCCCAGGTCTTCACTGGTGCGGTTGCCGTAGATCACGACCCGCTTGCCGATCGGTTCGGTAAAACCCTCGAAACTGCCCGGGGAAATGATTCCCGGATACAGATTGGTCTGCTCCAAGTCGGTCTGCTTGTTGTAGAAGATGATCGGCGTTTTCTCCTCGATGACCACGTTCAGCAGCGTGGAGAGCTTTTCGTAGGCCTTTTCGGCTTCCCGGGCCAGTCGTCCCAGCAGCTCCGGGTCATCCATGTAGTGGTAGATGCGAAAATTCCTGGTTTCCACGTATTTCCAGGGGAAGGCATGGCGGACGATCTTGTTCTTGCCATAGTAAAAGGAATACTGGGCGAACAGACCCGCAGCGAAGAACGACAGAACAACGGCGATGGTGGTTTTTTTCATGTTGCCATCCTATTTTTCTAAAATGAACCTTTCCTGAAGCACTTTTCTTGGTTGCAGGGCGGCGACCAGCTTGGCAATCATTTTGTTGAACATGCTGTTGAAATTGAACTGCGCGGTGGTATCGGGCCCGACTTCCATTTTTTCGCTGTATGTTTCCTGCTTGAGGATGTTGGCCTTGTCGCCATCAATGAGAAAAACTTTCATCTCCATTTCCCACATCTGAACGGTTTCCATGGCGTTTTTCTTATTGCCCATCTCATCCCGGGTCTCCTTGACCACTCCCATCTTTTTGATGTCCAACTTCATCTTGCCGGTGAAAAAAAGCCCCCCGGGATGCGCATTGAAGACCTTCTGGAAGAAGATGCTGTCCTCGTATTGGATATCCACGATCAGACGGTAACGCTGCAGAAGCTTGCGGATCATGCTCCAGTGTTCGGGTTCGAGATGGAGGATCTTTTTACCGATGGCAAAAGGCATTTCTTCGGTGAAGGCCCTGCGGATCTCGGCTTCGGCGTCGAATCCGCCATCCGGGACATCGCTGATGAAATCGATGAAAAACACTTCCTTGTATACGGAAAAATCGTCGACCTTTTTCTCGTTGAAAGGGATGGGCACGGAGACGAAGGATTCGACGCAGGCCGCGGACAGGCCGGCCAAAAGCAGCAAAAGGAGTATTTTACTTTTCATTGGCGTCCTTCCTCAGGTTTTTTTTGAAAAGATTGAAGTTGCTCTGAATTTTCGCATCGGCGGGAGCCAGTTTCAAAGCCAGCTGGTATTCGCGCTCGGCTTCCTCATACCGCCCCAGGCTTTCCAGGGCCACGGCCAGGTTGTTGTGCAGGGCGGCGGAGCCGCCGCCGGCAGTCATGGTTTTTTGCCAGCGGTAATAGGCCTCCTGCCACAACCCCTCCTTGGCCAGCTTGTTGGCGAACTGGAAATCGGAGCGATAGCTGTTGACGGCGCAGGCGGACAGCATCATGACGCATAGGGTCAAAAAAATGATTTTTTTCAATTCAACCTCCCGTAAAAACACTTGTGAAAGGCCCGGCGCAACGCCAAAGGTTATAAACAAAAATCGCTTTTGTTTCTTGCATTTTTTTCACATATATAGAGTAAATAATGCATTAAAATTGACTGTTTTTCAATCTTTATCACCCCGATTTCACCTGCACGTTCAATTTAGTTACTAAAGTCCTATGGTTTTCCGGATCAAGTCCGCTTGCATCCTTCATCTTGGCCTCAGACTTATCTGGAAGCAAATTCGCTGCCAAAAAAATTCGTAAAAAATGTCCATGATTTGTGACAGGTTTTTTTAAAAAGCCGGAAAACGGGACAATTGCACTTTTTTCCCGCGCAGGCCTTTTTTCAACAGCGGAGTCCGGCTTCTAACTTTTCTTCTTGACATTGCCCGGCGCCGCGGGTATAATATTTTATTGGATCGCGGGGTGGAGCAGCCAGGTAGCTCATTGGGCTCATAACCCAAAGGTCGTAGGTTCAAATCCTACCCCCGCTACCAACTTTCTCTCGAACTCTACCCTAAAAAGATCAAATCCCAAGCGAACTATAGTGAAAAGTGATAAGTGATAAGTAGCAAGCAAAAACCGAACTAAGGGGCGGTCGCAGGTTCAAGCCGGAGCGAAAGCGAAGCGAGTGCGGCGGCGCCTAAATCTTGAAGCGATAGGTGGCCTTGAGCATGATGATGTTGTCGCCGGGGGCACGCAGCATGGCGCCAAGGTCGCGGCCCAGCGCCAGATCGCCGGGATTCTCGAAATCAGCCCGGTTCTGAGTCCACACCAGGTAGAGGGTCGAACCGAGCCGGTACTCCCAGCGCAGAACCACGGTGCCGCGCAGGGACTTGTAGTTGAAATTCGGATCGTCCAGGATAAAGGGCGCTCCGCCGTCACCCGGATCGACGGAGTATCCCCCATGCGCATGGGAGATGGTGGAGGCGCCGGCACCGAAGACATTGAAATCGTAAGTGCGCGGCCGGGCGAACTCCTTGAAGCCCTTGTAGGCGCCAACGGCGATGAAGGGCTGGATGTAGGCCTGCAGGCTGATCTGGGGCGAGAAAATCCAGTTCAGGCGGATCGAACAGGCCAGGGTCTTCTGGTCCAGGTCGGCGAAGATATAACGAACCCCGAAGGTGCTCGTCATCAGCGGGTCGTCGATACGCGTCACCCACTGCGAGCTGTCGCGCAGCCGCTCATAGCTGGGCGTCATGGAAAGCGAGAGATTGGCGCGCGGCTTCCAGCGCAGGGTCACGAAGCCCTGCTGGGTGGTGCGCCCCCAGTCGGACAGCAGGTGGAATCCGCCGAAACTCAACACCAGCGGGCGGCTGCCGTCGCTCGATACGCTCCAGTCGAACCAGTTGTAGTTTTGCTGCCGCATCAGGGGGCCGCCACGCGTTTGGGTCTGGTTCCACCTGTCCGGGTTGTGACTCATCTGGAAGTAGAATTCCCAGAAGTTGGTGAACGTGACATTGGTAATGGCTATCAGCCGCTGCTCGCCGATGAGGTCCCCGCCGAAATTGTAGTTGCGCTGGCTGAAAAGCAAGACATTCCAATTCTTGATCGTCCACCACTTCTCGTAGGAGCGGTAGCCGACCATGATGTGGCCGTTGACCACGTCGCCGCCCCACTGGAAGCCCATATCACGGGAATCAAAACCCGGCGAGATAAATCCCAGGGCGGCATTGAACAGGAGATTACCTTTCTGCTTGTTGAGGGTGAAGCGGCCGGCCCAGCCGTTCAGCGCTGTGGCCTCGGGGTTGAATTGGACGTAGTCGGCGTCGGGCCTCTGCAAATAGTGGGGGTAGGCCTGCTGCAAAACGGCGATGCTCTCATGCGTGCCCCTCACCGAGGTGAGGCCGAGCCAGCCCGTCAGCGCCCACACCCGTTCCCTGTCCAGGAAGGTCCAGCCGTCGACCCCCAGAGAGAAGGCCTTGCCGGGAATCGTTTCAGCGAGGGCATCGCCGTTGAAATCCCTCAGGACCGAAGTGGCGATGAAACCCAGCCCCTGCCGTCCCTCGCCAAATTCCTTCTGGGCGCGCAGCACCGAGTAGTTGCTGAACGGCTCCACCTGCTGGCGCAGGCGCAGGCCATGCTCATCGACGCGGGCATATTCTCTCTCGGTCAAGGCGTTCAACAGGCCGACACTCCAGCCGTTGCCGACCCTGCCGCTAAGCTTGGCCGCGCCAAGGATCGTGGACCATTCGGGGATATCGGCGTAGCCTCCGCCTTCCGCCGAGCCCTGCGGCGCCCGGCCGATGCGGCGGCTGTAGAAGAATTCCGGATCACCCCAGTCGGCGCCGATGCGATCGGAGGCCCCGCCCACGCCGAACTGAAAGATATGGGCGCCCTCGAGAAAGAGGGGCCTCTTTTCAGAGTAATAGCTTTCAGCGGCGCTTAGGTTGATGACAGCCGGGTCCACCTCCACCTGGCCGAAATCGGGATTGAGCGAGAGGTCGAGGGTCAGGCTGTTGCTGAGCCCCAGCTTCAAGTCCAGGCCGCCGCTGGCCGTGGTTTCTTCGCCGCTGCGGAAGGGATTTCCAGCCTCGGGGCGGAGGAAATTGGCTTTGCTGACGCCATAGGGGCTGAACTCGACCAGTCTTTTCGGCTCAATGCCCCTTATCCCCTCCAGCCGGGCGAAGCGCGACACGAAGCCGCTCTCAGTCTTGGGCTTCCAGGAAAAGGTGGCGATCTCGTTCTTCCTCTTGATATGGCGGCGGAAGTTGACCCCCCAGGCATATTCGCCGCCCGCCTGCCTCTTGAAGCGCAGCTGGTCGAAGGGGATCATCATCTCGGCGGTCCATCCCCGGTCATCGCGCCCGACCCGCCCCTGCCAATTCCCGTCCCAGGAAAGATCCTCCCACTCGTCGTTGTACATGCTCCAGTCGGCGAGCGACCCCGAGGGATTGATGGCGAACTTGAAGCCGCTACGCTTGTCGTCATAGGGATCGATATAGAAGATGAAATAGTCGGCTTCGACAAAATCGTCGCGACGCGCCAGCAGGCTGATGATCTTGTCCGGCTCCGAGTCGAGCATCCGCGCCGCCACATAGATGGCCTCGTCGTCATAGGCCAGCCAGACTTCGGTCCTCTCGCTGGCCGGTTTGCCGTCATCGGGATCGTTCTGGGTGAAGCCGCTGATGGCTTGCTTCTGCCAGGTCCGCTCGTCAAGCCGACCATCCAGGACCACTCTTTCTTCCAGCCGCTGGGCGGTGACGGACATGGGCAGCCATTCCGTTTTCGGACCACTGCCGTTCTTCGCCGTCAGGGCGCTGCCCAATCCCAAAAGAATCATGACAGAAAAACAAATATTTTTCATTTTGCTTCCTAGGTGCATTAGACGCGAAAGATCCACAAAAGGTACAAAAAATTTGCTGGAAATTTCCAGTCGCGAACCAAGGGGCGACGCCTCAGATGGGGTCCGCCGCAGCGTATGGCAGCGGCCGGACTATACGATTAAAGCCGATTTTTTCACTTGTCGGCCAGGGTGGAAAACAACGCCTGCATCACCTTGTTCTTTTCGGATTTCTTGGCCTCGTACATGGCGTGGTCAGCCAGGTCAAGGAATTCCTTGACATCCTTGATTTCGTTTTCAAATTGGCAGACCCCGGCGCTGATGGTGGTCCGGATCGCGGAATTCTGATAATGCAGGACGAATTCCTCCACGTTTTTG
>Ga0209262_10000788_pt1 | contig 13527 bp, 12 predicted proteins | sample Lowcelwee11metaG_FD_187171 | JGI IMG/M metagenome (GOLD analysis project Ga0209262, IMG submission 187171) | Freshwater pond sediment microbial communities from the University of Edinburgh, under environmental carbon perturbations - Low... | ecosystem: Environmental > Aquatic > Freshwater >...
GGGTCGGTGGCGGCCAGGCGCTCGACGACCGGATGCGGCTCGGCTTCAGGGGCCGCGACCGAAAAGTCCTGGGCGAAAAGATCGGGCTGCAACGGGTCGACCGTGGCGCGCTGCTCGAACTCGCGCAACTGCTTGCGTGCGGCACGGACCACGGAATTCGGAATGCCTGCCAGCGCCGCGACCTGGATGCCGTAGCTCTGGTTGGCCGGGCCTTCTTCGACGGCGTGCATGAAGACGATGCGGTCGTTGTGCTCGACGGCGCCAAGGTGCACGTTGGCCAGTTCCGAATATTCGTGCGACAGCCGGGTCATTTCAAAATAATGCGTCGCAAACAGCGTCAGGCAGCGGTTCTTCTCGATCAGGTGGCGCAGGATGGCGAAGGCCAGCGCCATGCCGTCGAAGGTCGAGGTGCCGCGGCCGATCTCGTCCATCAGGACGAGGCTGTTGGCCGTGGCGTGGTGCAGGATGGCGGCGGCTTCGGTCATCTCGACCATGAAGGTCGAACGCCCGGAAGCGAGATCGTCGGAGGCGCCGATGCGCGTGAAAATGCGGTCGAGCGGGCCGAGCACACAGCGGTCGGCCGGCACGTAGCTGCCGACGTGGGCAAGCAGGGCGATCAGCGCCACCTGCCGCATGTAGGTCGATTTGCCGCCCATATTGGGGCCGGTGATCAGCAATAGCCGGCGGTTGTCGGCAAGCAGGCAGTCGTTGGCGATGAAGGTTTCGGCCTGGTTGGCCAGTTCGCCTTCGACCACCGGGTGGCGGCCGCCGGTTACGGTCAACTGCGTTTCGGTGGCAAATTCCGGCTTGCACCAGTTGCGCTTCAGCGCCGACTCGGCGAAGCCGGCCAGCAGGTCGAGTTGGGCGATGGCGCGGGCGATCGTTTGCAGGGTCGGCACGACCGGCAGCAGGGTGTCGAGGATGGTCTCGTAGAGCGATTTTTCGCGGGCCAGCGAGCGCTCTTGCGCCGACAGCGCCTTGTCCTCGAAGGCTTTCAACTCCGGCGTGATGTAGCGCTCGGCATTCTTCAGCGTCTGGCGGCGGCGGTAGTCGTCGGGGATCTTGTCGACGTTGGCGTGCGTGACCTCGATGTAGAAGCCATGTACCTTGTTGTATTCGACCTTGAGGCTCGTGATGCCGGTACGCTCGCGCTCGCGTACCTCCATGTCGACCAGGAAGGCGCCGCAATTGTCGTTGAGCGACCTGAGTTCGTCGAGATCGGCATCGAAGCCCGGCGCGATGACGCCGCCGTCGCGCACCTGCGCACCCGGCTCGGCGGCGATGGCGCGCACCAGCAGGTCGAGCGCCTCGGCCGGTGTATCCAGTTCGTTGAACGATTGCGTCAGCAGGTCGGATGCGGTGCCGGCCAGCGGCGCGCGCAGTTCCGGAAGGCGGGCGAGCGATTCGCGCAGGCCAGCCAGGTCGCGCGGCCGGGCATTGCGCAAGGCGATGCGGCCGGCGATGCGCTCGATGTCGGCAATGCCGCGCAGGGCTTTTCTGGCCTCGCCGGCTAGTCGACCGTAGTCTTCGAGCAAAGCCTCGACGGCGCCGTGGCGGGCGGCGGGAATGTCGCGCTCGCGCAGCGGATGGTGCAGCGTGTGGCGCAACAGGCGCGACCCCATGCTGGTGATGCAGTTGTCGAGCAGCGAAAAGAGTGTCGGGGACGGCTGGCCACGCAGGGTTTCGGTCAGTTCCAGGTTGCGCCGGGTAGCGAGGTCGAGGCCGAGGTAGGCGCCTTCGAGCTCCACGGTCAACCCGCGTAAATGGGTCAATTTCCCGGCCTGTGTTGCCTGCGCGTATTGCAGCAACGCCCCAGCGGCGGCGATGGCCGGCTTCAGGCCTTCAGCGCCGAAACCAGCCAGCGAAGCGACTTCGAACTGGTCGCAAAGCAGGCGCCGGGCCGAGTCGAAGTCGAAATACCAGTCCGGCTGGCGGGTGCGTGCCGCGTCGAGGCCGAAATTGGGTGTCCAGCTTTCCGGGTAGAGAATTTCCGCCGGGCGGATGCGCTCCAGCGTCGCCGGAATCTCCTCGGCAGGTACCTCGAGCAGCACGAACTCGCCGCTCGACAGATTCAGTCGGGCGATGCCTGCGGTGTTGCGCAAGGTGGTCACGGCGAGCAGCCAGAGGTCCTGCTTGTCGTCGATCAGCGCCGCGTCGGTCAGCGTGCCCGGCGTCACGATGCGCGCCACGGCGCGCTCGACCGGCCCCTTGCTGGTGGCCGGGTCGCCGATCTGCTCGCAGATCACCGCCGATTCGCCGAGTTTGACCAGGCGGGCGAGGTAGGGCTCCAGCGAGTGGAAAGGCACGCCGCACATCCTGATCGGCACGCCGGCCGACTGGCCGCGCGTGGTCAGCGTGATGTCGAGCAGGCGCGCCGCCTTTTCGGCGTCATCATGGAACAGCTCGTAGAAATCGCCCATCCGGTAGAACAGCAGGGTGTCCGGATGTCCGGCCTTAAGCGCCATGTACTGGCGCATCATCGGCGTGTGCTTGGCGAGATCAGGTGGTTCGGCGGCCATTGAGTTGGTCATGACAGGGTGGAACGGCGGGGCAGCAATTGTCCCATCAACCGGCAACGCCTGCCACTCAGGTGATGACCACTTCGATCAGCTGTGGGCCGCCACTGGCGAAAGCTGTTTGCAATGCTTGGCGGAAGGTATCGGCGCTGGCGGCCCGTCGGTAGGTGAGGCCGAAGGTGGCGGCGGCGTGCTCGAAGCTGATCTGCTGCGGCGTCCGCCATCCTCGTTCGAATTCCGGCAGGGCGGCTTGCGGCAGGTGGTCGAAAATGCCGCCGCCGCCGTTGTTGACCGCAACAATCACCGCATCGCGGCCGGCGGCCAAGGCCAGGCCGCCGAGGTCGTGCTGGCAGGTCAGGTCGCCGAGCAGGGCGACGACGCGGCCGTGGATTTCTCCCAGGCCCAGTGCCGTCGAGATGTTCCCGTCGATGCCGCTGGCCCCCCGGTTGCCATAGCAGTGGATGATGCGGTCGACGCTGCCGGAATGCGTGTCGAACTGGCGGATGGCCAGCGAATTGCCGATGAACAGGGCGCTGTCGGCCGGAAGTTCATCGACCAGCACCGAGATGTGCCAGGCATCGCCAGTCCCCGGAATTTGTGCGTCGCGTTCGGCCAGCGCATCGTGCCATTCAGCCGGGCAGGGCTGCGGTCGCGCGGCGAGCAGGGCCTGGCAGGCGGCCAGCGGCTCGGCGCGCAACAGGTGGGTCAGGCGATGGGTCGGGTCGCTGTGGCGTGGCCACGGATCGACCAGCGCCTGGATGGGTGCGGCGGCGAGATAATTCTGCAAATTGCGTGTCACCGGGAAGGTGCCGAAACGCAGGACCCAGTCGGGCCGCCGGGCGGCGGCAAACTCGCGGTCGGCCAGCCAGGCGTTGTAGCGGGTCAGCAGGCGACTGCGGTCGTGATGGCCGAAACGCAGGCCGGACAGCGGTTCGGCGAGGATCGAGCAAGCCAGGTGGTCGGCCAGTGCGGTCAACGCCGCGGCGAGGCTCGTTTTCGTCGGTAGCTCGCCGCAGACGATGACGCCGGGACGGCCACCGATACTTTCGGCCAGTCGGGAGATGCCGGACGGGTCGGCCGGCAGTTCGGGGCGGGTAATGGTAATGTTCGCCGGCGTCGCCAAAGCGGGCACGTCGACGGCCCGCAGCAGCGGCTCGCGGAAGGGCTGGTTGATATGCACCGGCCCGGGGTGCGGCCAGGCGGCCTGTTCGACGACACGCGCCGCCAGCCGGTGCAGCCAGGCGGGGTCGAAGTCCGGATGCGGCGCACCAAGAGGATGGCTGCTGCGGACATGGCTGCCGAACAGGCCGATCTGGTCGATAGTCTGGTTGGCGCCGCAGCCCTGCAGCTCCGGCGGTCGGTCGGCTGAGACCAGGATCAGCGGCACGCCGGACTGGCTGGCCTCGATCACGGCAGGCAGCCAGTTGGCTGGTGCCGTCCCGGAAGTGGCGAGCAGGACGACCGGGCGGCGGCTCGCCTTGGCGATACCGAGTGCGAAAAACGCCGCGCTGCGCTCGTCGACCGCAACCGTGCAGTCCAGTCCGGGCTGGCGCAGGATGGCCAGCGCCAGCGGTGTCGAACGGGAACCGGGGGAAATCACCGCATGGGTCACCCCGGTGGCGGCAAAGCCGGCGACTATCGCTTGCGACCAGAGAAAATTGAGCGTGCCGGTGTCGATCATGCTTCGCATCTGAATCGAAAGCACGGATTGTAGTCGTATCGCGATGCCATGACCCGCGCCGATTGGCGCAGCCGTGCTATGATGCTTGCCGTTCTTCGCGGTTCCCGCTGTTTTGGGCGAGCGAAAGAGGAGTGGTAGTTCAGTTGGTTAGAATACCGGCCTGTCACGCCGGGGGTCGCGGGTTCGAGTCCCGTCCACTCCGCCAGCAACATCAAAGCCCTTGCAGCTTGTCCTGCCAAGGGCTTTTTGTTTGATGCAGCCGGATGTTGATCGCCAGCGTCGCACTCAACAGGGCGGCGGCACCCAGGTTATGGGCCACGGCCAGCGCCAGCGGCAACGCGAACAGGACGTTGGCGACCCCCATTCCAAGCTGCAGCGCCAGCAATCCGAACAGGACCCATCCCCAGAAGTGCCCGCCGGGCCAGGCGCTTCGGAGCAGTGCCAGCGCCAGGGTGCCGACGCCGACAAGCACGGCCAGCGCCCCAAGCCGGTGACTCCAGTGGATAGCAGTCAGGGCTTCGGTGGAGAGCAGGCGACCATCGCCCGTATGCCCAAGCTCGCGATGCAGCGTGAATGCCTGCGCAAAATCCATCGACGGTCGCCATTGGCCCTGGCACAGCGGAAAATCCGGACAGGCGAGCGCGGCATAGTTGCTGCTGACCCAGCCGCCAAGCGCGATCTGGCAAATGACCAGAACCAGGCCAAGCGCGGCCAGCGGACGGAGCCATTCTGCGGAGAACTGCGGAGATGCGGGGCGGGCTTCCCCGAGCAGCAAGGTCAGCAACAAGGCCAGCGTGGTCATGCCGCCCAGCAAATGCAGCGTGACGATCATTGGCTTGAGCAGCAGGGTTACGGTCCACATTCCCAGCGCAGCCTGCAGCGCCACGACGCCGAGCAGCAGGGTAGGCAGGGCCGGGGAGCGGGCGCGTCGGGACTCGGCGCGCCAGGCGTACAGGAAGATGCCCAGAATCAGCAGGCCGAGGGTGCCGGCAAAATAGCGGTGGACCATTTCCTTCCAGGCCTTGACGGTCTCGACCGGACGCTCCGGATAGGCCTGACTTGCCGCCAATTGCTCATGTGCCTGATCGGGAACACCCAGCCAGTGACCGTAGCAGCCGGGCCAGTCCGGGCAGCCGAGACCGGCATCGGAAAGGCGGACGTAGGCGCCGAGCGAGATGACGCCGAAGGCAAGGACGGTTGCAGCAAGCAGCAGACGACGATAGAGAAGCACGGATCGGGTGTGTCAGAACATGATCAGGCGGTCGGCGAAGAGGGCGGCGAACAGCAAGGTCAGGTAAAGGATCGAATAGCGGAAAGTGCGGCGCGCCAGCGCGTCGCTGTAATTGCGGACGAGCGCGATGGCGTAGCCGAGAAAAACCAGGTCCAGCAGGCTGATGGCCACCAGATAGAGCCAGCTCGTCATGCCGAGCGATACCGGAATCAGGCTGGCGCCGGCAAGCATCAGCGTGTACAGCAGGATGTGCTGGCAGGTGAAGGCGACGCCATGGGTTACCGGCAGCATCGGCAGCCCGGAGCGGGCGTAATCGTCGCGCCGGTAGCAGGCCAGCGACCAGAAATGGGGCGGCGTCCACAGGAAAATGATGAGGAACAGGACCAGCGGTTCGGCCGATACGTGGCCGGTCATCGCCGCCCAGCCGAGTACTGGCGGCATGGCGCCGGAAGCGCCGCCGATGACGATGTTCATCGGCGTCGCCGGCTTCAGGATCAGGGTATAGATGATGGTGTAGCCGACGAAGGTGGCGAGGGTCAGCCACATCGTCAGGTCGTTGATGAAGGTGTGGAGCATCCAAAGGCCGGCGGCGCCGAGCAGGGTGGCCAGGGTAACCGTTTCGAGGGCCGAAATCTCGCCGCGTGCCGTCGCGCGCCAGCTGGTCCGCGCCATGCGTGCATCGATAGTGCGTTCGACCAGGCAGTTCAGCGCGGCAGCGGCGAACGCCACCAGTGCGATGCCGGCCGACGCTACCAGAAAGCGCAGCAGCGGCGGGAAGCCCGGCGTCGCGAGGAACATCCCGATCATTGCGGTAAAGACGATGAGGCTGTTAACCCTTGGCTTGCAAAGATGGGAAAAGGCGGCCAGGCGTTGGCCCAGAGACATCGTTGGTTCGGCAATCGTTTGCATGGGGGCCTCCTAGCCGGTCCAGGCGAATTTAAGCAGGCGCTCGAGGTCGCCGCGCACGTTCTTGGCGGCGACGTCGGCAGGGTAGGTCATGATCAGGTTGCCCCGGGGGTCGATGATGTGGAGGCTATAGCCCGCCTGTTCCCCGCTGCCGGGCAGCCATTTGGCGGGGGCTTCGGCCAGCACGAGGTCGGGTTGGCGCTGGACTGCCATGGTGAAGGCCGGATCGACGGGCTGGTCGGTGAGGACCACGCGGCGCAGGCGCCCCATGTCCTTGTTCAGTGAAACCTGGATGCGGCGCATTTCGTCTATCCGCTGGGCGCAGTCCGCTTCGCAGCGGCCTTTGCCATTGAGCAGCAGCAGCCATTTGTCCTGAAGTTCGGCCGTTGCCAGCGGCCGGCCGTCTGGCGTCTTCAGGCCGCTGGCCGGCAAGGGCAAGGGCGGACTGACGATCTGGCCATGGTTCCCGGTGCGGGAGGGCTGCCAGCCGAGAAAATAGAGCCCGCCGGCAATGACGAAGGGCAGGGCGAGGAGACCGACGACCAGTGCCAGCATCGGCATGCCGCCCCCTTTGCGGGAAGGTGCGTGCAGGGTTGTGCTCGTCATGGGCGACGCAGGAGGAAATAGGCCCAGATGCCGATACTGGCCGCGGCAAAACCGAACCATTGCAGCGCGTAGCTGCGGTGGCGCTCGGCACGCTCGTCGGGGCGCGGCCAATCACGCAGGTAGCCGCCGGGCGCATCAGGGTCGAGCTGTATGACCACCGGCTGCAGCGGGTAGGTGACGACCTGGCGGTAACGTCCGAGGTCAAGGTTCTGCCATACAGGATCCCAGCCGCTCGCCGGCTGCGTTGTGAGATTGAAGAAGCGCTGTCCGGGCACGATGGCGACGCCGGTCACTTCGATCGTTCCGGCGGGAACGGATGCCTGCGGCAGGATACGATGATCAGCCGCGGCAGGCAGCCAGCCGCGATTGACCAGGACATGCATCGACGAGCCTTCAAGGCGCAGGGGGGTGATGACGTGATAGCCGGCCTGCTCCTGGTGCAGCCGGTTGTCGATCAGGACCTGCCGCGACGCATCGTAGTTGCCGCGGAGAATGACCCGCCGGTAGCGCAGCGATTCCCCGTCTGCAGGTGCGCTTGGCATCGCCACCGGAAAACCGGAACTCCGGGTATCAAGTTCAGCCTGCATGGTTGTCTTGACCTCGGCCTTGCGCCACTGCCACAACCCAAGTGAAATGAATGTCGGCAAAAGCACGGCAAGCAGCAACGCCCCGATGAATGCCGACTGCCGTCGGCTGGTCCTTGCCGGTTCGCAGGTCTGGCGCGCATACTGACCAGGGTCGGGCTTGTCCAAGGAGTCGGTAATGATCAAGTTGGTGGTTGTGTTGATGTTGATGGGTATTGTCGGAAGCCTGTTTTCGGGGCTGTATTACATTTACCGCGACCGGGGAACCGGCGTCAGGACAGCGCGTGCGCTGACCTTGCGCATTGGACTGTCCATTTCGCTTTTCCTGCTTCTGCTGATCGGTTTCCGGTTCGGCTTCATTCCCGGTTATACCCAGTAAACAAAGACGAACAGGATCAGCCAGACCACATCGACGAAGTGCCAGTACCAGGCGACCCCTTCGAAAGCAAAATGGCGTTCGGCGGTGAAATGGCCACTCATGCTGCGCAGCAGGATGACCAGCAGCATGATCGTGCCGAGTGTGACGTGGAAGCCATGGAAGCCGGTGAGCATGAAGAAAGTGGCACCGTAGGCGCCGGCACCCATGGTCAGGCCGAGTTCGGTATAGGCATGGTAATACTCGTAGGCCTGGAAACCTAGGAACAGCGTGCCGAGCAGAACCGTCGCGGCCAGACCTAGGATCAGGTGGCTGCGATTGTTGCGCAGCAGGCCCCAGTGCGCCCAGGTGACGGTAGCACCGGAACTGAGCAGCAGCGCGGTATTGATCGCCGGGATACCCCAGGCGCCCATCGGGGTAAACTTAGGGCCGCCGGGGCCGCTGGTCGGCCACGTCCCGCTGTAGTCGGGCCACAGGGTGGTCCCGTGCGCACTAAGCATGCCGCCCAGATCGGGCACCGAGATCACGCGAACATAGAACAGCGCACCGAAAAACGCAGCGAAGAACATGACTTCGGTCGCGATGAACCAGACCATCCCGTAGCGGAAGGAGCGGTCCTCCCAGTCGCGGTAGGATCCGCCCTGTGATTCGCTGATCACGCGGCCGAACCAGCCGAACAGCACATACAGGATGACGGCGAAACCGCCAATCATGACCCACTTGCCGAGTGGATAGGAATTCATCGCCTGAATGAAGCCGAGCGCCAGCAGGAACATCCCGCCGGAAAGGATCACCGGATAGAGACTGGGGTCGGGAACGAAGTAGTGTTCGCGTGAACCGGCTTGGACAGTGCTGGTTTTCATCGGGCCTCCCTGGCGCTGGTCAATGTCTGTCGCTGTCCATCAATGCCGAAAAAGGCATAGGACAGGGTGATGTGGGTGATGTCACGGCTGACGCCTGGCTTGACGATAAAGGCGAGGGGCATTTCCCGCGATTCGCCGGGACCCAGCGTTTGCTGGGAGAAACAGAAGCATTCGATCTTGTCGAAATACTGCGCTGCCTGTCCGGGCGTGACGCTGGGCACTGCCTGGCCGGTGATCTCGCGATCCGACGTATTGCGCACCAGGTATGCGACTTGCTGCAGTTCGCCGGGATGCGCGTCGAGTTTGAAAGTCAGGGGGCGCATGTCCCAGGGCAGTCCGGGCATGACGGTTCCCGTAAACTCCACGGTGATCGTCCGTGTCACATCCACGTTCGCCGGCGGTGCCGTTTCCGCTTTCAGGCCGCCGACGCCGAAGCCATCGCGAATTGGTCCCGGGCCGGCAGTCTTCCCGTTGAATCCAGTGGCAGCGCACAGCACATCGTAGAGGGGCACCAGCGCGAAGGCGAAGGCGAAGGCGCCGGCAACCAGAAGCAGCAGACGGCGTACGAGTCTTCCATTGCTTGGCGGGACCGGTTGCGTCTGCTCCATCATCTAGCGCTTTATGAAAAGTCCGACGACGTAAACCAGCACGGCAACCGCGCCAATCAGCCAGGCGAGGCGCCGGGAAGCGGCACGGCGTCGTTCGAGGTCAGCGTTGCTGAAGGGCTGTTGATCCATGCTGCGTTTCCTCACCTGCCTTAGCGAACCTGCGGCTGAACTTCCCAACTGTGATGCGGCGGCGGCGAAGGCAATTCCCATTCGAGGCCTTCGGACCCTTCCCAGACCCGCGCCGTCGCCTTCGGTCCGCCACGCACGCACATCCAGACGTTCCATGCGAAAAGCAGCTGGCTGATGCCCAGAATGAATGCGCCAACCGTGGAAATCGCATTGAATTCGGCAAATTGCAGCGCGTAGTCGGGGATGCGCCGCGGCATGCCGGCGAGACCGAGGAAGAACTGGGGAATAAAGGTCAGGTTGAAGGAAACGACCGTCAGCCAGAAGTGCAGCTTGCCGAGCGGTTCGCTGTACATGTGGCCGGTCCACTTCGGCAACCAGTAGTAAACCCCCGTCATGACGCCCATGATGCCGCCGGCGAACAGGGCGTAATGGAAGTGGGCGACCACGAAGTAGCTGTGGTGGTACTGAGCGTCCGCTGCCACGTCCGCGAGGATCAGTCCGGTCAATCCGGCGATGCCGAAGAGAACGATGAAGCCGACGGCGAACAGCATCGGCGTCTCGAAGGTCATCGCGCCCTTCCACATGGTGGCGATCCAGCAGAAGAAGAGAACTGCCAGCGGGAGCGAAATCGCCATCGTGCTGAACATGAAGTAGATCAGCGCCGGGACCGGCAGACCGGCGGTAAAGAAGTGATGGGCCCAGACGATGACCGACAGCAGGCCGATGGCGATGAAGCTGTAAACCTGGGCTTTGTAACCGTAGGTTGGCTTGCGCGAGAAGGTCGACAGCACGTGGGGAATCAGGCCCCAGACCGGTAGCAGCAGGATGTAGACCTCCGGATGCCCGAAGAACCAGAACAGGTGCTGGAAGAGGATCGGATCACCACCGCCGGCGGCGTCGAAGAAATGCGTGCCGAAGTGGCGGTCGGTGAGCAGCATGGTCACTGCGCCGGCGAGGACCGGCAGCGTCGCGATCAGCAGGAAGGCGGTGATCAGCCAGCCCCAGGCAAAGAGGGGCAACTTCATCATCGTCATGCCGGGCGCCCGCATGTTGAAGATGGTGACGATGATATTGATCGAGCCCATGATCGACGAGATACCCAGGATATGCACGGCGAGGATCGCGAAATCGACACCCATGCCGCCCTGCACCGAGAGTGGCGCGTAGAAGGTCCAGCCGGTGGCTATGGCGCCGTCGCCGACGCCGAACAAGGCGAGGGTGAAGGGCAGGGTGAGCAGGATCGCCGCGGGCGGCAGCAGCCAGAAACCCCAGTTGTTGAGGCGGGGAAGCGCCATGTCGGGTGCGCCGATCATCAACGGGATCATCCAGTTGGCGAAGCCGGTGGCAGCCGGCATCAGCGCCGCGAAGATCATCACCAGCGCATGTACGCCGATCAACTGGTTGAAGAATTCCGGCTTCATCAACTGCAGGCCGGGCTGGAACAGTTCGGCGCGCACGGCGAGGATCATCAGCCCGCCGACGAAGAACATGATCAGCGAGAACGTCATGTACATCGTCCCGATGTCCTTGTGATTGGTGGTCGTCAGCCAGCGGGTGAAGCCGCCCGGATGATATCCGTCGTGATGTTCTGCGGGATGGGTGGTGATGCTGCTCATCTCGATTCTCCTAACGCAGTGTCTTGATCTGGGCGGGCTGGATCATGTCGCCCTGGCGGTTGCCGAAACTGTTTCGCTCATAGGTGATGACCGCTGCCACCTCGACATCCGAAAGCGTATTGCGGAACGCCTGCATCGCCGAGCCGGCCTTGCCATTCCAAACCCGGTCCACGTGGCTGTCCTTGATGATCTTGCCGTCCTTGTCAAGCAAGGGGCCCTTGACGATCGGGCTCCCGGAGAGCGCAGGGAAGGCCGGCGGCAAGCCAAGGCCGTTCGGCTGGTGACAGACCGCACACTGCTTTTCGTACACTTCCTTGCCCTTGGCCATCAGTTCCTCGCTGCTCCAGGTCCGGTCGGCACCGCCGGCGGCGGCTTTCGCCTCGGCCTTCTGGGTTTCCAGCCAGGCCAGGTATTCCGGCTCGGGAACGGCGTGGACAACGACCGGCATGAAACCGTGGTCCTTGCCGCACAGCTCGGCGCATTGGCCACGATAAATGCCCGGCTTTTCGATTTGGACCCAGGTTTCACGGAGGAAACCCGGCACGGCGTCCCGCTTGACGCCAAACTGCGGAACCCACCAGGTATGAATGACGTCGGTCGAGGTCAGCAGTATCCGTACTTTCTTGCCGACCGGCAGGACGACGGGCTTGTCGACCTCGAGCAGATAGTTTTCGCCCTTTTCTTCGGCATTGGTAATCTGGTCGCGTGGCGTGGACAGGGTGCTGATGAACTTGACTCCGGCTTCGGGATATTCGTACTGCCATTTCCACTGCATCCCCGTTACCTTTAGCACCATGTCAGCACGGGTCTTGGTGTCTTCCATCGTGATGATTGCCTGGACTGCCGGTATGCCCATCAGGATGAAATCGATGAAGAGCAGGATGCCGAACGGGACCAATGCCCAGAACCACTGCATGCCACCCGTTGGCCCTGTGAATTTCGCGGGCTGGTGGCCAACGCTCTTCCGGTGCTTGATCATCGAGTAGATCATGATCGCGAACACGACCACGAACAGGATGGTGATGATCAGCATGAATTCGTTGTGGATGTGCAGCGTTTCCCTGGCAATCGGCGTGACCGGATCGGGAAAATTGAATTTGTATTCGGCGCCGGCCAAACCGGGCACGAAGGCGACGACCGCTAGCAGGCATTTCAAGAGACTGCTTGCGGGCGCATCGCCCGCGAGACCCCTGCTGCATTTCTGAAAGACGCAGTTCCCCATTCCGTTCCCTCCCCCTTGTGAGAACCAACCAAGTGAATCAGAATCAACCGCGTCGAATTAGTTCAGAAAAATTCCATGAATCGAAACTTCCTTCTTGCAGTTCTCTGCCTGCTTGCGGTGGCCTGCAACCGGGTCCCCGTGGAGTTTCGCAACACGGATCTGACCGGAGCCACATTCGCGCGCCAATTCACGTTGAGCGATCATAATGCACAAATTCGTACGCTTGGCGATTTCAAGGGCAAGGTTGTCGTAATTTTTTTCGGGTATGCCTCGTGCCCGGATATCTGCCCGTCGACGCTTTCCCGCCTTGCCGCGGTGATGAAGGCGCTGGGTCCCGAGTCCGAAAGGGTCCAGGTGCTTTTCGTTACGGTGGATCCTGACCGCGATACCGCGGACCGACTGAGGGATTTTGTACCTTGGTTCCATCCGTCCTTCCTTGGTTTGCGTGGCAATGCCCAAGAAACCAAGGCGGTATCCGAAGAGTTCCGGATATTCAGCGCGCGCCGGGAAGTGGGCAGCCAGCTCGGGTACGTGCTTGACCACTCCTCGGGCGCCTACGTCTATGATCCAGCCGGGCGCATTCGCCTCTATGTCAAGGATACGGCGAGCGTCGAGGAGATCGTTGCCGATATCCGGCTGCTGCTCTCCGGAAAGTAGGCAGATCCGGACTCAGCGTGGCCCGGTTTGTCCGAGGGCGGGCAGGGTGATGTGGAAGCGAATCGCTGCGAGGCGCAGGCCAAGCACGATGGCCATGGCAATCCATGCTGCAACGAAGGGCGAGGCCCCGGCTTCCTGAAGGCCGATCAGCGACAGTGCGCCGACCCAGGCCGCCGTCGCATAGAGTTCTCCCTTCAGGAAAACGAGCGGTACGTCGTTGCACAGGATGTCCCGCAGCACGCCGCCGACGACACCGGTGATCACGCCCATCAGGCTGGCGGTCAGCCACGGGGTATGCCACTGCAGCGCGACCTGGGTGCCGACGATGGTGAACAGCGCCAGTCCGAGCGCATCGGGAATCAGGAACAGCCGCGGCGGCACGGTAAAGGCGCGGGCCACGAAGAAGGTCACGAGGCCGGTGCCGAGGGCGGCGATGAGGTAAGTCTGGTCCGCTACCCAGAACACGTTGCGGTCAAGCAGTAGGTCGCGGACTGTGCCCCCACCCAGGGCGGTGGCGACCCCGACCAGCAGC
>Ga0209262_10000789_pt1 | contig 13508 bp, 6 predicted proteins | sample Lowcelwee11metaG_FD_187171 | JGI IMG/M metagenome (GOLD analysis project Ga0209262, IMG submission 187171) | Freshwater pond sediment microbial communities from the University of Edinburgh, under environmental carbon perturbations - Low... | ecosystem: Environmental > Aquatic > Freshwater > Pond...
AAGGTTGACCTTATTTTCGAAAAAATAGACGCGAAGAGAACACTTGAAAAGGCATTCGCGATGACAAATGATCAGATAATCCAGCAGGTACTGGAGTCAGGTCTTAAGGGGAGGGGCGGCGCCGGATTTCCAACAGGGCTTAAGTGGAAGTACACTGCCGCTGAGAAGGATCCCGATAAGTATATCGTATGCAATGCTGACGAGGGCGAACCCGGCACGTTCAAGGACCGCGAGATACTTGACAAGGCTGCCTACAAGGTTTATGGCGGAATGGCTATTGCCGGAAGGGCTATGGGAGCAAGGAAAGGATACATATACCTCCGCGGTGAGTACAGCTTTCTCCTTCCGCAGCTTTATATGGAGCTTTATAAGTTTCACAAGCTGATATCTGACATAGGCTATGACTTCAACATTGAGTACCGCATGGGAAGCGGCGCTTATATATGCGGCGAGGAGAGCGCCCTCTTTGAGTCGATAGAGGGCTTCCGCGGTGAACCGCGCAACAAGCCTCCATACCCGACTACAAGCGGTTTATTTGCCAAGCCTACTTCAATAAATAACGTCGAGACGCTTGTCACTGCGATGATGATCATCGAGAAGGGTGCCGATCATTATGTCAAGCTTGGCACCAAGGACTCGAGAGGCTCAAAGGTATTCTCCATCTCAGGCGACACACCTATCCCGGGTATCTTCGAGCTTGAGCTTGGCATGACCGTACAGGAGTTTGTCAACGCCTTTGGCGATGGCGACACAAAGGCCGTTCAGGTGGGAGGTGCATCAGGATTCTGCGTACCGCGCAAGAAATTTGCCGAGACGATCATAGGATTTGAAGGTGTGCCGACAGGAGGCTCGATGAAGCTCTTCAACAGCTCACGCTCAATGTACAATGTGCTTCATAACTATCTGGATTTCTTTGCTGAGGAGTCATGCGGCCAGTGTACCCCGTGCCGTGTTGGCTGCCAGCAGCTGCTCAAGGGCGTGGAAATGGTGAAGAAAGGCGATGCCAAATCAGCATACCTTAACGAACTGGTGAAGCTTGCTGACACGATGAAGATCGCATCAAAATGCGGACTGGGGCAGTCGGTGGGCAATGCCTTCAAGTCGATAGTCGAGAATTTCAGGGAAGAGGTTATTTACTAAAATCACGAAAGAATATCATGGTAACATTAAAGATAAACGATCATCAGGTTAAGGTAGCCGAAGGCACAACGGTGCTAGATGCAGCCAGGAGTCTGGGATTCAACATACCGACGCTTTGCAACCATCAGGATCTGTGCGTTGCAGGGAACTGCAGGGTTTGCGTCGTTGAGATGAAGGGTGCGCGTACTCTTATTGCTGCATGCGCAATGCCAGCCTCGGAAGGGATGGAGATTTATACCAACTCTCTCAAGGTAAGGAATGCCCGTAAGCACATAGTTGAACTGCTGCTCTCAGAACACAGGGCCGACTGTACCAAGTGTTACAAGAATCAGAATTGCGAGCTTCAGACTCTTGCAAACGAATTCTCATTCGGTGAGCATATATTTCTTGATCTTGTGGCCGGTCGCCCTTATGAGATCGACAGGTCATCGCCATCATTCATAAAGGATGACAGCAAATGCATCAGGTGCCAGCGTTGTGTCCGCACCTGCTCAGAGCTGCAGCATGTCTCTGCCATAGCGGTGGCCAAAAAGGGCGCCCATCAGAAGATATCTTCATTCCATGACAGGCCTATGAGCCATGTAGTATGTACAAACTGCGGACAGTGTGTCAACCGTTGTCCGACCGGGGCTCTGGTAGAAAAGACCTATATCGACCAGGTATGGGATGCGATATATGATACCGACAAGCATGTTGTGGTACAAACTGCGCCGGCTGTAAGGGTTGCCCTTGGTGAGGACCTGGGATTTGATCCGGGTGAGAGGGTTACAGGTAAGATGGTGGCAGCATTGAGGCAGCTTGGCTTTGACTCAGTGCTTGACACTGACTTCACCGCTGACCTTACTATTGTTGAGGAGGGGACAGAGCTTCTTACCAGGCTGAAGAGGGTACTTGTAGAAGGCGACCAGAAAGTTGCACTTCCGATGTTTACATCTTGCTCGCCGGGCTGGATTAAGTTTATTGAACATAAGTTTCCGCATATGCTTTCGAACCTGTCTACCTGCAAGTCACCGCAGCAGATGTTCGGCGCACTTGCAAAGACTTTCTATGCAGAGAAGCGGGGTCTTGATCCCTCAAAAGTTGTCTCCGTATCAATCATGCCGTGCACAGCCAAGAAGTTTGAGGCTGACAGGCCGGAGATGCGATCGAGCGGATACAAGGACATCGATTATGTGCTTACCACCCGCGAGCTTGCGGTTATGATAAGGCAGGCAGGCATCGACTTCCATGGACTCGAGGATGAGAAATATGACTCAATCATGGGCGCCTCAACAGGAGCAGCAGTGATCTTTGGCGCTACAGGAGGGGTCATGGAAGCAGCCCTGCGTACCGCCTACGAGATAATTACAGGCAGGTCCGTCCCTTTCACTAACCTCGAAATAGTACCCGTCAGAGGTATGGAGGGGGTCAAGGAGGCAACAATCAAGATCGAAGGAACGAAGGAGGACTGGAAGTTTCTTGAAGGAGTAGAGCTTAAAGTGGCAATAGCACACGGACTCGTAAATGCAAATAAACTGGTCAAGGCTGTCAGCACAGGAAAGGCTTCATACCACTTCATCGAGATAATGGCCTGTCCCGGCGGATGCCTCGGAGGAGGCGGCCAGCCCATCCCGACAAACCTGGAGATCAGAAAGAAAAGGATGGAAGCTATCTATTCGGAAGACACTCATATGGCAATCAGAAAATCGCATGAGAACCCGGAAGTAGTTGCTATCTACAAGGAGTTCCTTGAAGAACCCAACGGACATAAATCTCACAAGTTGCTTCACACACATTATGTGAAGCGCGAGTCATATTAACAGGTTAAGAAATATTTCAGGGGACACCAGGTAACAGGTGTCCCCTTTTTTTATACCCTTTCGTGACAATCTAAACTTTGGTCCCGATTTCTTGTTAATTTTGCACAAAATTTCCGGTAATGTTAGATTTCCTCATGCACAATATCTTCTTCATAATCTTCGGGGTTGTGATACTGACGGTGCTTCTGATTGACCTCCTTTATGTAGGGAAGGATCACCACACCATTTCCCTGAGGGAATCGCTGACATGGACAGCCATCTGGATCAGCCTTGCCATTGGCTTCTACTTTTTCATCAGGTACTACGGCCACATGGTGCATGATATCTCTGACTGGCAGACCCTTAAGGACTATGTGGCACTGTACAATCCGTCACTCAGGCTTCCTGAGGATAGTTTTGAGTCGGCACTTGAGGTGTACCGCAAGGCAACAGCGACAAATTATATCACAGGATACCTGCTGGAATACACACTTTCAATAGACAATGTCTTCGTGATACTTATGATTCTGACCGCATTTTCGGTTGACCCTAGGAATTACAAGCAGGTGCTTTTCTGGGGCATCCTCGGGGCTATCGTACTGCGATTCATTTTTATATTTGTGGGCTCAGCACTGATACATAAATTCAGCTGGCTGCTGCTGGTCTTCGGAGCCTTCCTGGTCTATTCGGGTATCCATATGTACATTGGAAGGAACAGGAATCAGAAGATTGAAACGCGTGATCACTGGCTTGTGAAGTTCCTTTCGCGGCACTTTAATATCTATCCTGACTACATCCAGCATCATTTCTGGAAAAGGGTTGACGGCAAATTCTTCTTCACGCCACTCTTTATTGTACTGATAATGATTGAGTTCACTGATGTGATCTTCGCCCTTGATTCAATCCCGGCCATCTTCTCCATTACAACAGATCCCTATATAGTATTCTTTTCGAATATATTCGCAATCATAGGTCTCAGGTCGCTGTTCTTCCTTCTTGTCAAGGTTGTCAACCTTTTCCATTACCTCAAGGTGGGGATATCTTTCCTGCTGGTCTTTGTAGGGTTCAAGCTTCTCTTTCACCACTGGCTTGACACTATCGGCTATCAGACCGTTTATTCTCTTTATATCATTACGGCGACGTTGGTTATAAGCATACTGGCCTCGGTAATTTTCCCTGAGAGGAAGAAGGTGCCGGTTCAGTAACCTTCACAAACATCTGTCAAACTGTTTTTTTCTGTTTTTTAACACCAATATATTGCTCCTTTTAAGTTTTTTACCACCTTTAATGCCTTAATGTATTAACCGTGCAGTAAATATTCTTAAGATGAGCGGATTTGATTTCAACAAGAGAGATTCTTTTGGCAGCAGGCTGGGTGTCATAGCGGCGGCAGCAGGGTCAGCGGTAGGGCTGGGCAATATATGGCGATTCCCTTATGTCCTTGGAGAGAATGGCGGTGGAGCCTTCCTCCTTGTTTATCTTCTGATTGTATTTGCAATAGGAATTCCGGTAATGATGTCAGAACTGGTTATCGGAAGGAGAACAAACCGCAATCCGGTTGGTGCATTCAAATTACTTGCTCCCCGTAAACCATGGTATCTGGTCGGGCTTATGGGGGTCGTATCAGCATTCATGATACTGGCTTTCTATACAGCAGTGTCAGGGTGGACCCTTGAATATATGTACCAGACAGTTACCGGCGGGTTGGTTGACAAATCGTCTGATGAACTTGCCGGCATGTTCCATAGTTTCAGAGCCGAATCACTAAGGCCGGCATTATGGTTTGTGATCTTTATGTTAGCCACATCAGCAATAGTATTGGGTGGTGTCAGGAGAGGAATAGAAACATCCACCAAGATCATGATGCCTCTCCTGTTTGTGATTCTTATTATTATGTGCGTCAGATCGCTGACTCTTCCCGGCGCGTCAGAGGGACTCGACTTTCTGTTCAAGCCTGACTTCAGCAAAATTACCGGCAAAGCTATTCTTATGGCGCTCGGACAGGTCTTTTTCTCCCTGAGTATAGGAATGGGCACAATTATCACCTACGGATCGTATATACAGAAGGATAACAACCTGGCAAACACAGCGGTACAGGTCTCCCTGATAGATACAATGGTCGCAGTGCTGGCAGGAGTTGCCATCTTCCCGGCAGTATTTGCCTTCGGTATTTCTCCCTCTTCAGGTGAGTCCCTTACGTTTATTGTTCTCCCCGGAGTGTTTCAGCAAATGGCCGGCGGGATGTTCTTTTCATTTATGTTCTTTTTGCTGCTTGCTCTCGCTGCACTCACATCAACTATATCAGTACTTGAGGTTATCGTGGCCTATTTCTCTGAACAACTCGGCTGGAGTCGCAAGGTTTCCATCATGGTGGCAACCCTGTCAATGTTCATTCTGGGGATTTCAGCATCACTTTCATTAGGCGTAATGCAGAATGTTAAAATCTTTGACCTTAACATCTTCGACCTGTTAAATAACACAACTGCTAATATTCTTCTTCCACTGGGCGGATTGCTCATTGTCGCTTTTCTAGGGTGGTTCTTTCCTTCCAGGGATGTTAGGGATGAACTTACAAACGGCGGACTGCTGAAGGCGAGGTATTATTATTTATACAGGTTTGTTATCAAATTTATTGCCCCGATTGCAATAGCACTCGTGTTCCTTAACGGCATCGGAATTATCAAGTTCTAACCTTTAGACGACAGAAAATGAGTCAAATAAATGATTTTCTAGTAATGCTTGACGGCTATCTTGGTGGCCACACCTGGTTCATGTTTCTCCTGATCGGTACCGGAATCTTTTTTACCGTTTATCTCGGGTTTCCACAGTTAAGATATTTCAGGCATGCAATAAGGATAACAGCCGGGAAATACGATCACTCGCATGATGTAGGAGACACATCTCATTTCCAGTCGCTCTCAACGGCTCTTTCAGGTACAGTCGGCACCGGTAATATTGCAGGGGTGGCGCTTGCCATACATCTCGGAGGCCCTGCCGCCCTTTTCTGGATGCTTGTCACAGCGGCAATAGGGATGTGCACAAAGATGGTGGAGGTCTCCATATCTCATAAATACAGGGACATTCTTCCTGACGGCTCAGTATCAGGCGGGCCGATGTATTACATGAAAAAACGGCTGAACATAACTACAAAAAGCGGAAAGGTGATAAAGACCGGAGCCATCCTCGGGGCATTCTTCGCCGCTGCTACCGTTCTGTCATCATTCGGAACCGGTAATATGCCCCAGATAAACAGTATCACAAACTCAGTATATGCTACGTTCGGGATCAATCATATCATTACAGGAGCTGTACTGGCAGTCATACTCGCACTGGTGATCATAGGTGGCATTCAGCGAATAGCAAAGGTGACATCTGTTCTCGTGCCGTTTATGGCAATCCTTTATCTTTTCGGTTCTCTGACAGTAATATTCTCAAATTACGAAAATATTATTCCGTCACTGCTGGCAGTATTCGGTGATGCATTCACCGGATCAGCTGCGGCAGGCGGATTCCTGGGTGCAACTTTTGCTTTTGCAATGAACAGGGGTGTGAACAGAGGACTCTTCTCGAACGAGTCGGGGCAGGGATCGGCCCCGATTGCACACTCGGCAGCACGGGCCCCGGAACCTATCTCCGAGGGGATGGTGGCTCTTCTTGAACCTTTCATTGATACAATCGTTATCTGCACCCTTACAGGTCTGGTAGTGCTCTCGTCGGGAGCCTGGAATACCAAGACGCAGAATACTTTCCAGACCACTGACATGCAGTTCATCACTGGTGTCTACGATGACTCGCGCGAAGAGGATGTCACCAGACTTGGAAACCATGTCAGCGGTAAGGAGTTCATTGATCTTTACAACGGCAAGCTTGAAATAAAGGATGGAGTGATGGTGACAGAAAATGTCTCCCTGATACATTCAAGGTCACTTGCTGAAAATGCGAAATTCTATGACGGGAAGGATCTGTATAACGGTTATATCACAGTTGCCGACGGCAAACTTACCGGGACTGACGTAACCTCAGTTGCTGGCGAATCGCTTATTCACAGTGCACCGCTCACCAATTTCGCCTTCAGCAGAAGCATAATGGGAGGCTTTGGAAAATACGTTGTTACCTTTTCGCTGCTTCTCTTCGCCTTCTCCACCGTCATATCGTGGTCTTACTACGGAGACCGGGCAATAACCTACCTTATAGGGACGAAGTATGTTCTGGCCTACAGGATTGTTTTTGTTGCAGGATTCTTTATCGCAAGCTTCACCGACACAACGATCATCTGGTCACTGTCATACATAGCCATTGTGCTTATGGCAGTGCCGAACCTCATCGGTCTGCTTTTGCTGCGCAAAGAGATGAAACAGTCGGTGAAGGATTACTGGCTTACCTTCTCAAAGCAGTACCCTCACGAGAAGATATCGGGCAAAATGGCGAAGCGCTTCCGGGATAAGGATTGAGAAACTTACTCACCACAAAGGGTTTCAAAAAAATAAAGTCCGGGCTTCCAAGGGGAGCCGTTTTGAACTAAGCGATTCAAAACGCTTATTCCTTATCCGGCATTTTAGGATAGAGATCCTCAACTCTCACCCTGTTGTCATCCTCCTCTGTCGTCACAGCAACTGGCTGCCCGGCGTTGTTCCTGAAATAGAGTATGAATGCCAGAATGGGAAATACCGGTGTGATCAGCGCTGTTGTCAGTGAACTGATAACGATGTAAACGGGGTTCTTCACCATCTCCAGCAGTGCGCCTGCCTCTGCAGGATCGGTCAGTGACCTCAGCAGCGACCCGGTAAAGGGGAGCATGATCAGGCTGCTCAGGACGAGTGATAAGATTATGATTATAAGAAGCACAACGATAACCCAGCCCATATTAGGCCATAAGTTCCTGTGTGCCAGGCTGAATGACCTGGAAATGATCGTTGCAGCGTTGCGGCTCTCAACCAGGGTAACCGGCAGGGCAAAGATCGCGATTGTAAGAACATAGAAAACTGCAAAGATGCCGGGCAGCACAAGAAGCACCAGCCCTGCGGCTGTCACTATTGAGCCGGCGATGCCTATGACGATAACAACAATGAGGTAGGGAATGAATGCCTGGAGACTCTTCCTGAGGGTGGTGGCAACTACATTCACCTGGCCCAGTGGCCTTTCAAGTATCCATGCATGCATTAGAACCCCGAAGATCAGGGAGACAACCGCGATCAGTGAGTAAGGAACAATCATCTCCTTCATCATCTTCAGCATCTCCTCCGGTTCAGTTGCTGTCTGGATCGCTGCGAGATCAAGACTGGCGCTGAAGACAGCCGTAATGAGTGCGAGCATGAACGAGATAATATACATGCCTGCGAAATAGTGTTTGTAGAAGTCCCACAGTATGGTCATGGCACTGTCGAGGTCTGAGGCTCCGGCAAGGGGATGATTCTGATAATTATACATCATATGTGATTTTGAATGGGTGGTAAAAATATAAAAAAATCAGTTCAGAATCTCAAGTATTCCCTTGATGTCTAATTCGCTCATTGGATTGTTGGTATCAACAAAGGTCTCCGCAAGCTTTGACTTCTTTTCCTGAAGGCGTTGTATCTTCTCTTCAATGGTCTCACCGGCGATGTAACGGTATACAAAGACCCTCTTCTCCTGTCCGATCCTGTGTGCCCTGCTCAGTGCCTGAATCTCCGAAGCTGGGTTCCACCACGGGTCGAGGATGAAGACGTAGTCTGCCTCGGTGAGGTTCAACCCTACTCCCCCGGCCTTGAGAGAGATGAGAAATACCTTGATACGGTCATCACTCCGGAAGCTGTTAATAACTCTCTCCCTGTCAGTTGTTGATCCTGTGAGCATTGCATACCCTATGCCGTTGCTCTTCAGCCACCAGGGAAAGAGGTCGAGGTGCTTGACAAAAGATGAAAATATCAGGATCTTGTGCCCTTCCGAGATAACGTTCTCGATGTTGCGTGTTATTGTCTCGAACTTGCCCGAAACGCCTGCATAAGATTCATCTGTAAGAACAGGATGGTTGGCTATCTGACGGAGCTTCATCAGAGCCTGAAGAACCATGATGGCCGATTTCTCAATACCCACAGCTTCAATATTCTCAAGAATGCTGTTGCGTACCGCTGACTTTTCCCTCTCATAGATGGCAGCCTGTTCCTCTGACATATCGCAGTAGACTATCTGCTCCGTCACCTCTGGCAACTCCTTAACCACCATCTCTTTCGTGCGCCTCATGATGAAAGGCTGAATTATTTTCCTTAGTCTCTTTTCCTTCTCCTCCTCATAATTCTTTTCAATAGGCTTGGCGAATTCTCTCTTGAAGAAGATGAGTGAACCAAGAAGACCGGGATTGACAAAGCTGAGCTGTGTCCACAGGTCGGTAAGCGAGTTCTCTACGGGTGTTCCCGTAAGCGCCAGCCTGTGCTCTGACTTGAGCCGGGAGACCGCCCTGTAAATATTGGAAGAGGGGTTTTTGATATACTGACTCTCATCGAGTACAACATAAAAGAAATTCATTGCCGTAAAGAACTCTATATCCTGCCTCACTGTATGATAGCTTGAAATGACGATATCATAACCCGAGAACTGTGATACTGACCTCTGTCTTCCTGTTCCGTGGTGTATTTTTGTCTTCAGTGAAGGGCAGAACTTTCTGATCTCATTGTACCAGTTATGGCTGAGTGATGCCGGTACCACGATCAGCGAGGTGAGACCGGCTTTCTCGTGTCCGAAAAGAGACATCTGCCCCTCTGTCTCTTTCTCACCTGTTACTCTGGTGTTCTCCTTGTTCCACATCAGCAGGGCCAGTGTCTGGAGTGTCTTGCCAAGCCCCATGTCATCGGCAAGACATCCGCCAAGGTTATGCGTCTGAAGGAAATGAAGCCAGCTCAGCCCTTCCAGCTGGTAAGGACGCATCTCTGCCCTGAGCCCTGCCGGGGCATTGATGACCGGCAACTGCTCGGGCACTGCCAGCTTTCCCAGCTTGATGCAAATGTCACAGTTTTCGCCCGTTAGCACTTCACTTATGAGGCTGAAGTGCTGTTTATGCACCAGGAGGCTATCCTCCCTGTCTTTGCCCATCTCGAACAGTCCGCGATACCGGGTGAACCACTCCTCCGGCAAAACTGCAACAGTACCGTCGGGCAACGGATACTCCCTGATACCCTCAAGAATATACCTTCTAAGCCTGGTAAAGGGAATCCTGTATGTTCCTATCTGCACCACCGCCTTCAGGTCAAACCAGTCGTTGATTATCTGGTGGCTCAGGGTGATCTCCACCGGATCAAGGCAGTAGGGTACCTCAAGACTTCCGGTACGTATTGTCATTCCTGCCTCTGTAATTTTTTTTCTGTTTTCGGCTATTGTCTCAATGAGGTCATAAATTGCTTTGTCATCGTCCGCAGCTGCACCTGCAGTCATGAAATGGATCCCGTCTTCTGCAAAGAGGCCTGAATCTTCAAGTACCTCAATGCACTTCTTCTCCCTGAGGGTATCGCGTTCCTTCCTTTTGAAAGTGAAAATACCGTCTTCGTTACAGAAGGTGGTAAAATGAGTGATATCATCAGTATAGAATATCTCCCTCTCATCATAACGAAACTTCAGAATGGCAACCGGAAGACCTCTCATCCCAATCTCCACCGTAAGAGTTGATGTCATGACAGGCTCTGAAGTCTCAACACGGAACCCTGTGCCTGTCACCCTGTGTGTGTTGACGACAGAGAGAACGAAGGAGCTGAAGTACTTTTCTTCCGTTGCCTGCGGTATGGTAATGTGACTGCGTGTGAGAAAGGGCTTAAGCTTGGCTCCCTCTATTTCAGATACAAAATGGAGGCTGCTGCCGGCCCTTATCACACAGGGTTTGTTGGAGAGAATATCAACAGGCTGGCTGCGAAGGTTAAGCGGCTTGCCTTCTGACTCGATGATGAGGCTGTAGTTGCTGCCTGAGGAATCACGGTCAAACCTGAAAACAGGTGTAGCAACCTCGGGCACTATGAGCAGCCTGTCTTCCGGGTGAAGGCTTGTTATCCTTGTCTTCTGAAGGTAAACAGGAATCTCCTCTTTCAGCGCAATATGCAGGCTCTGGGAAATTCTTGACTCGATATATGGCTTTATCAGAGTCTCAAACTCTTTATCACCAACCGTTTCTGTGAATTCTTTTACGTTACGGTGCTTTGAAAAAAGTTTGAAGAGGTTCCGGTCAGAGTAATCATTAAGCAGTTCCACAACCTCCCTCTCATCATTATCCAGACCGGACAGGGTTGTGCTGTCAGGAAAAGGAAAGAGAGGCTCAGTCATGCTGTAATATGTGAGGCCATGCTGTTTCTCGAGGATATAGGGAATAAGCAGTGACCCCCAGCGACGGTGCTGGGTCAGTATAAGTGCAAACAGCTTCTCTCGCAATCTTTCCCGACCAGTATACACGGTTGACATCAAATCAACCTGCAATTATGGAAAATCCGGCCGTATATTCAAGCATAAGTGGAAAATATTTTAATATCTTGCCGTAATTGTTTCTAAAGAGGAGTCGAAATGAAGAAGATACTTATATTCAGCGTGTTACTCTCCGGGTCTGTTTTTCTCGCTGCCCAGGAGACCCCGCTCTCACATGGCTGGAAGGCAAAGAAGGCATCGGAGGTCACCGTCGACGGGTGTCATCTCACGATGACGGAGCCTGATCTGTCAGGATGGATCAACGCCACTGTGCCAGGTACCGTGCTGACAACTCTCGTCAACAACGGACTAATGCCTGATCCCTACTTTGGGAAGAACAATGAGGAGATCCCCGATATTCATGAAGCAGGGCGCGATTTTTATACTTACTGGTTCTTCACCAGATTTTCCACTGAGGGAATCGATGCCTCAAAACAGGTGTGGCTGAAATTCAGAGGGATAAACTATTTTGCCGAGGTGTACCTCAATGGCAGGCGTATCAGTGATGATCTTCATGAGGGTATGTTTCTCCGGCAGAAATATAATATCACCCCATATCTCAGCAAGGGGGGAGCCAATCTCCTTGCCGTTTATGTTGAGCCTCCTGCCAACCCCGGTAATCCGAACGGCGGACAGGGCGGTGACGGTATGATAGGAAGGGATGTGACGATGCAGTTCACTGCGGGGTGGGACTGGGTTCAGCCTGTAAGAGACCGCAACACAGGGATATGGGATCAGGTAACCATAGAGGTTACCGGAGAAGCAGACATACGCGATATGTACGCCAAAACCCGCGTACCCGGCGTCAGACTGCCAGGCGAATTGCAGGAGCCTGCCTTTGTCTCATTTTCAGCTGAAATAGTCAATCCTACTGACAAAGTTGTGGAGGGTGAGGCAGTACTGGCATATACGGTTATCTCTGAGAAGAAAAAGGTCAGGATTGAACCGTACTCATCTGTCAATGTGACATTTGCTGAGATAAAACAGGCAGAGCCCAGGATATGGTGGCCCAATGGTATGGGGCAGCCGGCGCTCTACCCGGCTTCAGTGACGTTTCAGGGAAAGGACGGCACAACACATGACCGCGAAGATATTATGTTCGGATTCAGGGAGACAGGTAGTCATTTTGACGAAAAAACCGGATCGCGTGTCTTCACCATCAATGGCCAGAAGATATTCATCAGGGGAGGGAACTGGATCGCCTCCGATGCAATGCTCCGTCTCGACCCCCAGCGGTATGAAGCCGAGGTGAAGATGCATGCAGAGATGAACATGAATATGATCAGGGTATGGGGCGGATCGATAATGGAAAGGCCTGAGTTCTATGATGCCTGCGACAGGTATGGCATACTTGTCTGGCAGGATCTGTGGATAACGGGCGACTGCAACGGAAGGTGGCCTGATGAGAAAAAAGCTGAGACGCAGGAGCGTCGGCGCGAATATCCCGATAACCATTCTCTCTTCATAGAGTCACTGACAGATCAGGTCAGGATGCTTCGCAATCACCCGTCGCTCTACCTGTGGTGCGGCGGTAATGAGTTTCCCCCGCCCCCTGAGCTGAACGGCAGGATAAGCAGGACCCTGGCAGCCCTTGACGGGACAAGATACTATCTTGACGAATCGACCTCGCCGGACCTTCTGAAGAACACGATTGGAGGCAACGGTGACGGACCTTACGGCGTCAAGGAACCTCTTTGGTACTTTACCCAGAAGTGGTACCCCTTCAACCCCGAGATCGGATCAGTAGGGTTGCCCAATATGGAATCACTGGTCAGAATGATGGAAGAAAAGGACCTCGTTCCGCCCGCCGGGGGCGAGGTGAATGATGTATGGCGTTATCACAAGTATCTCGGCTACGGTGACATGATAGAAAAAATGGGGGAGGTAAAAGACCTTAAGGATTTTGTCACCAGGGCACAGATCGTTGGATATGACCAGTACCGCTCAATGGCAGAAGGCTTTACTTCCAGGATGTGGGACTGGTACACCGGATTCCTGGTATGGAAGAGCCAGAATCCCTGGCCCGCACTGAAAGGACAGTTTTACGACTGGTTCCTTGATCAGAACGCCACATATTATGGGTTCAAGCATGCTGCGGCTCCGCTGCACCTGCAGTTTAATCCAACCGACTCAGCGGTCTACGTGGTCAACACCACACCCAAAGACCGCAAGGGG
>Ga0209262_10000791_pt1 | contig 13490 bp, 10 predicted proteins | sample Lowcelwee11metaG_FD_187171 | JGI IMG/M metagenome (GOLD analysis project Ga0209262, IMG submission 187171) | Freshwater pond sediment microbial communities from the University of Edinburgh, under environmental carbon perturbations - Low... | ecosystem: Environmental > Aquatic > Freshwater >...
ACTTATCACTTTTCCTGAATAACGGCGCCAAAGCCATTTCTTTTTTCTGGCGCGCAGGCTCGAAGCTGGACAGCGAGATGCCGGCCAGGCGCACCGGCCGCTTCCCGGCTTCGGTGCGCTCCAGCAGCTCCCGGGCAGTCCGGAAAATTTCTTCAGGCGAGGCCAAGAAGACGTCGAAGGTCCGCCGCCGGGTGACGGTCTGGAAGTCGGCATACTTGATCTTCAGGGTCACGGTGCGCCCCCGCTTGCCTTCCCCGGCGAGTTCGTCAAAAACGCGCTGCGCGCATTCCCGCAAGAATTCCAGCAGCGGCCCCTTCTCCGGGATATCCCGGGGGAAAGTTTCCTCGGCACCGTACGACTGGCGCTCGCGCCAGGCCGTCACCGGCCGCTCGTCGATGCCGCGGGCGATATCGTAAAGATAGAGGCCGAATTTACCGAATTCACGTTCCAGGTATTCCAGCGGCTTTTTCTCCAGGTCGGCCACGGTGCGGATGCCCAGCTGCTGCAGGCGGGCGTCGGTTACCCGGCCGATGCCCGGGATCCTGATCACCGGCAGGGGGCGGATGAAGGCCATGACCTGCTCGGGCCGGACCACGCACAGCCCGTCCGGCTTGCGGGCATCAGAGGCGATCTTGGCCACGAACAGGTTGGCCGCCACCCCGGCCGACGCCGTCAGGCCGGTGGCGGCAAGGATGCGCCCCTTGATCTCCCGGGCCAGGCGCGTGGCGCTGGGTTCGTTTTTCTTGTTGCGGGTCACGTCCAGGTAGGCTTCATCCAGAGATACGGATTCGACCAGGTCGGTGAATTCATGGAAAATGCCGTGGATCTGCTCCGACACCTGGCGGTATTTTTTGAAATCCGGCGGGATGAACAGGCATTGCGGGCAGAGGCGCCGGGCCTGGGCGCAGGACATGCCCGAATGGATGCCGAACCTGCGCGCCTCATAATTGGCCGTGGTGGCCACCGAGCGGCTGTCCGGCCGCCCGCCCACCACCAGCGGCTTGCCGCGCAATTCCGGGCGGTCGCGCATTTCCACGGCGGCGTAAAACATGTCCATGTCGACATGGATGATCTTGCGCGGCCGGTGATCGGAAACCATGCCGCGAAAGTAACACAGGGGCGGCGGCGTGTCAATGCGAAACCAAGCGGAAAACTCATCCTCGGATTCTTCAGTTGATAAGAAAAGAGGAACAAGAAAATGAAGAGAATTCCCTCTCTCTTTGGGAAGAAGGTACGCATCGCCATGTTGAGGTTTTACGAAACATCTGGCGATGCCATCCCACAATGTGGGGGGGGTTCGGGGGTGAGTTGCGAAATCAATCTCGTGATCCAGTAGCCAAAAATCTTCGTGCCCCAAACTCATCCCCCAACCCCTTCTCTTGCCAAGAGAAGGGGAGTAAGAAAAAGAAGGGCCAGAGTTAAGTTTATTAAATCATTGTCAGCTACACTTTTTTCGGCTACAATACACTTTCCGCACCGGATTTTCGTTCCGCAACTCAAAATCCATCGGCCGCTTTGGAGGAGAAAACATGCCCCTCGACCTGCTGGGAAAGATCATGGCCATGCTGTGCGCCGTGGTCTGGGCCGGGGCGGTCATCCTGTTCAAGCTGGCCGGAGACCGGATCCGGCCGCTGGCGCTGAATCTCTACAAGACCGCGCTGACCGTCACCATCCTTTTTCCCCTGCTGCTGCTGCTGCGCATCCCGCTGGTCCCGGCCGGGCTCCCGAACGGGCACTGGCTGGCCATCATGGCCAGCGGCATCCTGGGCATCGCGGTTTCCGACACGCTGTTCTTCGCCTGCCTGAACCGCCTCGGGGCCGGCATGACCGCCATCGTCGACGCCCTCTACGCCCCGTTCGTCATGACCGCCACTTGGCTGGTTTTGCTGCAGCGGCCGCGCCTGGAGCAGATCGGCGGCGCCCTGCTGGTGATCGCCGCCGTGCTGACCGTGGCCTACCGCAAAAGCGGCACCCCCCTGCCGACCCGGAGGGTCATCAGCGGCATATTTTACGGGACCGCGGCCATGGCCATCATGGCGGTCAGCATCGTGCTCATGCAGCCGGTATTGAGCGGGGCGTCGGTCTTCTGGGTGACCGAGCTGCGCATGCTGGCCGCCCTGGCGGTTCTGCTGGTCATGTTCGCCTGGCAGAAGGACCGCCGGCAGATGCTGGCGCCCTTGTGGCAGAAAGGCAGCCGCCATTACGCCTTCTGGGGGGCGCTGTTCGGCAACCTGCTCTCCATGACGCTTTGGGTGGGGGCGTTCAAGTTCACGTCGGTCAATTCGGCCGCGGTGCTCAACCAGACCAATACCGTTTTCGTGGTCATCCTGGCCAGCGTGTTCCTGAAGGAGACGTTCACCCGCCGCCGCCTGCTGGCGACGATCCTGGCCGTGGCCGGATCTTTGCTGGTCTTGCTGGGTTAGTTCAACGGATGTATGACAATCGAAATCGGCAAAGCTTAAATTCCAAATCACAAATTCCAAATTCCAAACAATTTCCAAGTTCCAAATTCCAATGACCCAAACCAGGAGGTGGATGGGTAGAAGGGTAAATGGGTTAGGAAAACTTCAAGAGCTCGTTGCCAGTGCAATTGCCTCATCAATTCATCACCTCATCAACAAATGCCCGTTTCTTTGTTTGGGTCATTCGGTCATTGGTGCTTGGAACTTATTTGTGATTTGGTGCTTGGGATTTGGAATTTTATTCCATCTCTAACGTCGAATCCTATTGAATCTCTCATTTACACCTGCCCTCATCTCTGGTAAAATCAGGGTATGAAACTCGCCCGGACCCTGATCCTGATCCTACTGCTAACGCCGCTGCTCAGTGAGGCCATAAGCGAAGCCGCGTTCACCGCCGCGCGGGAAAAGATGATCAAGGAGCAGATCCTGGAGCGGGGCATCACCGACCCGCGCCTGCTGAATGCCCTGCTCAAGGTCAAGCGCCACCTGTTCGTCGGTCCCGCTTTCCAGGCCGACGCCTACGGCGATTTCCCCCTGCCCATCGAGGAGGGCCAGACCATCTCCCAGCCCTATATCGTGGCCATCATGACCACGGTCATCGCTCCGGATTACAAGAAAAAAGTTCTGGAGATCGGCACGGGGTCCGGTTACCAGGCGGCCGTCCTGGCCGAGCTGGCGCGCGAAGTCTATACCATCGAGATCAATCCCAAGCTGGCCCGGAAATCCAAAGAGCTGCTGAAGAGCCTGGGCTACCGCAACATCCGCTGCCGCACCGGGGACGGCTACCTGGGCTGGCCTGAAGCCGCCCCCTTCGACGGCATCATCGTCACCTGCGCTCCGGACCACATCCCGCCGCCGCTGATCGAGCAGCTGGCCGTGGGCGGCAGGATGGTCATCCCCATCAGCTATTCCACCACGGTCCAGGACCTGCTGCTGGTGGAAAAACTCGCCAACGGGAAACTGAAAAAAACCAACCTGATTCCCGTCCTGTTCGTCCCCCTGATCCGTGGCGGCGATGCCCGCTGACATCCTGGCCGGCCTGAACCCCCAGCAGCGGGAAGCCGTTCTGCACTTCGACTCGCCGCTGCTCATCGTGGCCGGCGCCGGTTCGGGCAAGACCCGGGTCATCACCCATAAGATCGCCTACCTGGTCCTGGAAAAAGGGCTCGCTCCCGGCCAGATCCTGGCCGTGACCTTCACCAACAAGGCGGCCGGCGAAATGAAGATCCGCATCGAAGCCCTGACCGGGATCCAATCCAGCCTGTTCCACATTTCCACTTTCCACGCCCTGGGCCTGAGAATTCTGCGCGAGTCGGGAAGCGTCCTGGGCTTCGATTCCCAGTGGCAGGTCCTCGCCGATGACGAACAGAAGCGGCTGCTGGAACGCCTGATCCGCGAAAATTTTCCGCACCTGAGCCGCGACAGCGACAGCATCATCCGCAAAATCAGCCTGGCCAAGATGAGCCTCAATTACCCCAACCACGGCGAATTCCTCCGCCAAAAGGGCTTTTCCGAGGACGAAATCAGCGTCTTTGCCCATTACCATGCCGCCCAGCAGAAAAACAAGTTCTGGGATTATGAGGACCTGATCTCATTTGCCGTCATTCTGCTGCGCGATCATGACGGCGTGCGCGAGAAATACCAGCGAAAATTCCGCTACCTGCTGGTGGATGAGTTCCAGGATACCAATCCCAACCAATATGAGCTGATCAAGCTGCTGAGCGGCGACCGCCGCAGCATCACCGTGGTCGGAGACGACGACCAGGCCATTTATTCCTGGCGCGGCGCCAGCGTCCGTTTCCTCTTCGATTATGAGCGCGATTTCCCGCAGTCGCATGTCATCAAGTTGGAGCAGAACTACCGTTCCACTCCCGAGATCCTGAATTTCGCCAACCTGCTGATCAGCCAGAACACCATCCGCAAAAGGAAGCAGATGTGGGCGGACAGCGAGAGCAGCCACCCGGTTTTTGTCCTGCGCAGCCGCTCCAAGGAGGAGGAGGCCGAGGAGATCGCCCGGCTGGTGAACCGCCTCAAGGATAGCAATCCCGACCTGTTCCCCCTGGCCATCCTCTACCGCATCAATTCCCAGTCCCTGGCCCTGGAAACCGAATTTTTAAAGCAGCGCATCCATTTCCGCATCCTCAAGGGCCTGCGTTTCTTTGAGCGCAGGGAGATCCGGGACGCGCTGTCCCTGCTGCGCCTGGCGCTGAACCCGGCCGACGACCTGGCTTTTTTGCGCGTGGTGGAATTCCTGCCCCTGGGCATCGGCAGCAAAACCCTGGACAGCCTGCACGCCCTGGCCAGGGAAAAATCGCTTTCCCTGTTCGCCGCCCTGGAGCAGTGCCTGGCCGAGAAATTCAACTCCCGGCCGCTGTTTTCCCGCCTGCGCGAGCTGAACCGGCAAAAAGACGATATCCCGGTCGCGGAGATCTATTCGCGGCTGCTGCGGGAATCGGGATACCTTGAAACGCTCAGGGAAAAGGAGGAGGAAGAACGGCTGCTCAATATCGGGGAATTGCAGGAATTCATCGGCAAATGGCAGGGAGAAAACCCCGGCGCCCCGTTCAGCGACCTGCTGGACCGCATGAGCCTGGAAAACAGGGAAAGCCGCGGCGGAGAAAAAACCCAGGTGTTTTTGCTGACCATGCACAACGCCAAGGGATTGGAATTCCCCACCGTGATCGTCAGCGGCATCAATTCGGCCTACATGCCGTTTTTCCTGCGCAAGGAGCGCGATGAGATCGAGGAAGAACGCCGCCTTTTTTACGTGGCCAGCACCCGAGCCAGCCAGCTGCTGGTCATTTCCACCGCCTCCGACCGGCCGTCATTTTTCCTGCAGCAGGTCGCCGCGGCTTCCTATCTGCCCGTGTATTCGTTCCGCGAGATCGTCGATGGCATCTTTCCCGCCGCGGCCCGGGCCGCCGGGTCCGCCGCCGTGGGCAAGGGCGACGGCCGCTTCATTGTCCACCCCATTTTCGGGCGCGGCCGCATCGTGGAAAAGATCGGCGAGAGCAAGTACCTGATTCACTTCACCGACAAGGGCGACAAGCTGATCGACACGTCGGTGGTAAAAGTTGAATTCATCTAACTAGGACTCGGCATACGGTTGACGGTACACGGTGTACGGCAGACGGTAAAAGGTAAGAAAATTCCAAATCACAAATTCCAAATCCCAATTTCCAATGATCCAAACGAAAGCCCTTTCAGGGTTCTTTTCTTTATTATGGTCATTTGCTCATTGGAGCTTGGTGCTTATTTGAAATTTGGTGCTTGGAATTTCTCTTTATTTCAACAGCGAATCAATCTTCGGTTCGGGAGTTTTTTTTCTTGCCGTACGCCTTACGCCGTCCGCCTTACGCCGAGAGCATTCCCAGGTTATGGAAGCACGTAGAACAGAATCGCGAAATAGTGGCAGACGCTGCCCCCCAGGACGAACAAATGCCAGACGGCATGGTGATAGGGCAGTTTTTTCCATAAATAAAAGACCGTGCCCGCCGTGTAGCACAAGCCCCCGAAAAGCAGCCATAGCAGCCCCGGCCTGGGCACATGCGCGAACAAGGGCTTGACGGCGACCACTACCAACCAGCCCATGGCCAGGTAGATCAGTGTCTGCACCACCCGGAAGCGGCTGACAAAAAAGATCTGGAAAGCGATCCCGGCCAGGGCCAGCCCCCAGATGACACCGAACAGGCTCCAGCCCCAGCCGCCGCGCAGGTTGACCAGCAGGAAAGGCGTGTAGGTGCCGGCGATGAGCAGGTAAATGGAGGAGTGGTCGACGATGCGGCAGATATGCTTGGTCCGTTCGTTGCGGCAGCTGTGGTAGAGGGTGGAGCTGGCAAACAGCAGGACCAGGGTGGCGCCGTAGATGCCGCAGCTGACGATGTGCCAGGCGTCGCCGTGCCGGCCGGCCATGAACACCAGCACGGCCAGCCCGCCCAGGCTGAGCACGGCGCCCAGCCCGTGGGTCAAGGCGTTGATCGTTTCTTCTTTGAGCATTTGTAACCTCAAAAGCAAAAAGTATAAAGGAAAAAGGTAAAAGTATAAAGTAAAAAAACAGCACTCGGTGTACGGTGCACGGTAGACGGCAGGAATAAGACAGAAACTTGTTCCAAATTATCGGAAAGGGCAGGCAAGCTCCCACGATTCCCTTCTTCCTCGTCACTTGTCGCTCGTCACGTGTTACAACAGTTCGTTTCCGTTCTTGCCGTACGCCGTCCGCCGTATACCGAGCTCAAGCGGCCCTTTCCCCTATTGACTTTGTCCGTAGCCCCGATTATAACCTGTCTTATAGCGGAAAAATATGAAAAAGAAGATCCTGCTCATCCATACCGGCGGCACCATCGGCATGACCCGCGACAGCCGCAGCGGCGTGCTGCGCCCCGACCTGTTCTACGCCAGCCTGCTCCAGGTCATCCCCGAGCTGTCGACCATCGCCGATATCGAGGTGGAGATTCCCTTTGTTTTTGACAGCGCCGAATTGAATTTCCAGCACTGGCAGAAGCTGGCCGCGATCATCAAAAGCCGCCTGCCGGAAATCGACGGCGTGGTCATCACCCACGGCACCGACACCCTGGCTTATACGGCGTCGGCCCTGTCCTACATGCTGCACAACATCACCATCCCCATCATCCTGACCGGCGCCCAGAAGCCGCTGGTGGAACTGCGCAGCGACGCCCGCAACAACCTGATCAACGCCGTGGAACTGGCCACGGCCGAAATCCCCGAAGTATGCATCTTTTTCGACTACAAGCTGATGCGCGGCAACCGCACCAGCAAGAGCCATATCAATTTCTTCGACGCCTTCGCTTCTCCCAACTATCCCCTGCTGGCCGAAGTCGGCATCAATATTGAAATTTACCGCGCCAACATCCTCAGGCCCGGAGGACATTTTCATGTCTTTGACCAGTTCTCCTCCTCCCTGGCCGTGCTGAAGCTGTTCCCGGGCTGCGCCGGCGATTATTTCCAGCCGGGCGGCGATATTCGCGCCGTGCTGATCATTGCCTTCGGCGCCGGCACCATCCCCCTGCAGTCGGGAAACCTCGCGGCGCGGATCGAAAAATGGCAGCGGGAGGGCAAGCTGGTGGTGCTGGCCAGCGAAGCCGGCGGCGGCAGGATCGAGCCGCAGCTTTACGAATCGGGAAGCCGGCTGCTGGAAATGGGAGTGATTCCGGCCGGCGACATGACCTTTGAGGCCGCGGCCGTCAAACTGATGTTCCTGCTCGGCCAGTACGACCAGCCGGCGATCATCGAAAGCAATTTCCAGAAATCGCTGGCCGGGGAAATGACGGTATTGCCATGAAGCCCTTTTTATATTATATTCTGACAGGCCGGGCTTTTTTGCAAAGCGAAAATGAAAGCAGAGGCATGAGATGAATCCAATCAATCCCCTTTGGGGAAACATTTTCAAGACCAACAACGGCGACCGCCAGGATATCCTGCTGCTGCTGAAGAAAATCCCCCTTTTTGCCGAACTGAGCAAGGGCGAACTGAGGGAGATCGAACGGCTGATCCACCGCCGCCAATACAAGAACGGCGAAGTCGTTTTCTGGGAGGATGAACCCGGCGTCGGCATGTATATCGTGCAGAAAGGCGAAGTGGGGATTTACAAAGATTACGCCGCGCCCCGGCAAAAAGAGTTGGCCCGCCTGGAGTTCGGCGATTTTTTCGGAGAAATGGCCCTGCTGGAAAACGATTGCCGCTCGGCCACGGCCGTGGCCCTGGGCGACGCGAACCTGCTCGGCCTGTTTCACCCCGACCTGTTCGACCTTTTCGAGCGCAAACCGCAATTGGGCAAAAAAATGCTGACCGTCCTGGCCGAGATGCTGGCGCAGCGCCTGCGCAGGACCAACGCCGAATTGCAGGAACTGGACGGAAATCCGCCCCGGCCCGCCCGTGACAAAAAGGCCCAGCCATGAACCCTGAGGCGGAGAACCAGGGCTGCGGCGGCAATTCAAACCGCGGCCCGATTTTTTCCTTTCTCAAAACCGCGGCCATCCTGCTGGCGCTGCTGGCCGCGATCTGGATCGTTTCCTACAGCAGCATCGTGCGGACCCCGCTGATCCTGTCCATTTTGTTCTCCATTTTGTTCAACCCGCTGGTGGTCAGGTTCGAAGGGCGCGGATTGAACCACACGGCCGCGGTCGCCCTGGTCATGGCCTTGATCACCGTGACCCTGGCCATGGCCATGATATTTCTGGCCCCGGCCATCGCCCACGAACTCAAAGCCCTGAGCCGGCTGGTCGACGATGAAACGCCGGCTACGCTGCTGGAAAAATTGAAGACCCTGCTCCAGCAGCACCTGCCCTGGCTGCAGAATATGGGGATCACCAAGCAGATCCTGGGCTGGGCCGAGAAATTCATTTATTCCCTGCTCAACCGGAGCATCCAGCTTCTGCCCAGCATGATCCCTGTGGCCATCGCCCTGGTGCTGATCCCCTTCATGACTTTTTTCCTGCTCAAGGACGGCCGGCGGCTGAAGAAATCCCTGATCCAGGCCCTGCCCAACCGTTATTTTGAGATGGCGATCAGCCTGATCCACAAGATAGACCGCCAGTTGGGCAGCTACATTCGCGGCCAGATGATGGTTTCCCTGTGCATCGGCATCCTGGCCATCGTCGCTTTGGCCATCCTGAAAGTGCCCTATTTTTTCCTGATCGGCAGCGTGGCCGGACTGGCCAACATGATCCCCTATTTCGGCCCGATCGTCGGCGCCATCCCGGCCGTCATCCTCAATGTCATCGACAAGGGGTCCCTCCGCGCCGCCCTTTATGTCATCGCCGCTTTTCTCATCATCCGCCTCATCGACGATACGCTAGTGTCGCCCAATATTCTTGGGCGCAGCTTGAAGATTCATCCGTTGCTGGTCATCATCGCCATCTTCACCAGCGGCGAAATGTTCGGCATCATGGGCCTGCTGTTGTGCATCCCGGCGGTCGGCATCGCCAAGGTCACCATTCAGGAATTGATCTGGAATTTCAAGCACTATCGTGTCTTGCGCAGCGGCGGTTGAAAGGCAAGCAAAAATAACGGGCCCTATGGAAAAGAAAGCGGATGACTTGGTGAAAATTTTTTCTCCTCCCGATAGGCCCGACTCCGATCAGCGCGCCCGGAAGGGGCAAATGGTCGTCAACCTGGGGCTGCTCTGGAATGTGCTCCTGGCCGCCGGCAAGACCGCCATGGGCATCGTCGGGCACAGCACGGCCCTGCTTTCCGACGGCATCAACTCCACCTCCGATGTCGCCTATTACATCGTGGTGAAAATTTTCATGAAGCTGGCCGGGCGGCCGCCCGATCCCGAACACCCCTACGGCCACCAGCAGATGGAGAGCATCGCCGCCCTGACCGTGGGCTCCTTCGTCATCACCACGGCCATTGCCATCTTCTGGACTGCGGTCAACAACGTCTTTGACCAATTGAAGGGGAGCGCTGACGTCAGCGGCGCCAGCCTGGGCGCTTTGTGGATGGGGCTGTTCACCGTGGCCGTCAAGATCGTCCTGACCGTGTTTACCCGGGCCATTGGCGAAAAGACCGGCAGCCTGGCCATCAAGGCACTGGCTTATGACCACCGCAATGACATTTTTTCGGCCCTGGCCGCCAGCCTGGGGATCTTTCTGGCCCGGCGCGGCTATCTATGGGTCGATCCCCTGGCCGGCGCCCTGGTGGCCCTGCTCATCCTGCGCACCGGCATCGGCATATTGCGCCAGTCGACCGACGACCTGATGGACTCGGTGCCCAGTCATTTCCTGGACCGCAAGATCCGCTCGATTCTTGAAAGCATCCCCGAGATCCGCAGCATCGAAGAAATCCACGCCCACCGCTTCGGTCCCTATTTTGTGATCAACCTGACCATCGGCATCGACGGCGGCATGAACGTGCAATGCGGCGACGCCATCGCCACCCGGGTGGAAGAATTGCTGGCCGCTCGAATCGAAATGGTGCGCAGGATCTACGTCCATTACCACCCGGCCGGCATGCAGTTCCGGAATTCGGTCACGCCTTGAATTTTTTTTCCATGTATGCGGAAATCCCGTCCAGCCCATGGCAAAAATCACGGCGGCCGAAGCCGATGCGGAAATGCTGCGCGGCGGCGGCGAATACCCGCCCGGGCAGGAGCAAGACGCCAAGGTCGGCCAGCAGGCCGGCGCAGAAGTCGTCGCAGGCTGCGGCGAAGCGGACTGCCGGAAAAGCGATCGGGCCGGCTTTGGGCGGCTGCCAGGAAAAAAACTCCTCATGCCTTTCAAAAAAAACATTCAGGCCATCCAGATTGCGGCCGATGATCCCCAGGTTGCGCTCGAGAATTTCCCGGCGGTGGTGCAGGGCCAGCCTGGAGAGGAATTCGCTGGGAGCGGCCGTGCAGATGGTTGTATAATCCTTCAGCTCGGCCATGGCGCGCAAGAGATCATGGTTGCGGCAGGCTACCCAGCCCAGGCGCAATCCGGCCAGGCCGAAGGCCTTGGACATCACCCCCAGGGAAATCCCGTTCTCGTAGATTTCGCAGGCAGCGGGCAGCCGGTCACCGGCCTTGTACTCCAGGAAGCGATAGACCTCATCCGAAAATAAAAAAAGCCCCCGCCGGCGCGCGATATCCACCAACCGCGCGAAGCGGTCCGCTTCCGGCAAATATCCGCTGGGATTATGGGGAAAATTAACGGCCACGACCCGGGTGGCGGATGTGATTTGCCCAGGCAACCAGTCGGGATCCAGCGCCCAGCCCTGGCTTGCCTGGCTTTCCCAGCGGGTCACGCGACAGCCGGCGGCGGTGGCGACCTCGGTCAGCGATTGGTAGCACGGAGAATGAACAATCAGGTGGTCGCCCGCCTGCAAGGCGGCGTTCATGAAGACAAAGATCGCTTCCTCGGCCCCGGCAAAGACCAGGATGTCATCGGCGCCGATCCCCTGGTACAGGCCGGCGATCTCCCGGCGCAAAGCCGGGTCGCCGGGATATTCAGTGTAGCCCAGGCGCAGCCCCGAGAAAGCTTCTGCCGCTCCGGGTTCCATGGCCAGCAATTCGCCCAGGGAAAAGGTTTCGCAATCCGAGGGGCATAGAAGGTGAGGAGCACTGAATTCATGGCGGGCGAAAAAACGCTCCAGGGCGAACGGCACTATTTTCATGGCTGTCGCCCAGGCAGGCGGGAGGCGATGATGCCGCGCACCAGCTCGGCCGGGTCGTTCTTTTGCTCGGCGGGCAGGCCGGACAGGATGATCGGCGCATGGATGTGCAGGCGGACGGTGCCGGGACGGATGCGCCCCCGGTTGCCTTCCAGCAGGCGGTACGACCCGTCGATGGTCAGGGGCACGATGGCCGCTCCCGAACGCGTAGCCAGCTTGAAGCTGCCTTCCTTGAATCGCAGCATCGTTTCCGATTTGCTGCGCGTGCCTTCGGGAAAGATCACCAGCGAACGGCCGGCCTGCAGGTCGCGGATGCCGCGGGCGATGGCTTGGGCCGATTGGCGCAGGTCCTTGCGGTCCAGGATGATGCAATGCAGCAGCTTCATCCAGATGCTGACGATCGGCAGGCGGAAGTTCTCCTTCTTGGAAACGAACCCTTTCAGTCCGGGGATAAAACCCAGCAGCAAGGGGATGTCAAAGGCGCCCTGGTGGTTGGATACAAAGAGCACGCCGCCGCGGACAGGCAGGTTTTCCAGGCCGGAAACTTCGACCCGGCCTCCGGCAATGGCGATCAACTGCCGCGCCCAGGCACGGGTGATGCAAAGCAGGAATTCCCTCTGGCTTTTTTTCAGGCCCAGGAGACCGAGCAAAAAGTAAACGAGCAGAAAGAGCGTGGATATCAGCTGAAACAGCCAGAAATAGGTGAACCAAAAAACAGTGCGCAGCATGGCTCCTCGATTGAAAACGCATCATAACCGAAGCCGGCGGAAAATTCAATCACCGGGGTTCAATAAAATCCCGTTTGCTCTCGATTGGAACCCCGGCCATCTCAATTATTCTTTCACCTTGTCATGGGCATTGGCAAGCGGTCAGAAATATGATATAATTGAATATAAAATTTAGGCGATTTGCTTCCTGAGAATGGGCACCCAACTCTGAACCACCCCTGATCAAGAACCTCGAAAGAGCTATATTCGGACAGGCATTGATTTTGTCGAAGAGCGGCCTTTGCGGTCGGAACGAATTGCTGAAAGGAGCTTTGAACCATGGAACAGGCGATCATGCAGAAGATACGCAATATCGGCATCGTGGCCCATATCGACGCCGGCAAGACCACCACCACCGAACGCATTTTATTTTTCACCGGCCTCATCCACCGCACCGGCGAGGTGCACGACGGCCAGGCGGTGATGGATTTCATGAAGCAGGAGCAGGAACGCGGCATCACCATTTCCTCGGCCGCCATCACCACCCGCTGGCACGACCACCAGATCAACATCATCGACACTCCGGGCCATATTGATTTCACCGTGGAGGTCGAGCGTTCTTTGCGCGTCCTGGACGGCATTGTCATGGTTTTCTGCGCCGTGGGCGGCGTCGAGCCCCAGAGCGAAACCGTCTGGCACCAGGCCGACCGCTACAAGGTGCCGCGCATCGCCTTCGTCAACAAGATGGACCGCGCCGGCGGCGACCTGTTCCAGACCGTGGACATGATGAACGAGATGCTGGGCGCCAACGCCCTGATCTACCAGCTGCCCATCGGCAGCGAGGAAAACTTTGCCGGAGTGGTCGACCTGGTAAAAATGCAGGCCGTCACCTACCATGAAATGGAAGTGGTCGCTTCGCCCATCCCGGATGCGCTGCTGGGCCAAGCCAAGGAATTGCGCGGGAAAATGGTGGAGCGGCTGGCGGACTTCGACCTGGAGCTGATGGACAAATACCTGAACGACAAGGAGATCAGCGAGGAAGACATCAAGCGGGCCACCCGCCACGCCGTCCTGACCCTGTGCGTCACCCCGGTGTTCTGCGGCTCATCATTCAAGAACAAGGGCGTGCGCCTGCTGCTCGACGCGGTGGTGGATTACCTGCCCTCGCCCATCGACCGCGGCATCGCCGTGGGCTGCGATATCCACGACGCCG
>Ga0209262_10000792_pt1 | contig 13488 bp, 11 predicted proteins | sample Lowcelwee11metaG_FD_187171 | JGI IMG/M metagenome (GOLD analysis project Ga0209262, IMG submission 187171) | Freshwater pond sediment microbial communities from the University of Edinburgh, under environmental carbon perturbations - Low... | ecosystem: Environmental > Aquatic > Freshwater >...
AAGGTGCTGATCCTGGACGCCAACCCGGACGTCACCTCCAAGGGCCCGCTGTTCAAGAAGCTCTGGGCCGAGAACTACGCCGGCATGCTGGAGTTCCGCGGCAACCACAAGGCCATCGCGGTCGATGCGAAAACGAAGACCGTCAAGTTTGAAACCTCGGACGACGTCAAGGCCGATGTGCTCAACGTGCTGCCCAACATGAGCGCGGGCCTCATTGCCGTGCAATCGGGCCTGGCCAACGCCAACGGCCGCTGGTGCAACGTCAACTACCAGACTTTCGAGTCCACCGCTGCCAAGGACGTACACGTGATCGGCGACTCGGTGCTGGCCGCGCCGCTGATGCCCAAGTCCGGTCACATGGCCAACTCGCACGGCAAGGTGGTGGCCGCCGCCGTGGTGGCCCAGCTCTCGGGTATGGACATCAACCCGCAACCGCTGCTGACCAACACCTGCTACAGCTTCGTCAACGACAAGCTGGTGGTGCACGTGGCCTCGATCCACCAGTATGTGGCCGCCGAGAAGACCTACAAGACCGTGGCGGGCTCGGGCGGCGTTTCCAGCGCCCCCAACGAGCTTGAGGGCATCTATGCCTGGAACTGGGCGCAGAACATCTGGGCGGATACACTGCTCTGATCTTGCCGGGCCCGGCGCCACGCCGGGCTCCTCCCAGCCGGCGTTTGCCGGCTTTTTCTTGTTGACGAGTTCAGGAGTTGCTCATGTACAAATTCATTGCCACCCTCGCCCTGGCCTGCGCGGCCACCCTCGGTTTCACGTCTGCGGCGCAGGCCCAGGCCACGCAGCAGGTCAAGGCGGTCTACCACGTCAACACCGATGTCAACACGGTCCCGGCCATTCTGAACAACGTCCGCAATCACTTGAACGCGGATCCGAAAGCCAAGATCGTGGTGGTCACGCATGGCGCTGGCATCAACTTCCTGCTGCAGGACGCCAAGGACGCGCAGGGACGTGAATTCAGCGGCACTGTCAGCGACCTGGCCAGCAAGGGCATTGAGTTCCGTGTCTGCAACAACACGCTGGTCAGCCGCAAGATCAATCCGGACCGCGTGCTCATGGAAGCCAAGATCGTGCCCTCGGGCGTGGCCGAAGTGGCACGCCTGCAGGCACTGGAGGGTTATGTCTACCTGAAGCCCTGAGTCCAGGTGCCGGTCCAGGGTCTGGCACCCTGACCGGTGTCAGCCCGCGGCCGTGGATGCCGAAGGTTCGGCCATGGGGGAATCGAAATTCGCATCCATGGCGATCTGGGTGCACACGGCGCGGCACAGCGAGGAAACGCGGTCGTCGATGATGCGGTAGTAGATCTGCACCCCCTCGCGCCGCTTGCCCAGCACACCCGCCTGGTACAGCGTGGTCAGATGCTGCGACATATTGGGTTGGGTGGTGTCGATCTTGCTCAGCAGATAGCTCACATTGCGCTCGCCATCACAGAGGTGGCTGATGATCTTGAGCCGCATGGGCGCCGACATGACGCGAAAAACCTCCGCTGCCAGTTCGAATACCTGGTCCGGCTCGGTGACGGTGGACGGGGTCGCCTGGATGGAACGCTTGCTCATGACTAGCTGATCCTAATATAAGAACATATTCATTCTACAGAATGCCTGATACATGTATCAGGCATTTCGAGCGCGCAAGGTGCGACTAAGCAACAGCACCGGGATCAGCCCCACCAGCACCAGGGCCAGCGAAGGCAGGGCCGCCTCGCCCAGGCGCTCGTCGCGTGCCAGCTGGTAGGCCACCACGGCCAGGGTGTCGCTGTCAAAAGGCCGCAGCACCAGGGTGGCCGGCAACTCCTTCATGACGTCGACGAAAACCAGCAGGGTGGCCGCCATGACCGAACGGCGCAGCAGGGGCCAGTGCACCCGCTGCAGCAAGCCGAAGCCACTGCTGCCCAGCATGCGGGCACTGTCGTCCAGGCTGGCCGGGATGCGGGCGTAGCCGCTCTGCACCGACTGCAGGGCCACCGCGACAAAACGCACCAGATAGGCCCAGACCAGGCCCAGGGAAGTAGCCGTGACCCAGTAGGCTGCGCCCGCCTCGGGCCATCGGGCCTGCACCCAGCCCACGGGCAGCAGCAGGCCCACGACGACGACCGCCCCCGGCACCGCATAACCCAGACTGGCCAGCCAGACCACGGCACGCGTCAGCCTATCGGGCAGACGCCGCAGGGCGTAGGCCAGCAGCAGGGCCAGGGCCACGGCCAGCACGGCGCCGAGCAGCCCCAGGCGCACGCTGTTGCCGGCCCAGCCCAGGAAGCGGTCCCAAGGCAGTTCGTTCCCCTCGGCCAGCAGCGGACGGAACATGAAGAGCACCGGCGCCACGAAGCCCATCAAGAGCGGCAGGCCGCAGACCCCCCAGACGAGGGCCAGACGCCAGCCGCGCAGCGGTACCGGCCGCGCCTCCGCACCGGCCTGGCGCGCCGTGCGCGAGCTGACGAAGCGCAGGCGCTGGCGTGAGCGGTGCTCCAGCCAGAGCAGCAGGGCCACGAAACCCAGCAACAGGGTGGCCAGCTGGGCCGCGGCGATACGGTTGTCCATGGCCAGCCAGGCCTTGTAGATGCCGGCGGTAAAGGTCTGGATGCCGAAGTAGCTGGCCACACCGAAGTCGGCCAGCGTTTCCATCAGCGCCAGCGCCACACCGGCTGCCACGGCAGGACGCGCCAGCGGCAACGCCACTTCGCGGATGCGGCGCGTCAGCGGAGCCCCCAGCAGGCGTGCCGCCTCCATGAGGTGGCTGGCGCGCTCGGCCAGGGCGGTGCGTGCCAGCAGGTAGACGTAGGGATAGAGCGCGAAGGTCAGCACCCAGGCCGCGCCAGCGGTGTTGCGGATTTCGGGGAACAAACGCCCTTGCAAGCCGGTGGCCGCGCGCAGCCAGGTCTGCAAGGGGCCGCTGTACTGCAGGAAGTCGGTGTAGGCGTAAGCCACCACATAGGCCGGCATGGCCAGGGGCAACAGCAGCGCCCACTCGAAGAAGCGCCGGCCGGGAAAATCGAACAACGTCACGGCGGCGGCCGAGGACAGCCCGACGGTGATGACACCCGCCGTCACCAGCAGGCAGAGCCAGAAGGTGGTAGCCAGGTAATCGGGCAGCACGGTGCGCGCCATTTCCAGCAGGATCTCCGTGGCCTGACCACCCGCCACGCCGCCGGGCACCCAGGCACCCAGGAGGGCCAGCACGGGCAACATCAGGGCGGCGGTGAAGAGCAGCAGGAAAAGGTGACGGAGCCGGCGCAGGGGCATGAGATGACCCGGGAAGGGTTAAGAGGCGTAATGAGAATTGTAAGCATCTACAATGGCGGATCTGTTCCGCCAATTTCTCAGGTGCGAGCAGGCCCCATATGTTTGTCGAAGTCAGCCAGCTCGAAGTCCGTTATCCCGGTGCTCCCCAAGCCGCCGTATCGGGTGTGTCGCTCGGACTGCGTGCGGGCGATATCGGTGTGCTGATCGGGCCCTCGGGATGCGGCAAGACCACGCTGTTGCGCGCGGTCGCCGGGCTGGAACCGGTCAGCGGCGGCGAAATCCGTCTCTCGGGCCAGGTCGTCGGCAGTGCCAGCACCCAGCTCGCGCCGGAAGCGCGCCGCATCGGCATGGTGTTCCAGGACTACGCGCTGTTCCCGCACCTGGACGTGGGCCGCAACGTGGCCTTCGGCATCGCCCACCTGCCCAAGGCCGAGCGCACCTTGCGCGTGCGCGAGGTGCTGGCGCTGGTCGGCCTGGAGGGCAGCGAAGCGCGCTACCCGCACGAGCTCTCGGGTGGCCAGCAGCAACGGGTGGCGCTGGCGCGCGCGCTGGCCCCCCGCCCGCAGCTGCTGCTGCTGGACGAACCCTTCTCCAACCTCGACGTGGAGCTGCGCGAGCGGCTGGCGCACGAGGTGCGCAACATCCTAAAGGCGGCCAGGGCCACGGCCCTGTTCGTCACGCACGACCAGCTCGAGGCCTTTGCCATCGGCGACACCATCGGCGTCATGCACGAGGGCCGCCTGCACCAGTGGGACGACGCCTACACGCTGTACCACCGCCCGGCCACGCGTTTCGTGGCCGACTTCATCGGCCACGGCGTGTTCGCCCCGGCCACCATCCGGGAAGTGAACCAGCAAATCGTGGTGCAGACACCGCTGGGCGAGCTGACCGACGTGGCCGAATGCCCCCTGCCCTGCGCGTTTGCCGGCGGCGAGTGCGACGTGCTGCTGCGCGCCGACGATATCGTGCACGACGACGAGGCGCCGGTGAAAGCCGAGATCATGCGCAAGGCCTTCCGCGGTTCGGAGTTCCTCTACACCCTGCGCCTGGCCGGCGGCCAGACCGTGCTGGCCCATGTGCCCAGCCACCACGACCACAGGATCGGCGAGTGGATCGGCATCCGGCCCCAGGTGGACCATGTGGTGACCTTCAACCGCGCATGTTCGCTGCGCGGCGGGGCGATGTGCGAGAAGCCCTGTTCCGGGCAGACGGTCGCCTGCGACGACTTGCGCTGAAGTCTCAGCGCGGCGCCGGCGACTGGCGCAATTGCACGATGGTCTCGCGCAGACCGGCCGCCCAGGTCCGGCGCTCGCGCCCCTGGGCTGTCTGCGGGTCACCGAAAACGATGCGCACCGTAACGCCACGCGCCCGCACCGTGCGCCAGACCGAACCCACCAAGGTGTCGTCTCCCACATAACAGGGCGCCAGGCTGCGCTCGCCGCTGTGCGTGTCGATGAACTGCAGGGCCACCGGCTGCACCGGTGCGCCCGCAGTGATGGCCGCCTGCAGCAGGTTGGCATGGAAAGGCAGCAGCTCGACGCCTTCGCCGGTTGTGCCTTCCGGAAACACGGCCAGCACATCACCGGCGCGCAGGCTGTCGGCCATGTGGTGCACCACGCGCATGGCGTCGCGACGCGACTCGCGCTGGATGAAGAGCGTGCCCACGCCGCTGGCCAGGGCGCCGATCACGGGCCAGCGCGCCACGTCGGCCTTGGAAACAAAACGGCAGAAGCGCGCGGCATGCAGCGAGGTGATGTCCAGCCAGGAGATGTGGTTGGCCACCAGCAGCAGCGGGCCGGGCAAGGTGCTGTCACCCTGCACCTCCAGCCGGATGCCCAGGCGCGCCAGCATTTCGCGCGACCAGACCTGCACACGTATTTCGCGCTGCTCGGGACTCAGGCGCGGGAAACGCAGCAGGATGGTCAGCAGGCCCGCGACAATGTGCGTGCAGGCCCGCCCCAAGCGCCAAACGGCGCGCCCGACGGAAATATGTTCTCTAGCCCCCACGCTCTCGCACTCCGTGTCGTTCGCTGCCCCCCAAGGGGGCCGCAGTCGCCTTGGGGCGGCGGCCCGGCGGCGACTCAGGCTGCCTGGTATGCAATCTGCCCACCCACGATGGTGCAGCGCACGCGCGCGGGCAGCTCATAACCGGCAAAAGGCGTGTGCTTGCCCTGGCTGCGCAGCACCTGCGGCAACACCGTCCACTCGGTCTGCAGGTCGAACACGCAGACATCGGCCACACCCCCCACCACCAGCTGGCCGGCACTGGCCTGCAGGGTGCCCAAAGCGCTGCCCAGCACATGGGCCGGTTCACTGGTGAGTACGGCCAGGGCGCGCGTGAGACCCACGCCGCTTTCCTGGCCCCACTTGAGCGCCAGGCTCAGCAGCAGCTCGACACCGGTGGCGCCAGGTTCGGCCTCGGCGAAAGGCAACATCTTGGCATCCTCGTCCACCGGCGTGTGATCGGACACCAGGGCGTCGATCGTTCCGTCGGCCAGGCCCTCGCGCAGGGCATCGCGGTCGGCCTGCTGGCGCAGCGGCGGGTTCAGACGCATGCGGCTGTCGAAGTAGCCGATGTCGTTGTCGGTCAGGTGCAGGGAGTTGATGCTCACGTCACAGGTCACGGGCAGGCCCGCGTCTTTGGCCTGCCGCACCAAGGCAATTCCGGCGGCGCTGCTGAGGCGGCACAGGTGCACGCGGGCACCGCTGGCGCGCATCAGCTCGAAGATGGTATGCAGGGCGACGGTCTCGGCCGCCACCGGCACACCGGACAGGCCCAGGCGGGTGGCCAGCGCACCACTGGCCGCCACGCCCTGGCCCAGGTAGTAATCATTCGGTCGCAGCCATACCGCGTAGCCGAAGGTGCTGGCGTACTGGAAGGCGCGCTGCAGGATCTGGGTGTTGACCAGCGGCACGTCGGCCTGGCTGAAGGCGACGCAGCCGGCCTCGGTGAGTTCGGCCATCTCGGTCAGGATCTCGCCCTGCAGGTTGCGCGTCAGCGCGCCTATGGGGAAGACACGTGCCTGGTGCAGCTTCTCGGCGCGGAACTTGAGCATCTCGACCAGGCCCGGCTCGTCGAGCACAGGGTCGGTGTCGGGCGGGCAGGCCAGGCCGGTGACACCACCGGCCACAGCGGCAGCCATCTCGGATTCGAGCATGCCCTCGTGCTCATGGCCGGGCTCGCGCAGGCGCACGGCCAGGTCCATCAGACCCGGGGCGACGACGCAACCCGCCGCCTCGACCACGCGGTTGGGCGCGAAGTCGGCCGGCACCCGGCCGATGGCCACGATGCGGCCGGCGGCAATGGCCACGTCGGCGATCTCGTCGCGATTGCTGGCGGGGTCGATGACGCGGCCGCCCTTGATCAACAGTTTCATGTTCTCAGCTCCACTGCTCTACGCACAGATCTCGGCGCATCACAAGACCAAACCGGGGAACGTCGTGGAACCGGCTTCGCCGGGCCACTGACGTTGCCCCCTGCAAGGGGGGCTGAGGCCTGCGGCTCCAAGCCTGCCTGCGCAGGCTTGGACAGGCCAAAGAGCTTCGGCCTCTGGCCGAGGCCCCTTGGCGATGAGCGACACGCAGTGCGCGCAGCCTGGGGGTGTTCATGCTTCATTCCCGGCCACGATGCTCATCACCGCCATGCGCACCGCGATGCCGAAGGTGACCTGCGGCAGGATCACGCTCTGCTTGCCGTCCACCACGTTGGAATCGATCTCGACGCCGCGGTTGATCGGGCCCGGGTGCATGACGATGGCGTCAGGCTTGGCCAGCTGCAGCTTCTCGGGCGTGAGGCCGAAGCTCTTGAAGTATTCCTGGCTGGAGGGCAGCAGGGCCCCGCTCATGCGCTCGTTCTGCAGGCGCAGCATGATGATCACGTCCGCACCCTTGATGCCCTCTTCCAGCGTGTGGCAGACGCGCACGCCCATGGGCGCCATGTTCGCCGGCACCAGGGTCTTGGGGCCGACCACACGCACCTCGGCGCAGCCCAGGGTGGTGAGCGCGTGGATGTCGGAGCGCGCCACGCGCGAGTGCAGCACGTCACCGACGATGGCCACCGTGAGGTTGGAAAAATCCTTCTTGTAATGCCGGATGGTGTACATGTCCAGCAGCCCCTGGGTGGGGTGGGCATGGCGGCCGTCGCCGGCATTGACCACGTGCACGTGCGGCGCCACGTGCTGGGCGATCAGGTAGGGCGCGCCGGACTCGCTGTGGCGCACCACGAAGAGGTCGGCCGCCATGGCGCTGAGGTTGGCGATGGTGTCCAGCAAGCTCTCGCCCTTGGAAGCCGAGGAGCGCGCGATGTCCAGGTTGATGACGTCGGCCGAGAGGCGCGTGGCCGCGATCTCGAAGGTGGTGCGCGTGCGTGTGGAGTTCTCGAAGAAGAGGTTGAACACGCTTTTTCCCCGTAGCAGGGGCACCTTCTTGACCTCGCGGTCGCTGACGCTGACGAAGTTGGCTGCGGTATCGAGGATGTGCGTGAGGATCTCGCGCGGCAGTCCTTCGGTGGACAGCAGGTGGATCAGCTCGCCGTGCTGGTTGAGTTGGGGGTTGCGTTTGTACAGCATGGTTCTGGCCTGGTTCGGTTCTCTCAGGTAGGCATGGCGCGGGTGGGGTGTTTCATGCCGCCTCCACCTGGAAGCTGAAGCGGTCGTTCTTGTCGCGCGCCAGCGCCAGCGACTGGTCACTCGCCAGCGCCACGCGCGCAGCCGCGAAGTCGGCCTGGATGGGCAGTTCGCGCCCGCCGCGGTCCACCAGCACGGCCAGCTTGATGTCGGCCGGGCGGCCATAGTCGAAGAGCTCGTTGATGACCGCGCGGATGGTGCGCCCGGTGTAGAGGACGTCGTCGAGCACGATGATCTGCGCCTCGTTGACGTCGAACGGAAGAACCGTCTGCCCGCCACCAGCCAGGCCGCGTTGTGCGAAGTCGTCGCGGTGCATGGCCGAAGAGATCGTCCCGTGCTCGCCTGGGAGCTTGAGGTCCCGCTGCAGGCGCTCGGCCAGCCAGGCGCCGCCCGAGGTCACACCGACCAGACGGGTGTTCGGCGTGCACAGCGCCTGCACGCCGCGCAGCAGTTCGCGGTACAGGGCTTCCGCATCGAGTGTGAGGGTGCTCATTCCAGATTCCTCAAAAACTGTTCCAGGATGACACAGGCCGCGCCCGCATCGGCATCTGCCGCACCATTGGCCTGGGCCTCGGTCGTGCTGTAGCGTTCATCGACCTCGTAGACCGGCAGGCCGAAGCGGCCACGCAGCTGGCGCGCAAATTTCTGCGCCCGCACCGTATTCTCGTGCGGCGCCCCATCGGGATGGAAGGGCACGCCGACCACCAGTGCGTCGGGTTGCCACTCCTTGAGGCGTTCGGCGATGCGCTCGAAGCGGGCGTCCCCCTCGGCCCGGATCGTGGGCTGGGGCTGGGCCTGGCGCAACAGCCGGTTGCCGACCGCGACACCGGTACGCTTGAGACCGAAATCGAGAGCGAGAAAGCTTTGCTGTGCAGCAGATACGGCCGTCATTTGCGCTGCCGTGCTCATGTACGTTCCGTCTCCGCGCCTGAAGCGGAAACCACGAAACGCCGTGGAACCGGCTTTGCCGGGCCACTGGCGTTGCCCCCTGCAAGGGGGGTGGCGTAGCGACACGCAGTGCGCGGAGCCTGGGGGTGTTCCATATTCATGCGTGCCCCGTATCGGGTGACAGCATCCAGGCCTGCAGGCCGAGCAGGGAGAGGGCCTTGTCATAGCGCTGGGGCACCGGCGTCTCGAAGATCACGACCGGGTCGGCTTGGACGGTGAGCCAGCTGTTCTCGCCAATTTCCGATTCGAGCTGACCCTGGCCCCAGGCCGAGTAGCCCAGGGAGACCAGCACGCGGCTGGGGCCCGCGCCGGTGGACAATGCCTCGAGCACGTCGCGCGACGTGGTCATCTCCAGCCCGCCGGGGATCATCATCGTGGAGGCGTAGACCGGCTCCGGCTTTTCACCCGTCGGCTCCTGCAGAGCCTCGTGCAGCACGAAACCGCGCTCGGTCTGCACCGGGCCACCCTGGAACACCGGAGCCTCCTTGAGGTCGGCGCGCCCCAGCGGCAGTTCGACCTTGTCGAACAGGCCTTGCAGTTTGATATCGGTCGGCTTGTTGATCATCAGGCCCAGAGCGCCCCGCTCGCTGTGTTCGCACAGGTAGACCACGCTTTTGGCGAAAGTCTCATCGGCCAGACCGGGCATGGCGATCAGGAAATGATTCGTGAGGTTGATAGGTGCAGAATCATCGGCCATAGTCCAATTTTAGCGGTTCATGAGCAAACCCCTCGCTTCCGGTCTGGTCTGGTTCCGCCGCGACCTGCGGGTCGACGACCACCCGGCCCTGCACCAGGCCCTGCAGCAGTGCCGCCGGGTCTACTGCGCCTTCATTTTCGACCGCGACATCCTGGACCCCTTGCCGCGCGCCGACCGCCGGGTGGAGTTCATCCGGGCCAGCCTGGTCGAACTGGATGCGGATTTGCGCACCCTGGCCGGACAGGAAGAGGCCGGCCTGATCGTGCGGCACGGCCACGCCACTGAAGCTCTGCCCGCCCTCGCCAGGCAACTCGGCGTACAGGCGGTGTATGCCGCGCACGACTACGAGCCGCACGCCCAGGCGCGGGATGCCCGCGTGCGGGGAACGCTGTCCAGCCTGGGCATTGCCCTGCACACCTGCAAGGACCACGTGATCTTCGAGGGCCGCGAGATCCTGAGCGGTGGCGGCACGCCCTACACCGTCTTCACACCCTACAAACGGACCTGGCTGGCGCGGCTGCAGGCGACCCGGCTGCCGGTGTTCGACGTTCCCCCCCTGGCGGCAGACCTGGCCCCGCGGCCCGAGTCCTTGCGCAGCACGGTGCCCACCCTGGCCGAGATCGGCTTCGAACCCGGCAACCTGTCCCAGCTCAGAATCCCCACGGGCAGCAGCGGCGCCCGCCAGTTGCTCGATGATTTCTTCGAGCGCATGGACCTGTACCACGAGACACGCGATTTCCCGGCCCTCAAGGGTCCGAGCTATCTGGGCGTACACCTGCGCTTCGGCACCCTCTCCTTGCGGCGCCTGGTCGCCCTGGCCCAGCAGCGCACGGCGCGTGGCAGTGCTGGCGCTGCTGTCTGGCTCGGCGAGCTGGTCTGGCGCGAGTTCTACTTCCAGATCCTGGCGAACTTCCCGCACGTGGCCGGCAGCGCCTTCAAGCCGGCCTATGACACCATCCGCTGGGAACGTGGCGCCCACGCCGAGGCGCTGTACACCGCCTGGTGCGAGGGCCGCACCGGTTACCCCATCGTCGACGCCGCCATGGCCCAGCTCAACCAGAGCGGCTACATGCACAACCGCCTGCGCATGGTGGCGGGCAGCTTCCTGGTGAAGGACCTCGGGATCGACTGGCGCTGGGGCGAGCGTTACTTTGCCGAAAAGCTCAACGACTTCGATCTGGCGGCCAACAACGGCGGCTGGCAGTGGGTGGCCTCCAGCGGCTGCGATGCCCAGCCCTGGTTCCGCATCTTCAATCCGATCAGCCAGAGTAAAAAGTTCGACCCACAGGGTCGTTTCATCCGCCGCTACCTGCCGCAACTCGCCGCCCTGCCCGATGCGGCCCTGCACGCTCCCTGGCTGGCCAGCCCGGTGGAGCTGGCCGCCGCCGGTGTCACGCTGGGCAGCGGCTACCCCCTGCCGCTGGTCGCCCACGACACGGCGCGCGCGCAGACGCTGGAACGCTACGCCGTGGTACGCAAGAGCGGAGAAAAGGAAGAAGACTGACCCACGCAGCGGTGCTGCGCGGGTCACGGATCAGGCCGGGACGGCCTGCGTGCAATAGTGTTTCACGAGAGCGAGCAGTTCGTCTTCGCCGTAGGGCTTGCCCAGGTAGTGGTCGACGCCCAGTTCCTTGGCATGCTCACGATGCTTTTCGGCGATGCGCGAGGTGATCATGATGATGGGCAGGTCGCGCAGCTTGGCGTCGGCGCGGATATTGCGCGCCAGGTCGAAACCGTCCATGCGCGGCATCTCGATGTCGGACAGCACCACCGCCGGGCGTTCCTCGGCCAGACGTTCAAGCGCCTGCAGGCCGTCCGCCGCCATGGCCACACGGTAACCTTCGCGGCGCAGCAGCCGTTGCGTGACGCGCCGCACGGTGATGGAATCGTCCACGACCAGCACCAGCGGCAGTTCGCCACCGGCGCCCGGGGCCGGATGCTCGGCCTGCGACACGAGGGGCTTGCCCGCCGTCGCCGGCTCACTGCTGGCCTGCTGCAACTCGTAGGCCTTGTCGCCGAACACGGTCGCCAGGGCCACCGGGTTGTAGATCAGAACCACCGCTCCGGAAGCCAGCACCGACATGCCGGCCAGACCTGGCATGCGCGCCAGTTGCGGACCGAGGTTCTTCACCACGACTTCCTGGCTGCCCAGCACTTCGTCGACGTGGATGGCCAGGCGCTGGCCCGCGCTGCGCAATAGCACCACCGGCTGGGTCTTGCCAACGTGCTCGTGGCTGCGGGTCGAGGCCTGCAGGAGCGCGCCGGACCAGAAGAAGGGCACAGCCTCACCACCGAAGTCGATGCTGCCCTTGGCGTAGGCCTGCTCGAGTTCGGCGTAAGTCAGGCGACGCACGATTTCGACCAGGTTGGCAGGCACGCCGACACTCAGTTCGCCCATGCGCAGCATGATCACCTGCGTGACGGCCGTCGTCAGTGGCAGCACCAGCTTGAAGCTGGTGCCGGCGCCGGCCGTGGTGGCGGTCTCGATGCGGCCACCCAGGGCCTGCACCTCGGAGCGCACCACGTCCATGCCGATGCCGCGTCCGGCCAGTTCGGTCACGCTGGCCGCGGTGGAGAAGCCCGGCATGAAGATCATGTTGGCCGCATCGGCATCACTGAGCGGCTGGCCCGGTGCCGCCAGGCCCTGGGCCAGGGCCTTCTCGCGGATGCGCGGCAGGTCGAGGCCGGCGCCGTTGTCGCTGAAGACGACCGACACGTCATTGCCTTCCTGGTGCAGGCTGATGGTGATGGTGCCGGCGGCCGGCTTGCCGGCGGCCTCGCGCCGCTGCGGGGTCTCGATGCCATGCGCCACGGAATTGCGCAGCATGTGCTCGAAAGCCGGTGTCATGCGGTCGAGTACGCCACGGTCGATTTCCATGGAGCCGCCGGTGATGTCGAGCTTGACCTGCTTGCCGGCATCCTTGGCCGCCTGGCGCACCACGCCATAGAGGCGCTCGGAAATGCCTTCGAATTCCATCATGCGCGTGCGCAGCAGGTCGCGCTGCAACTCACGCGTCTGGCGCGCCTGGGCGATCAGGTCGTCTTCGGTACCGCTGATGGTCTGCTGCAGGTTGCGCTGCACCGTGGCCACGTCGTTGACCGATTCGGCCATCATGCGGGTGAGCTCCTGCACGCGGGTGAAGCGGTCGAACTCCAGCGGATCGAAACCCTGGGCCGTGTCCTTGGCCTGCGCCAGACGCGACTGCATCTGCGACTCGGCCTGGAGCTCGACGTCGCGCAGGTGGGTGCGCAGACGATCCAGGTTGGCGGTCAGTTCCGAGAGTGAGCCGTTGAGCTGGCCCAGCCGCTGGTCCAGGCGGCTGCGCGTGATCATGACTTCGCCCGCCTGGTTGACCAGGCGGTCCAGCAACTGCGAACGCACCCGCACGGTCTGGCCAGCCGTGGATCGGTGCGTGGCCGACGGCAACTTGGCCGGCACGGGGGCCGTCATGGCCGGACGTGCCGGGGCGGCCTTGGCCGCCGGCTCGGAAGCAGGGACAACAGGGGCAGCGGTGGCAGGCGCGGCGGCCACAGCGGGACGGGCCGGCGCTTCGGGCACAAAGGGCTCTTCCACGGGGCCACGACAGAGTTCGTCGAAGACCTGCTGCAACCGGTCGTAACGCGTGAGCATGGGCTCGATCTGCGCAGCCTGGATGAACTCGCTGCCCATCTGCTCGATGGCCGATTCCATGTGGTGCGTCATCTCGCCCAGACGCATGGCACCCGCCAGACGGGCGCTGCCCTTGAGCGTGTGCAGCACACGCAGCACGTCCAGGCGCGCACCGGCGTGATCGGGCTGCTCAGACCACAGGCGCAGCGCCGACGCCATCTGGGGCATGAGTTCAGCGGCCTCTTCCTCGAAGATCGGGAACAGGTCGGGATCGATCACGTCGACGGCGTCGATTTCTTCGTCGCTGTCGTCGACCACGATCTTGGCTGCGCCAGGCAAAGCAGCTGCAGATGC
>Ga0209262_10000793_pt1 | contig 13474 bp, 13 predicted proteins | sample Lowcelwee11metaG_FD_187171 | JGI IMG/M metagenome (GOLD analysis project Ga0209262, IMG submission 187171) | Freshwater pond sediment microbial communities from the University of Edinburgh, under environmental carbon perturbations - Low... | ecosystem: Environmental > Aquatic > Freshwater >...
GCCGGCATGAGTCGTGTCGTCCCACCCGCGCGCGAAGCTGCTAGAGTTCGATTTCCCACCCTCTATTTGAAAGGAAACTCTATGAAACGCACGCTCCTGACCACATCGGCAATGCTGCTCGCCCTGACCCTGAGTGGCTGTGGAGGTGACGAAACGGTGGTCAAAAACGTTTCCCAGCAATCCACGGGACAGCAGTTGCTCAGCCTGAAGGAGGCGCTGGACAAGGGCATCATCACGCAGGATCAGTACGATGACCAGAAGGAAATCATCCTGAAAAACAGCAAGTAAAGTGCGGTTCCAATACGGGAGGCGGCCTGATGGGTCGCTTGCCGTAGGCCGCGGGTGAACGCCGGCCGCCAGTGGTCGGGATTCGGGTTTACCTGCGACGTGTTTAAATTGCGCTGTAAAATCAGGGTTTTCTGATATACTTCGCAGCGTTGTGCATACAGCAGTGGGCAGGCGATGTGTTAGCCGCCGTGCCTCGGGACTGTTCTCACAGCCCCATCGTCTTCGACCTCTCTATTGTGCCGCCGGTTATTTTAGGCAACCGGCCGTGACAAGTCTTGTGGTTGGCGCCGATGTGATCGACGCGACCCGTGGGCGTTCTGAACGCCGCTTCATATCCGGTTCGTATATTTGACCTGCCTGGTTTCGGGCGGGTCTGGATAGCGCGTTTTTGTGCCCTGTGGGTATGTGCGCTCATTAAAAGGTTAGTCATGCAATTTTCCGAACTGGGACTTGATCCCCTCATCCTCAACGCCGTGACCGCTTCCGGTTACGTAACCGCGACGCCGGTGCAGCAGCAGGCGATTCCCGCTGCCATCACCGGCCGCGATCTGCTGGTGTCGTCGCACACCGGCAGTGGCAAAACCGCCGCCTTCATACTGCCGTCGCTGCAACGCCTGCAAGCCGAACCCACGATCAAAAGCATGGGCCCGCGAGTGTTAGTGCTTACTCCGACGCGCGAACTCGCGCTGCAGGTTGAAAAAGCCGCGATGACCTATGGCCAGTCGTTGCGCCGTTTCCGCACCGCGTGTCTGGTCGGCGGCGCGCCGTACGGCCTGCAGCTCAAGCGTCTGAGCCAGCCGGTTGATATCGTCGTCGCCACGCCGGGTCGTCTGATCGACCACTTGGAGCGCGGCAAGATCGACTTTTCGCGGATCGAAGTGCTGGTGCTGGATGAAGCCGACCGCATGCTGGACATGGGCTTTGTCGACGACATTCAGGCCATCGCCAAGCGTTGCCCGGCCGAGCGTCAGACGCTGCTGTTCTCGGCCACGCTCGACGGCGTGGTGGGCAACCTGGCGCGCGAACTGACCAAGGATGCGCTGCGCATCGAGATCGAAGCGGTTCCCCACAAGGAATCCAAGATCGAACAGCGTCTGCTGTACGCCGACAACATGGATCACAAGGCCCGCCTGCTCGACGCGCTGCTGCGCGACGTCGACATGACGCAGGCGATCGTGTTCACCTCGACCAAGAAGAGCACCGAAGAAATTTCCGACCTGCTCTCCGACAGCGGTTTTGCGTCCGATGCGCTGCATGGCGACATGCAGCAGGGTCAGCGCAACCGCGCGCTGCAACGCCTGCGCGAAGGCCGCACCAAAGTGCTGGTTGCCACCGACGTCGCCGCACGCGGCATCGACGTGGCGGGCATCAGCCACGTGATCAACTTCGACCTGCCGCGTCAGGCTGAAGATTACGTGCACCGCATCGGCCGTACGGGCCGCGCCGGCCGCACCGGCATCGCGGTGAGCTTTGCCGGGATGCGCGAAGGCGGCCTGGTGAAGAACATCGAGCGTTACACCGGCAACCGGATCGAGGTTCACACCCTGCCGGGGCTGGAGCCGACGCAGAAACCGCAGGCGGGTCGTCCGGCTTCCGGCAACGGCCGTCCGCGCAGCGGCAACGGTGGCAATCGCAGCACCGGCGGCTTTGGCGAAAAACGCAGCTGGGGCGGCGGCGAGCGCAAGTTCGACGGCGCACCGCGTGCCTATGGCGACCGCGCCCCGCGCGGCGACAGTGCCGACAACCGCGACCGTGGTTTCCGTACCGAGCGTCCGCAGGGCGACCGTCCGGTGCGTGATGGCGCGCCGCGTGGCAACCGCTTCGAAGGCGCCGCGCGTGACCATGCGCCGCGCAGCTATGGCGATCATGCTCCCCGCGCCTACGGCGATCGTCCGCCGCGCGAGGGCAACCGCTTTGAGGCCGCGCCCGCACCCAAACCCGATGTCGATGGCAACAGCGTCGAATACTGGAAGAAGCGTGAGCAGGAAGCCAAGGCGCGCGCCCAGCGTCCGCACGGTGATCGTCCGGCACGCGCCGGGCAACCTGCGCGTGCGGGTCAACCCGCGCGCAGCGGTGCCGGAGCGGGTGAACCGCGCCGCAGCTACGGCAACGACAATCGCGGCGCGGGCGGCAACGCGCGCGTGGGCGTGCGTGGACGTTTCAAGGATTAAGCCGTTCGCGGATTGATCGGGCTTATCCGCCCGGCAAAAAAAGGGGTTCCTTGCGGAACCCCTTTTTGTTTGTGTTTGCCGTTATGGCATCTGTAACTTCACGCTGGCCGCCATCGCCTCGAAGTCGGCCAGATTGCGCTGGAAGTAGACGATGCCGGGGGCTTCGTACTGCAGGGCGAGGCGGCCTTTGGCGTCGACCATGCCGATCATGACGCGCTCGATCGGCAGGCCGCGTTCATTCCTGTAGCGGATGTGCAGACGAACGGCGGGCTGGCCGCCGAGGGTGGCAGGGGTGTTGGAGATAACGTCCAGGTTGGCGGTGGCATCGGTGCTCCGCCACTCAGCCAGGGTGAGCTCGGCGAGTTCGTGCGGCAGCATGTCGGCGTTGGTGGTGCGCTGGGTGCGCGGCAGTTTGGCGTCGTGTGGCTTGCGGGTGATGAAGATGGCGTTGAGCGCGGGGCCATCGCGGGTGATGAAGGTGCCGTTGCTGCTGTCGGTGGACTTGACCCAGCCGAGCGGCAGTTCGACGCTGTAGTCGCTGGTTCTGGTTTCGACGCGGCTGCCGGAATCGACGCGTGCCCAGGGGGTGCAGGCGGCGAGGCTGGCCAGCAGCAGGCCGAGCAGAAGGGGGTGGCGCAGGGTCATGGGGTAAGCGCTTTCAGATAGTGCTCGATGTGGCCGCGGTCGGGAGCGTCCGGCGCAAGTTCGAGGTAGTGCTGCAACAAGGGTGCGGCGGCGTCTTTGTCGCCGCGTTTGTACAACTGCAGGCCGAGTGCGCGATACGGCGGCGCGAATGGCGGCGCGGCTTCGATGGCGCTGCGGTATTCGGCTTCGGCGCGTGCGGGGTCGCCCGCCTCGCCGCGCTGGCGATAGGCTTCGCCCAGGTAGTACGCGGCTTCGGGCGGATAGCCGCTGCGGCGTTCGGGGTCGGCCAGCACGAGGATGAGCTGCTTGTAGCGATAGGCGGCGAGGTCGGCGTCGAGCGAGGCGAGGCGCAGCGCGGCGGTGGTGTCGAGGTAACGTTCTCGAGCGGTTTCGCCGCCGTTCGCGCCCCTGGAGAGTTCGCTGTAGTGGTCGATGCGTTCCTGCAGCTTGGGATGACTGGCAAAAAAGAACGGTTCGTCGATGTCGGCGGCCTTGACTTCGGCCAGCAGGTGTTCGAAGGCGCGGACCGATTCGCGCGGATCATAGCCGGCGGCCAGCAGTCGCTGGTAGCCGATGGCGTCGGCTTCGCGTTCGTGTTCCTGCGAGTAGCCGAACATCGACGACAGTGCGACGAGATCGCCGACCAGCGGCACCCCGAGCATGGCGACCACCAGTGCAAAGGCGCTGGCGTTCTTGGCTATTTCGGCCTGTTGCAGCGAGTGACGGTGAGTGAAATGCGCGCCTTCGTGCGCCATCACGGTGGCAAGCTGGGCTTCGTTGCGGAAGCGTGCGATGAGGCCGGCGTTGACATAGACGCTGCCGTTGGGCAGGGCGAAGGCATTGATCTGTTGCGCATTCAGCAGGTGCACGTGGAGGCGGCCGCTGAACTCGGGATAGAGCCGGTCCATGATGCCTTGCAGGTAGGCGGTGAGTGCGGGGTCGGCATTGACCTTGCCGGCGCGCGCCAGCGCCTGGTCGAACTCGTCGGCCTCCTGCCACAGGCTGATTTCCTCGGGTGCGCGTTCGCTGGTGGCGGCGGCGCTGGTCCAGGGCAGGACGTCGGCCTCGACCGGCGCGGCCAGCGTGCATACCAGCGCCAGGCTCAGCAGACGCTTCATCGCGGCCCCGGCCAGGTCTGGTAGAGGTCGCGCATCAGGCTGTCGACGTCGGCCGGGGTGCGGCTATCCATGCTGATGCTGCTGTCGAAGCTCATCCACAGCACGTCGCCGGTGCTCAGGTCGACGATGCCCGCGGTGATGAAGGATTGGCCGAGCGGCATGACGACGCCGAGCGCCAGGCCGACGATGAAGGCGGCGCGCCGCCCGCCGGACGAAATGAAATCCGAGCCGAGCACGATCAGCGCGGCGTCGGCGCCGGTGTGTTCGCGCAGAAACGCGAGGCCGGGGCCGACGGTGTAATCGAATTCGTTTTTCTTGTGCGCCCAGGCTTCCTGATCGCCGCGCCCGTAGACAAACACCGACTGCGCGACGCGGTCGTAGAGGCCGATGTGGGCTTCCAGTTGGTCGGCCAGCTGCGGATCGAGGGTGGGCGCGGGCACCAGTTCGAACAGGCCGGTTTCGCGCGACAGGCGGGTGGCGGCGGCGACGATATTGTCGCGCGCGGTGGCTTCCCAGTCAGCCATGCGGGTCGGCACACCGCCTGCCGACAGTTCGTACACGAATACCTGTGGTGGTAGCAGCACGATTTTTTTCGGGCGCGCGGCCAGATTTTGTGTGAGCGCCGGATTGACCGCGCTCATGGCCGCAAGTGCCGGCGTTGCCAGTACACTTGCCGCCACCAGAATCACCGCGAATAGGGTTCGCATGATGCAACAACACTCGGAGAAGGAACTTCACCCTATGGTAAAGCCCAAAACCGGTCAACTGTGGCCCGGTCAACCGTGGTCCGGTCAACTGCCTGCAGGTTCGGCATGGCGCTGGGTGAGCGAGCGTGGCTTGCGGCTGGTAACGGGTAAGGCGACGCTGGCGCGTTATGCCGCGCTCAGCAAGCTGAATTTACCGGAAATTGAAGACATTATCCCAGCAGATGGCAGCGTGTTGTTGATTTTGCGCCGCGGTGAGGCGGTCTCGCCGGCGTTGCAGCAGGCGCTGGTCGCAACGCCGGCCGATGTGCCGGTTGCAAGCGGGACGCTGCATACTCTCCCGGTTGAATACGGCGGCGCGGCGGGGCCCGACCTGGCCGAGCTGGCACAGCAGGCGGGAATGGATGAGATGACGTATATATATAGTCATTCAGCGGTGGAATACACGGTCGCCTTTCTGGGGTTTCAGCCGGGTTTTCCGTATTTGCGCGGCCTGCCGCCCGCGCTGCACGCGCCGCGGCGGGCGTCGCCGCGGGTGCGGGTGGCGGCCGGCAGCGTGGCGATCGGTGGCGGCTACTGCGGGATTTATCCGACCAGCGGCCCCGGCGGCTGGCAGTTGATTGGCCGCACCGACGCCGTATTGTTCGACCCGCAGCGTGCGGCGCCCGCCTTGCTGCTGCCGGGCGACCGGGTGCGCTTCGTTCCGGCATGATCGACGTCCTGCGCGCCGGCCGGTGCGATCTGGTGATGGATCAGGGGCGACCCGGCCTCGGTGCGCTCGGCGTGCCGGCGGGCGGCGCTGCGGATCCGGCGGCGCTGGCAGCGGCCAACCGGCTGGCAGGAAACGAAACGGGCGCAGCGGGGCTTGAAATCACGCTGGCGGGGCCCGCGTTGCGGTTTCCTGCCGGCGGCGTGGTGGCGCTGACGGGTGCGCAGTTCGAAGCCAGCCGCAGCAGCGGCGCAGCGGTGGCGTGGAACCAGACGCTGGTGCTGGCGGCGGGCGAGACGCTGACGCTGGAGCGGGCGCAATCCGGGTGTCGCTGCTGGCTTGCGGTGCGCGGTGGGTTGGTGGTGCCATCGGTGATGGGCAGCCGCAGCACCTTTCTGCCGGCAGGTTTTGGCGGGATGCAGGGGCGGGCGTTGCAACGAGGCGATGCCTTGCCCGGCGCGGATGGCGGCGGCGCAGTGAAGCGGCTGCGCGCGTGTCCGCCCGAGGCTTGCCCTGAAGGGGATAAACGTCTGCGGGTGGTCGCCGGGCCGCAGGCCGGGCAGTTTGACGATGCCGGGCTGGCAGCATTTTTCGGCAGCGCTTACCGGGTGGGGGCGGCATCGGATCGGCGTGGCCTGCGCTTATCCGGCGCGCGGGTGCCACATCGACGGCTTGAGCTGCCATCACAGGGGCTCTTGCCCGGCGCGATTCAGGTGCCGCCTGACGGCCAGCCGATCATTCTGGGCTGGGATGGTCCGGTGACCGGCGGCTACCCGGTCATCGCTGTGGTGATCGCGGCGGACTGGCCGCAGTTGGCGCAGCTGCAACCGGGCGACGCGGTGCGGTTTGAAACGATCGCAGTCGAAGCCGCGCAGGCGCTGGCTGCCGCGACCTGGTCAATCGAGGACATGGAATGATCGAGCTGAACGCCGACATCGGCGAAGGCTGCGACGACGCCAGCCTGATGCCGTATCTGGATCGGGTGTCGATCGCCTGTGGCGGCCACACCGGCGACGCCGCCAGCATGAGCACGGCCTTGCGGCTGGCAGCGGAACACGGCGTGGCGGTGGGGGCGCACCCGAGCTATCCTGACCGTGCGCAATTCGGTCGCCGCGAGCTAGCGGCCTCGGCCGATGAAATCGTTGCGTGGGTGACGCAGCAAACCGAGGGACTGGCTGAACAGGCGGCGCGGCTGGGGCTGCGGCTGGCGCACGTCAAACCGCATGGTGCGCTGTACCACGCGGCCTCGCGCCACCCCGGGGTGGCGCGCGCGATTGCGCGGGCGGTGGCGGCACTGGATCCGGCGCTGATTCTGCTGGGCTTGTCCGGTTCGCGGTTGATCGTCGCCGGACAGGCTGTTGGGCTGGCGGTGCTGAACGAGGCGTTCGCTGATCGTCGTTACCAGACCAGCGGTCGACTGGTTTCACGTGAAACCAGCGGCGCGCTGATCGTCGACCCCCAACTTGCCGCCGCGCAGGCCGCAGCATTGGCGCAGGGTCGGGCGATCGATACCCTGAGGGGTGGCCGTATCCGGGTAACGGCGGACACGATTTGCCTGCACAGCGACACCCCGGGCGCATTAAATATCGCGCGCGCCGTCCATACCGCACTCAAACGCGGATAATCGCGCCTTACGTTTTTTGCAGCCAGATCATGCCCTTACTCACTTTTGACCGCCTCGAACTGGCCTATGGCCACCATCCGCTGCTGGACGGCGCTTCCCTGGTGGTGGATGCGGGCGAGCGCATCGGGCTGATCGGCCGCAACGGCACCGGCAAGTCGAGCCTGCTGAAAATCATCGCCGGGATCAATCCGCCGGACGCCGGCGATGTCTGGCGCAAGCCCGCGCTGAAATTGGCCTACGTGCCGCAGGAGCCGCAATTTCAGCCCGGCCACACGGTGTTCGAGGCGGTGGCCGAGGGCGTCGGCAAAGCGCAACGCCTGCTGGCCGATTACCATGCGGCCGCGCATCGTGTCGCCGAGGGCGACATGGATGCGTTCGAAGACCTCGAGCGGCTGTCGCACGAACTGGAAGTGCACGATGCCTGGCGGCTGAACAGCAAAGTGGAGGAAACCATGCAGCGGCTGGGCCTGGACGCCGACCGCACCGTCGACACCCTGTCCGGTGGCCTGAAAAAACGGGTGGCGCTGGCGCGCGCGCTGGTCACCGAGCCCGAATTGCTGTTGCTCGACGAGCCGACCAACCACCTCGACTTCGCCGCGATCGAATGGCTGGAAAGCCTGCTCACCGATTTCAAGGGCGCGCTATTGTTCATCACCCACGACCGGCGTTTTCTGGACAACGTCGCCAATCGCATCGTCGAGCTTGATCGTGGATCTTTACGCGAATATCAGGGTAATTTCAGCGCATATCAGCTCAAAAAGGCTGAACAACTGGAAATCGAAGCGGTGCATAACCGCAAGTTCGATCAATTCTGGAAGCAGGAAGAAGCCTGGATCCGCAAAGGCGTGAAAGCGCGCCGTTGCCGCGACGAGGGCCGGGTGCGGCGGCTGGAAGCGCTGCGGCTGACGCGCGAAGCGCGCATTGGTCATACGGGTCAGGTTGGTTTCCAGATCGACTCGGGCGAGCGCTCAGGCAAGATCGTCGCCGAGATGGACCACATCAGCTACGGGTACGATGATCGCATGCTGATCCGCGACTTCAGCGGCACCCTGCTGCGCGGCGACAAGCTGGGGTTGTTGGGGCCCAATGGCGTCGGCAAAACCACGCTGATTCGCCTGATCCTCGGCGAATTGCAGCCGACATCCGGCACCATCAAGCAGGGCACCAAGCTGGAAGTGGCGTATTTCGACCAGTTTCGCAACCAGTTGAACGACGATGCCACCCTGATCGACACCATTGCCCCCGGATCCGATTACGTCGAAATCGCCGGGCAGCGCAAGCACGTGATCAGTTATCTGGAAGACTTCCTGTTTCCGGCCGAGCGTTCGCGTGCCAAGGTTTCGGCTTTGTCGGGCGGCGAGCGCAATCGCTTGTTGCTGGCGCGCTTGTTCGCGCGCCCGGCCAATCTGTTGGTGCTGGACGAGCCGACCAATGACCTCGACATCGACACCCTGGAGTTGTTGGAACAGTTGCTGCAGGAATACAGTGGCACTGTTTTGATCGTTTCGCACGACCGCACTTTCCTTGATAACGTGGTGACCCAGTCGATCGTGTTCGAGGGTGACGGCAAGCTGACCGAAATCGTCGGCGGCTATGGCGACTGGTTGGCCTGGAAGCGCCAGCAAACCCAAGCGCCGGCTGCAAAGGCAGAGGCACCCAAGCCGGTTGCGGCCAAACCCGCCGCCAAATCCAAGCTGAATTACAAGGACGCGCGCGAACTCGAAGCGTTGCCCGCGCAGATCCAGCAGCTGGAAACCGAGCAAATGGATATTGCAGCGCGGCTGGCTGACCCGGCGCTGTATCAGGCCGATCCGAAGGGTGCGGCCAAGCTGCAGGCCCGCAGCGAGGCGATCGATTCCGAGTTGCTCGATGCGCTGGCGCGCTGGGAAGTGCTGGAAGCGAAGCAGGCGGGTTAAGGCGCGACTTCTTCGGGGATGTTCCACGTGAAACTGAAGCGGTCAGCGGGTAAAATGCGCCGATGAAATTTCCTGATCCCTTTGATGTGATCGTGGTCGGTGGTGGTCATGCCGGCACCGAGGCTGCGCTGGCGTCCGCACGCATGGGCGTGAAGACGCTGCTGCTGTCGCACAACATCGAAACCCTGGGCGCGATGTCGTGCAATCCGTCCATCGGCGGCATCGGCAAGGGGCATCTGGTCAAGGAGGTCGATGCGCTGGGTGGTGCGATGGCGATTGCCACCGACGAGGCGGGCATCCAGTTCCGCACCCTGAATTCTTCCAAAGGCCCGGCAGTCCGAGCCACCCGTGCGCAGGCCGATCGCGTGCTGTACAAGGCAGCGATCCGCCAGCGCCTGGAAAACCAGCCGAATCTCACCCTGTTCCAGCAGGCGGTCGACGACCTGCTGCTCGACGGCGATCGGGTAATCGGCGTGAAAACCCAGCTCGGCATCGTGTTCAGCGGCCGTGCGGTGGTGCTGACGACCGGCACCTTTCTCGCCGGGTTGGTGCATGTGGGGCTGGAAAACTTTGCGGCCGGGCGCATGGGCGATCCGCCTGCGGTGTCGCTCGCCGCGCGCCTGCGCGAACTGAGCCTGCCGGTGGGGCGGCTGAAAACCGGCACGCCGCCGCGTATCGACGGCCGCAGCATCGACTACAGCCGAACGCAAGTCCAGCCGGGCGACGATCCGGCACCGGTGTTCTCGTTCATGGGCGATGTGTCCATGCATCCACAGCAACGGCCGTGCTGGATCACCCACACCACCGAACAAACGCACGAGATCATCCGTGGCGGTCTCGACCGCTCGCCGATGTACACCGGCGTGATCGAAGGGGTGGGGCCGCGCTATTGCCCGTCGATCGAGGACAAGATCACCCGCTTTGCGGACAAGGCCAGCCACCAGATTTTCCTCGAGCCCGAGGGCTTGACCACCCACGAGATTTATCCCAACGGCATTTCGACTTCACTGCCGTTCGATGTGCAACTCGCCATCGTGCGCTCGATTCCTGGACTGGAAAATGCGCACATCCTGCGCCCCGGCTACGCCATCGAATACGACTATTACGACCCGCGCAATCTGAAGGCCTCGCTCGAAACCAAGTCGATCAGCGGATTGTTTTTTGCCGGGCAGATCAACGGCACCACCGGCTATGAAGAAGCGGCGGCGCAGGGCTTGTTGGCGGGCATCAATGCGGCCTTGCAGGTACAGGACAAAGATGCCTGGAGCCCGGGGCGGCACGAGGCTTATCTCGGCGTACTGGTCGATGACCTGATTACGCGTGGCGTGTCTGAGCCGTATCGCATGTTTACCAGCCGTGCCGAATACCGGCTGCAGCTGCGCGAGGACAACGCCGACATGCGGCTGACCGAAATCGGGCGTGCGCTGGGGGCGGTCGACGACGCGCGCTGGGAGGCGTTCAGTCGCAAGCGCGATGCGGTTTCACGTGAAACCGAGCGGCTCAAGGCAACCTGGGTCAACCCGGCGATGTTGCCCGCCGAGGAGGCGATCCGCCTGATCGGCCAGTCGATCGAGCACGAATACAGCCTGTTCGAACTGTTGCGTCGTCCCACCCTGAGCTATGCGCAAGTGCAGAGTCTGCCCGGTGGCGGCGAGGGGGTCGATGACCCGAGCGTGGCCGAGCAGGTCGAAATCGCCGCCAAATACCAGGGCTATATCGACCGCCAGAACGACGAAGTCGACCGCCAGCGGGAGCAGGAAACCCTGCGTTTTCCCGCCGATATCGATTACAGCCGGTTCACCGGGCTGTCGATGGAAGTGCGCCAGCGCCTGCAAAAGGCCCGTCCCGAAACTCTGGGCCAGGCGGCGCGCCTGCAGGGGATCACTCCGGCGGCGATTTCGGTGCTGCTGGTGTACGCCAAGCGCGGGTTCAAACCCGACCCTGCGCCTTCCTCATCCGGCCAGGCGAAGCAAAGCGCATGAGCGCGCAAGTCCAGCTCGCGGCTGGAATCGCCGCCCTCGGTCTGGTTTTGCCCGAGGGTGCGGAGGCAAAGCTGCTGGCTTATCTGGCGCTGCTGGACAAATGGAACCGGGTGTACAACCTGACCGCGGTGCGCGACGCCGAGCGCATGGTCAGCCATCACCTGCTGGATTCGCTGGCGGCGGTGCCCTTCTTTCAGGGCGAGGCGGTGCTCGATGTTGGCAGCGGTGGTGGCTTGCCCGGCATCCCGCTGGCGATCGCCCGGCCCGAATTGCAGGTGACGCTGATCGACAGCATTGCCAAGAAAACGGCTTTTTTGCTGCAGGCCAAGGCCGAACTGGGCCTGGCCAACCTGAGTGTAGTCACTCGCCGGGTGGAGGATTTTCGCCCGGAAACGGGTTTCGACATCATCACTTCGCGCGCGTTTTCCGACCTCAAGGAATTCGTCACGCTGACCCGCCATCTGCTCAATCCGGCGGGCCGCTGGCTGGCGATGAAGGGGTTGATGCCGCATGAAGAAATAGCATCCTTGCCGCCCTGGGTGAGAGTAAGCGCTAACCACGCACTTGAGGTGCCGGGGCTGGAAGCGAGCCGTCACTTGATCGTTCTGGAGTCTGTTACATGACCAAAATACTGGCGATTGCCAATCAGAAGGGGCGGTGTAAGCCAGCCGGCGAGGGGCCCCGCGTGCGGGGATCGACGGCCGGGCGAATCGCCGCCAGCCGCCGGGAGGAGAAATGACAAAAATTCTCGCTATCGCCAACCAGAAAGGCGGCGTCGGCAAGACGACGACGGCGGTGAATCTCGCGGCCTCGCTCGCCGAACTCGGCCAGCGGGTGCTGCTGGCAGACCTTGATCCGCAGGGCAACGCGACCATGGGCGCGGGGATCGAAAAGCGCACTGCGCTGCCGACGGTGTACCAGATCCTGCTCAACCAGGTTGACGTGCGCAGCGCGCGGATGCATTCTGCGGCCGGCAAATTCGATGTGATTCCCGCCAACCGCGAACTTGCCGGCGCGGAAATCGATCTGGTCAATCTGGAGCAACGCGACCTGCGGCTGAAAGTGGCGTTGGCGCAGGTGGCCGACGACTACGATTTCATTCTGATGGACTGCCCGCCGACCCTGAACCTGCTGACGGTCAACGCCTTTGCCGCAGCGCAGACGGTGCTGATTCCGATGCAGTGCGAGTACTACGCGCTGGAAGGGCTGACCGATCTGGTCGCCACTATCAAGAAGGTCAAGCAGCGTTTGAATCCGTCCATCCAGATCGAAGGTCTGCTGCGGGTGATGTTCGACCCGCGCAGCACGCTGGCGCAGCAGGTGTCCGACCAGATCAAGCAGCATTTCGGCGACAAGGTGTACGACACGGTGATTCCGCGCAATGTGCGGCTGGCCGAAGCGCCCAGCCACGGCTTGCCGGTGCTGGCCTACGACCGTCAATGCAAGGGCGCGAAAGCGTATATGGAACTGGCCGCGGAAACGCTCAAGCGGGCCGGCTTAACAGCAAGGGAGAACAACAATGGCCAAGCCTAAAGGACTGGGGCGCGGGCTCGACGCGCTGCTGGGCGGCGAAGACAACGCCGCGCCGCCGCAAGGCGATCTGCGCATGATGAATGTGTCGCAGCTCGCGCCCGGCAAATATCAGCCGCGCACCCAGATGGATGCGGAGTCGCTGCAGGAACTGGCCGACTCGATCCGCGCGCAGGGGCTGATGCAGCCGATCCTCGCGCGTGAAACCGCGGGCGGCTATGAAATCATCGCCGGCGAACGCCGCTGGCGCGCCGCCCAGCTGGCGGGATTGAGCGAAATTCCGGTGCTGCTGCGCGAAGTCGCCGACGCTGAAGTGGCGGCGATGGCGCTGATCGAAAACATCCAGCGCGAAGACCTCAACGCCATCGACGAAGCGCAGGGGCTGCATCGCCTGATCCAGGAATTCGGCATGACACACGACGCCGTTGCGCAGGCGGTCGGCAAATCGCGTGCGGCGGTGTCCAACCTGCTGCGGCTGTTGAACCTGTCGCGCCCGGTGCAGGACATGCTGGTCGCCGGCCTGATCGAAATGGGCCATGCGCGCGCGTTGCTGCCCTTGCACGCGGGCGTGCAGCGCGAGCTGGCGCATGAAATCGAAACCCGGGGCCTGTCGGTGCGCGAGGTCGAGCGCCGCGTCGCGCGCCTGAAGGAGCCGGTCGCTTCGCCCGTCAAACAGTCCGCCTCGCGCGATGTGCTGCGCCTGGAAGAGGCGCTGTCCGATGCGCTCGGCATGACAGCGCACGTACAAACAAACAAGCAGGGCAAAGGGCGGCTGACCCTCAGTTTT
>Ga0209262_10000794_pt1 | contig 13474 bp, 24 predicted proteins | sample Lowcelwee11metaG_FD_187171 | JGI IMG/M metagenome (GOLD analysis project Ga0209262, IMG submission 187171) | Freshwater pond sediment microbial communities from the University of Edinburgh, under environmental carbon perturbations - Low... | ecosystem: Environmental > Aquatic > Freshwater >...
ATGGCAAAGGCAAAAGAACAAGGCGTATCTGAAGAATATAAGTCTAAAACTCCTTATGCTGACGAACTAGAGTGGACTATGAAACAAATTTACAAAATGGATGGTTCTATAGACCATTTGGGACGAATAGCAGAAAGAATCGAAGAATCTCTCAAAACCGTTAATTCAAATCAGATTCAAATTGCTAATGGTATTAGAGAAATTTGGCAATACTTGATTATGAGCCAAACTACTATCGATAAACTTTTTAAAAAACGATTTGACAATTATATTGACTTTGTTAAAGAGACTGAAGAGAAAAATAAGGAGAAATAAAAATGAAAAATTTTGAAGAATTAAAACGGCTAAAAATTATCGATATGGCTTGTCGTATGGAAAATCTAATGTATGAAAATTATTATGGTGGTGATATTATCATCGTTAAAAATGTTATTTTGACCATAGACCATGATTTGGAAAAATATGGTATGGGAACTACCATTACGAATAAAACACAACATTTCACAAATGGAGAGTTGTATTTTATCGAGAAAGAAAATATCTTAGATGAATTTAGAGAAGTGGGATGGAATATAGAAATTAAACAAGATGTTTCATCAGATGCAGGAGATTCTGATATTACATGGATATTTACAAAAGCAAAATAGCAGAAAATTTAGAAATAACAACAGAAGAGAAAGATTATATTATTAAAACTTTTCAAACCGTTATTTTTAATATAGCCGATTGTATTGATTTATTATCTTATTACAAAACCCCCGATTCAAAACGAGATATTATTAAAGAAACTCTTAAAGGGGATTTGAAATACCTGATGAAGTTAGATGATTTCATCAAAGGAAAATTAAAATAAAAGGAGAGTAAAATGAAAAAAGTAATTTTTACATTACTACTGTCTCTAACATTATGTGTTGGAGTATTCGCTCAAACAGACGAGCGAAAAATTGAAGTCATTCCTACATTATCAGCATTAGGAAATGGGAGTGAACTCGCAGTTGACAGCGAATTGGTCATCGCTGCAAAGTTTAAATTAAGTGGTAAATTGTCATTATACGGACAATTTGGGACAATGTACAATGTATTCAAGATGAGGTTTAACGAGGAATGGCAGTTAGGGTTTGAACCGATGGTTGGTATAGGAACTAACCACTTCAGATTAAGTGGATTTTTGAATGCTCTGAACCTCAAAGCATTAGACACAAGAAAGATGCCTTTTGTTGAAGGCGGCGCAAGGTTCAGTATCACCCCCTGGCGCAAAGTATGGATCAGCGTTTTTACAACTTGGCCTATTAGCGACAGGATTTTAGTATCCCCATTGGAAGATATGTATTTGGAAAATGAACAAGGTGTATTTTTAATTGAAACGAATAAGTGGGCTTATCAGGTCAAGTCTTACGGTGCAGATATTGATTTAGGTATCGGCAAAAAATTTGTTGCAAGTCTTGATGGGTTCGCAACAAATGAAGAAAATTATCAATTAGGTGCGGGATTACAGTACCAATTGTTTAAAAATAAGCCGTGGATTTTAGGTGGGGGTGTTCATTATACTAAATTTGAAGACGAAAATTATTATTACATTCATAATCTTTTTTCTAGTATGATCGGAAACGATATACCTGGCTATACTTTTAAATTTGGGGTAAGTAATTATGGTGGATTAGGCGATATAAATTTCAGCCAAATGTTAGGTAGACTAGCCGAACCAATGTATTTTTCGCCTGTTAAATATAAAATAGAAAGCAAATCAACCAAAATTAACGAAAAGTTTAAAATTGATTGTTGTAATATTGGGGATGCTAAATGTTTAGATTGGACGGGTGCTATTTGTATTTCAGGTGGTAAATCCCCTTATAAAATTTTCGTACAATGGGGAGATGGAACTACTCAACAATTCGAAACCGCCGCCCAAGGGAATTATCCCCTACAACATCACTATACAAAAATAGGGCAATGGTTGATTACAATCTCAGGAATGGACAGTTTAGGTGTAACTTCGAAGCCCTGTTCAAATCAAATTAATACAAAAGATTGTAATGAAAAATCCGAATGTGAGGGAGTTACTTTAAAATTTGATGTTTCGCAGAATAAAGTTAAGAAATTAGGAACAGTTTATTTCAATTGGAATGTTCAGGGGGCAGATCAAGTAACTTTTGACGGAAAAGAAGTTGCCCCATCAGTTCCTAAATATCCTGTCATTTTCAATGAAACAGGTAAATTTTATCATACTCTAAAGGCTTGGAATAAAGGTAAGGTTTGTTTGGAAGAGACTATTACGATTACGGTTTCGGATTGTGATTTGCCAATTATAGAAATATTCACAGCTGAGCCTTTAAAAATTATCGGCAAAGGTAGTACTTTGGTTACTTGGATTACTTCAGGAGCAGATACCGTTACTTTAAATGGTAAATCCGTGGCGGCTTCAGGCAGTCAGAGTTTTGAGGTCACAAGTCCGATGGATTTCACTTTAAAGGCTGAGAATAAGTGTGATTTTGTTGAGAAAACAGTCCGTGTGGATTATGTGCCTTGCATCTTATGTAATGATATTTACTTCCACGATGGCAGTTCACAGACAGATAATTTCACAACAGGTCTTCCTTGTGGTGGAAAATTACACATCCCGTATACCATCTATAACGAATCGGAGTGGTGTTCATATGATGTTGTGATTAAGTGGCAGATTTTTATGGATACTGATAATTCAACACCTACTTATAGTGGAAGTTATATAGTTCATGTTCCTGCAAATTCTCATCCACTTAACCTCTTTTTTGACTTTACACCGCCCGGAGCAACAATGCTCTGTTGCTACAAAAAAGTTACATTGAAGATTGGGGCTTGTACAAATTAAAGTTTAATTATTGATTTAAACGGGCTAGGAAGCAATTCCTAGCCTTTTTTTCATAACAGAGTGTGGTATAATAGATATAGGAGTTAAATAAATGAAGTTTTTAATGTATGATAAAGATTTTTACCTTAAACCAGAAACAAAAACAGAAAAACTTGCTAAATTAAAAGAAGAAAGAGAAGAAAGAAAAATGGAGAAGAACCGACCCCAAGAGCATTCTCATTTTTTGTTGTGGGTAGGTTGTCTTTTTGGGATTTTTAAATAATATAGGAGTAAAGAATGAAATTTAAGAAATGGTTTTGTAAAAAGTTCGGACACTCTCGCTTCACATCAATAGATCAAATTTTAATTGGTATAGCATTGCTTCATATTGAGAATTTTGGTGAAACAGACATTTCCCTTATTTGCTCTCGTTGTAAACAGAAATTTTCCGTCCAAAAAATTTATAATTTGACCCATGATGGTGTGGAGAGAACAATTGATGAAATTATTAAATTATCAGAAGTGGAGTAAAGAATGATATCAAAATTAATTGAAAAACTCGAACTCACAGATAAGAACTTTGTAATGAGCAAAGAAGAAAAGGAAATATTACAAGATATAGAAAAGTCTTTAACCCATACCCGACCTGAACCTTTAGAGGAAGCACCTACTGAAAGACAGATGAATTTTACACCTGAACAAGAAAAGGCACGGCAAGCTGCTAAGAATGGCGAATTGGGGATTAAATTTGATGAAGAAAAAACAAGATTCGATTTACTTCCGTGGAATGAAATAAAACAAGTAGCTGATGTTTTCACTTTGGGGGCTAAAAAATATGCGGATGATAATTGGAAATTTGTCCTTAATGCTGAAAAAAGATATTTTTCGGCGGCTTTAAGACATTTGGTTGCTTGGAAAGAAGGAGAGAAATATGATAAGGAAAGTGGGATATCTCACTTAGCCCACGCAATATGTTGTTGTTTATTTTTATTAAATTTTGATAATGAACGTGATAGAAATAATAAATAATTATGTAATTCGCCACAACCGAAGCGTTGTTGCCTTTGATAAGCGCATTTTTAAGTAAACTTACCATTAGGAGGACAACGGTGAAGAAAATTTTTATAAACAACGCATCGGCGAAATCAATTGTGGCGGTGGGGGACTTCCCCAACGGCGAAAGTATAAAAGAACCTTGGTTAAAAAGGAATAAGTTCAGGGTTCTTTTTGGAATCATTGGGATACTTGTAGTTTGTCTTTTGGGTACGATAGACAGTTTGACTAAGACAGAACAACGACTTAAACAGAGGACAGAAAATTTACGTTGGTTGGCATTTGAACATCAAAAAATTAGAAATGAAAGAGATTTTTATTCCAAATTGACAAAAGATTACGAATATTACAAGTTTGTAAAAACAATTTACGAACACAAGGATAAGGATTTTTTTGAGACTATTACAATTGCTTATGAAGAATCCCTTCGGCAGAATATAAGTCCGTGGGATACTATGAGTATTATGTGGGTAGAATCGGGAATTCAACAGTTCGTAGTAAGCCAAATTAAAAAAATAGTAGATGGGGAGATTGTGACTAAACCTTGTGCTTATGGTTTCATGCAAGTAAATTATAACGCCTGGAAAGAAGAAAAAGGTTTGACCTTAGATAATATTTTTGATAAAAAAACAAATATTAGAGTAGGGTTGGAAATATACAAATATTATCTTAGATTGGCTTCACAGTCAACATCAGACCCGAAAGAACAGAAGAAATTAGCGCTTTTCTATTATAATAACGGGACTGATCCTCAAATCCCAAATTATAATTACGCCCCAACTGTATTATCTTCTAAGTTCATGAAAATGGCAAACGGTTATCAACTAATAAACACGACATATGCACAAACAGATACATCACGATAAATAACAATATGAGAAAAACAAATTGGTATTGGAATGAAGATGAAGATCGAATAAAAACAAAAGAGGAAATTAAACTCTTAGAATCAGAAACTAAAGAATATTCTAGATTAGCAAACAAACGAAACCCTCAATTAATTTCTAAAAGATTTTGGAAAACAATAGCGAAAGCTTGGAAAAAAGGATGTGAGGTATGAAAGCAGGCGTTTTTTATGATTCCAGAATAAGTAAAAGAATAACAGAAGAAGAATTACGAGTTATTTATAAGATAACAGAAGAAGAATTGAATTTCATAACAAAACTTTATCAAGCTTATAAAATAAAAAAATTGACTTTCACCCCAACTCTAGAAACATTTTTGAAAGAGTTAGTGTTTAGTAATAGTGAAATTTTTAAGGAGAAATGTAATTATGCCGATGTTTATAATGAAGTGCCTAAATTGTAAGAAAGAATTTGATTTTTTAAAATTACGAAAAACATCAAAACCTATCTGTCCGAAATGCGGAAGTACCGAAGGATTTGAAAAAATGCCGACATCAGCTGCTCTATCTTTCAAAGGTGAAGGATGGGCAACTACGAATTATTCAGCTTCAATCGATCCAACAACTGTTCCAGGAGTTAAAAAAATTGAATTAGATAAACAAACATTGGAACAAAAAACACTTTATCAAAAACGAAAAGAAATAACAGGAAAAAGAAGAAAAGTAAAAATAAAAGGAATGCCTGAAAAGCGAAGAAAATTTGCATTGGGCAAGGAGTAATAATATGGGAGTACCAATATATTGCCCCATTTGTGGCAGGTATCATGATCAAACAGGAACCGCGGGATGTCCACGACCAGAAATAATGGTTTACCCTAATGAATACAATAATCCTTTACCTGTAAATACAATTGAAAGTAAATTAGATAAAATCATAGAACTTTTGCAAAAAATTGAATATTATTTGAAAACACAAAATAATAAATAATAATGGGTCGGGGAACGACTCGTGGCAGGAAACGCCACATAGTCAAAATTAAAGGAGGAAAAACTTATATGACTAACTTACCAAGAAAATTTAATCCGAGTTTATACCCACGTTCATTTTTTGAACCATTTTTCAATGAGTTATTAGATAATGGAACGGATAACCTAATTGACAGATTGATGAAATGGGATGAAAGGATGGGAGCAACAGACTTCGAAAAGACCGACAAGGAGTACACGATTCTCGTGGACGTTCCTGGCCTGACAAAAGACGAAGTTAAAGTTGATGTAGAAAATGGCGTGATGTCAATATCCGCCGAGAGAAAACCAAGAGAAAAAAAAGATGGTATCGAATATCTTGCGTCTGAAAGGACATATCGCAGATTCCATAGATCGTTCAGTTTACCTGAAGATGTGGACTTGGAGAAGGTCGATGCCAAAGTGGAAAACGGTGTACTAGTTATGACTATCGGCAGAAAGGTCAACAAGAAATCAACCAAGACAGTAGAAATTAAATAAGGGTCTGTTCCCCGACCCTTTATAACAGAGTATGATATAATAGAGATAGGAGGCAAAAAAAATGAAAATACAAACATCAAAAGACAAAAAGAAAATTGAAGATTTTATGGAGAATACGGTAATACCTTTACGAGAAGATATAGTTAAATTATATAATATAATTTATACTATGAAATTACCTAAACAAAAAAAAGAAGAACTATTAACTATCATTGGTAACGACATAGATAAAACAGCCCAAGTTGAAGGTTTTTTACAAACAATGGCTACGTTAATTTGAGAGAATAGATAAAAACAATAAAAAAGGAGAAATAAATGAAAGAAAAAACAAAGGAACCTATCAAGGTAAAAGTGACAGAAAAGGATTTTAATTTTCTGCGTAAAGTACAAGGACTTAGGGATGATATCCTTATAAAAAGGATAAAAATCCAGGAAAAAGGGAAAAAAGAGGAAAAAGAAGTTAATAGCGTTTTGGTTGTTGATGAATATATTTCCTATATGGTTCATTCCACACAACTGACTCCTGTATTTACAGGAGAAAAATTCGGACTGAAAAATATTAAGGCATTCTTGAAAGCTGTTTCCACTTATGGGGAAATGACGGAAGGCGAAAATGATATTTTATTTTCTTCTGCTAAGAAGAAAATCACCTATAAGAAACTAGACGAATCGACAATTCAACCGTGTAAACTCCCTGACATTGACACCGCTGGATATACAGCCATCCCATTTACAAAAGATGAGATAAAGGAAATTCAAGAAGGATTGAAAAACGATCTTAGTGATTATACATCATTTTTGATTACTAAGGATAACAAACTAATGTTAAAAATTGGCGAAATGAGTTACGATAATATTTATGAACAGGAAATCAAAGATGTATCTCGCAAGGAAACTGATAAAGGGGAAATTAAATTTTTGACTAAGTTGACATATCTTTCGCGGCTTTTTACGACATTAGATGATGATAGTAAGGTGACAATTTATATGAAAGCTGGCAGTCCCATGATATGCTTAGAAAAAAATGATACTACTAATACCAAGACTTTTATCGCTCCCGCTGTTACTGATTCGGATGATGAAGATAAAGTAGATAAGATTATTGATGCAGAGGATGCAGAGGAAGCGGTTGAAGAAGAATAATGCGAATTTGGAATGAATTTTATAGGCCCAAAGATTTAGATTCAATGATAATGCCTGACGAACACCGTCAGGCATTTAACCATTACATAACATCGGGATTACCTAACGTCATTTTTTACGGAAATCCTGGTTCCGGAAAAACCACAACCGCACTCATTCTTATCAAAGTTTTGGATGCAGAGCATTTACGTCTGAATGGATCAGACAGTCGAGGTATTGATATAATTCGTGAACAAATCAAAAATTTCATACAAACAAGGTCATTCAATAAAAAAAGAAAAATAGTTTTTCTTGACGAAAGTGAAAAGTTGACCCCAGATGCTTTTGGAGCTCTCAAAGAAATAACAGAGAGGTATTATGAGACGGCTAGTTTCATATTTGCAACCAATAGTCTTTATAAATTTCCAGAGGCAATTCGGAGTCGATGCACACTTTTCGAATTCAAAAAACCAACAAAAACCGAAACGATAAAACTATTGACTGATATTTTAATCAAGGAAGCAGTAGATTATGAACTAGAAACCCTGGAAAAAGTATATCGTTCATGTGGTGGTGATCTTAGGAAATCCATCAATTATCTCCAACGTTATTCAATATCAGGAAAACTGGAATTGCCAGAAGAAACTTTTGGTGAAATTTATAAAATCATCAAGGGTGGAAATTTGGTCGAATTGAAAAGATATTTTGCTAAAAATAGTTGCGATTGGGATGGTTTGTATAGATTTTTATTCGAACATGTGGAAGACCCCACCAAGGCGATCTTATTGGCCAAATACACATACCAATCAGCATTTGTGGTTGACCAAGAGATAAATTTTGTAGGTTTTGTGGCAGAGTTGCAAAAAATAAACAATAAATAGAAGTATGAAATTCAAAATAGTAGAGACCAAAAAAATGTCGGGTAGGGAAAAACTCTTGAAATATCTTGATCAAAAGAAAAAAGAAGAAACAGCAGCTCAGAAACGATATGAAGAAAAGGAAAAGGGACGTAAAGAGAAAAAAGTAAAAGAAGGATTTACGGGTTCCGGCGCAGGTTTCCCCAGCGCTACAGACGCATCAGGCGGGCAGGCCATAGATAAAGCATTACCTAGAATGTCAACAAAAAAAGCAAAAAGAAAGAAAAAGATAAAACGAATATTAGTCAGGAGAGCCCAAGCAAAAAGTTTATAATCTCAAAATAGTAACGAAGGAGAAAAGAATGAACATTTTCAAAAAAATCAAGATAGGGAATCAGCGCAAAATAGAATTAGAATATCTGAAAAAATTGCGGCCATACCAAAATGAGTATTTTTTCATGACATACTATTGGGAATCCCCACTTACAAAGGAAATAGAATCCGTATCAATAGTGCTCTTTGTTTCAAGAACTCTGCAATATTCATTAGGAAAATCGGCACGAACATATGCTAATGAAAATATGATGAAAAATATGCGAAATGGGATTTTCCGAAATAATATGGGCGATGATAAACGTACCTCAATCTGGATCGAAAAACCAATATGGGGGACTTGTACAAAAATATCCAAAAAGGATGTGGAGATTTTTTGGGATAATGAATAAAATGAGAGAACAACAATATCCTACATTGGAAGATTTGGAAGATGAATGTGATAGGGTTCACGGCGATTGTATATACTGTCAATATAAACTATGTTGTCCAGATAGTGAAATAAAAGATGGAATGGGATATGAAGAATAAAAGTGTGGTATAATATGAGTATGATAGCCCAAAATTATAAAGATATATCGAATAGAAAAAAACGTCCCCTGAAAACAAAAACGCTTATGACTTCAGATGAAGCCGTAGATAAAAAAGAATTATATAATGAAATGTTCGATCTTTATGAACTTGGTAGAGAGGACATGAATGCGTATCAACTTCGATTGAAGTTATTCAATTTTGATTCCATGTATAAAGATTTCAGCGATGCATCAATAATCGAAATGCATAAAACTTATGACTGGTGTTTTCTTACTGATGATTATCAGACTGAATTTGATAATATTACGCCACAAATTATAGATATCAGTAAAGACCCATTTTGGGAAAAAAAATTCCATAGATACCTTTTGACTACTACGACCCATGATATCGGAAGTTATATTGGCAGAGTCGTTCGATTACTTGTAATAGATAAATGGAAAAAAGAAAAATATGGCCGTAACTATGTCTTGGGTTTTATTATACTCAATTCGCCTTTGGTTTATTCGGGCAATAGGAATGATTATTTTTTCAAAGATTTCAAACCTGATAAAATGCAATTAGTCAATCTGTTGAATAAATATTTCGTAACAGGATCGGTTATCGTCCCAACGCAAAGTTTTGGGAAATTTTTATTGGGTGGAAAATTGATGGCTTTGTTATCTTTATCAAAGGAAGTTTTAGATATTTGGGATAACACATACGGGAATAAGAGTAACGCCATCATATTCGAAACCACCTCACTTTACGCAGATTATAAAGAAAATAGTGTTAGTATGTACGATGGATTATCATACTTAAAAAAAATAGGGGTAACGGATTCCACCAAAGTATTATTGCATTTACCAAAAGGGATATCTCAAAAGATAAATAAAATAGTTTCGACATTTTATAAAACGTGGTATAAAGATAATATTGAAACTGTTCGAGTGGCAAATGCGCCAAAACAAAAAATTTATAAAAAATTTATGGCTGCAGAATTCTTACCATACTTCAAAGAACACGAACCTGAAAAATATGATCTCATCAGGTCAAGATTAAAAAACAATGAATGGAGTGCACATAGTCGTAAAAATAGTTATGTGTTTTTATCCTACACGAAAGAACAGACGATAGATGTGCTCTCAGGCAAGATGAAAGTGGAGGACTTACAAAAATTACCAAAAAGAATGGATAATAGTTTTGACGCAGTAGTTGCATATTGGCGCAATAAAGCAGAAAAAAGACTTGATAAAAAGAAAGATGATATCAAACAATCATTAAAAGACGATACATGGAGTGAATTTTACACAAGACGAAATATGAAAACTGGCCCATCTTTTAAAATAGTACGATAATGAAAACAATAAATAATAGTGTAGGGACAAGAGGTAGCTCCTCATTTTGGAAACTCCCGTTTTCCAAGATTACCTACACTATTTTACCACGGGAGGGATAAAATGGAACAAAATAACGGAATAATCTATATCGCAACCAACCTGCTGAATGGAAAACAGTATGTTGGGCAAACAACAAGAACATTAAAAGAAAGGTTTAAATCACACAAATATCATAAACAGAATACACCTTTTACAAATGCAATTCATAAATACGGAATAGAAAACTTTAAACAGATTTATTTTTCTTGCCCTATTGATGAACTAAGTTTTTATGAACGGTTTTTGATAAAAGAGTTAAACACCTTAGCGCCTAAGGGATACAACTTGACTAATGGTGGTGAACATTATGAGTTTGCCAAAGAAGTTAAAAACAGATTAAGAAAAAATCATGCTGATTTTAATGGAGATAAAAACCCAAACTTTGATAATCATAAAATAGCAGGAAAAAATAATCCTTTTTATGGAAAAACACACTCACAAGAAATAAAAAACAAACTAAGCAAGGACAGAATAGAACGAGGATTATCTAGAGGAGAAAATAATCCAAAATCTAAACTAACCAAAAAAGAAGTCATAAAAATAAAAAGATTATTAACAGAAAAAATATTAACACAAAAACAAATAGGGGAATGTTTTAATGTTGGACAAGCGACTATTTCTACTATTAAATGTGGAACGTCTTGGTCTTTTGTAAAATAGTGAGGTAAATAATGGGGATTTATAACACGGTTTTGTTCCAAATAAATTGTCCAAAATGCGAGGCATTGATAAATGAGTTCCAAACCAAAGAAGGCCCAGGCGTATTCGATGTCATGAAATTCAATGAGGTAAATAATTTTCATGCCATTTGCAAAAACTGCGGCAGTTTCGTGGAGTTTTATTATTCGCCAGAAAATAAAGAACGTAGCATACAAGATTATAAAATGAGAATAATCCAATTAAAAAATGGAAAATAATAATTCACCTTTTCGTTTCACCAAGCATATCCAACAAGGGATACCTTTGTCTACAGAAGAAAAGAAGGAATTTTCGCCATATCTTATGTGTAGGATGTATTATTATGCTGGTTATGAAAAAATGGCAAATCTTCTCAATATGTTATGGAGTCTTCCAAAAGAATTTCAATATAAAATATTCTGTATTTTATTTGCTGGCGTATATCCAAAAGGGTGGATAAAATCAACCAAGAAAAAAGAACCAGAACAACTTGAAATTGAATTTTTGAAAAAGAAATATCAAGTATCAACAAATGTTGCAAAGGAATATGCGGAACTCCTGACAAAAGAAGAAAAAAAAGAAATAAAACGGAGATTCGAATGATACCGAAAGGTTGTAATTTATCCGATAAAGAAAAATTGGAAGTAATTTTACATGGTAAATGTTTTTTGCCAAGTGATAATGATCCCCCTAGGGATATCAATACTTGTACGAAATGTTCTTTATGTGTGTGGACTTTTGGACTACCACCAAGAATTGGGTTACAAAACGGATTCAAATTTCTTTATATGGGCGAGGTAAAAGATGTTACCTAAGAAATGCCCCGCTTCTGATAAGATAAAATTACAATGTATTTTATGTGGCAAGTGTGTCGGGGGATTAGTGTTACCTTTTATTCATTCATATGATAGTATTTGTCTGAATTGTACATACTATCAAGGAATACGTTTTTCACCTATTGAATTTTTACACAAGTGGTATGGGCATTCGAAAAATATAAAATTAAAATGATAATGGAGGATATAAAATGAAAAAGAAAAAAGAAGAAGATACTAAGTTGTATGACCCTTGCCCTTTGGTCGATAAATTCGACCCCAAGCAAAATGGGTTATTTCGGTTGAATGGCATGTGTTTTATTTTGAAAAATTTCCCAGAACTACGAGAAACTTGCTTGGGTTGCCAATATTGTCAGAATATTACGCCCAATTCTTTCAGCTGCCGTAGATTTTATTGCACAGAAGAGGTTTACAAAAAATAAACGATTAGTGGTATAATATAAATAAGGATAAAATTCAAAAATGAATGCAAAACATATAATTTTTATTTCATCAAAAAACGAATACACAAAAAATGATGACTATATAAAAACAAAATTGATAAAAAAATGGAATAATAATATTTATTCCCATTTATTTGAAGAAGATGCCAAGGGACTGGATGCAAATTTGGTTGTATTATTCGGCGATGTGCAAATCAGAATGTATCCTGATAAATCCTTTGGAAAATTTTTTAAAAATGAAGATGCACAAATGTTCATGTCTTTGGTGAATTATAAAGATTATGATAAACTTGAAAAAAAAGAGATATCTGTAAAATCAAAGGAAGTAAGAAATAAGATAAACAAATATTTATCTCGTTTTGCATTGGTCAGAGTAACAGATCGAAATTATTTTTATCGTGATATTGATTTCAAAAAAATAAAAGGTAGGAATACTTATAAAGCAGATAGCAAATATGTGGTAGACCCTAATGGCGAATTTTTGTCTTATGATGGTAAAAAATTAAAAAAAGTCCCAAGAGAGTATCAAACATTTGAACCTACCTATGAAGAACATCTACGGGCAAAAGACCTTTTTTATATAGAAAATTACCCGCATGTTTCACACACAAAATTACTTCATTATTGCACATTCGACATCGAAACAAATTTGTCATTGGATACTATAGAAACACCGGAACCGATAATTTCTATAGTGGTATATTCCAATATATATGATAAAAATATAATTTGGATTTTGAAAAAACGACCTGAACAAATCTATGATAAAGAAAAATTTAAATTAGATAAAATATTTGAATTTGATGATGAAGTAAAAATGTTATCTCATTTTTTCGAAACAATGGGAAAATTGGAAGTAGATTTATTAGGTGGATGGAACATTGATTTTTACGATATTCCTTACTTATTACACCGTAGTAAGAAATTAAATGTAAATTTTTTAAATTATTTTGGAGAGGTATACGAAACTATTGGTAAAGATGGGGAAAAGTCTTACTATTCACATGATATTATTTTATGGGA
>Ga0209262_10000796_pt1 | contig 13456 bp, 16 predicted proteins | sample Lowcelwee11metaG_FD_187171 | JGI IMG/M metagenome (GOLD analysis project Ga0209262, IMG submission 187171) | Freshwater pond sediment microbial communities from the University of Edinburgh, under environmental carbon perturbations - Low... | ecosystem: Environmental > Aquatic > Freshwater >...
GATCTCGGCCCAGTCCTGGCTCTCGGTGCCCCCCGCGCCGGTGAAAATGCTCAGGAAGGCGTTGCTGGGGTCGCTTTCGCCGTTGAGGTAATGCTTGACCTCGGTTTCCTCGACGTATTCCTGGAAAAGGGTCATTTTTTCTTCCAGTTCGCCCACGAGCTCCGGGTCTTCCTCGATCAGCTGGAAATAGGTTTCCAGCTCTTCGACGGCGAAGCCCAGCTTGTTATCCACCAGCAGGAAGCTGTTCAGGATCTTTTTTTCCTTCTGCAGGCGAGCCGCTTCCTGGGGCTTGTTCCAGATGACGGGATCGGTCAGCTTGAGGTCGATTTCTTTTATGCGGTCGGCTTTTTTGGCGATTTCAAAGAAACCCCCGAAGGTCGGTGGCTTTTTTCTTTAATTCGGCAAAGAGGTTTTTTATCTGTACCAGTTCCATGGCTCGATTGTAGCGGTTTTCCCCATTGCCGTCAAGGTGAACTTTTCACCATGATCCTCAAAGCCGTCACTGGATCGCGCGGCACCTGTCGCCACGGCATGCCCTGGTAATAGGATTGGTGGAAAAGAATTTTGGAAATTCTCCCGGGAAATCGGGTGGGAATATCCTGAAAAACAGGAATTGTCTTGATTTCCTGTTGATTGTTTTTGCAGAGTGGCCGCGCAATCTATCCTAATTGAAGGTGATCGCGCCTTTCATCCGGGATTCATCCATTTTCCGTGAAAAAACCGATTTCCAGAAATCGTAAGAGCGTGAAAACACTTCTGGCACGGGAATTGCATTGTGATTAATGGATTTTCTCTTTTTTATGGGAGATACCCGTTTTGAGCGCTTTAAAAGGAGGACTAACGGTGGACGAACAAAATATCATAAATGGCGCTTTGGAGACTTGTGAACCGTCAACCAAGGCCGGGACGGGGATTATCGACCCGGGAGAACCGCGGGAACCTTGGCTGAAAAGAAACAAATTCAGGGTTCTTTTGGGAATCACGGGGGCACTTGCCTTCGTTCTTCTGAGTACCTTGACCGCGTGGCAGAAAACCAGGCAGCAGCTCGACCAAAGGACCAATACTTTGAGTTGGCTCGCTCGGGGGCCGCATAGGCAGCTGAAAGAAGAATTGGAGTTTACCAATAAACTGTTTAAGGACTATAATTATTACAAGTTCCTGAAAACAGTTTATGAAGCCAGGGACAAGGACTTCTTCGAAACCCTGACAATCGCCTACGAGGAATCAATCAGGCAGGAAATCAGTCCCTGGGACACTCTGAGCATAATGTGGGTGGAGTCGGGATTCAAGCAGTACATATCAAGCCCGTCTTCTCACGGTTATATGCAAGTCAACTTCAACGCTTGGAAGGATGAGAAAGGGTTGGATATGGTCAACATTTTTGACAAGAGGACGAATATCCGAGTAGGGTTGGAAATCTACAAATACTACTTGGGTTTGGCAGCGGGAGACAAAATGTTAGCCCTTTTCTACTACAACAACGGGACGAAACAGAGTAACCCGAACCACGATTATGCCCCGGCGGTGATGAAATCCAAGTATATGAAGTTGGCGGTCAATTGTATCCCTATAGAACAAGCAGAGCAGTCAATAGGAATATCACATTGAGCGTGCTGCTTAGCGTCGAAGAACCAGCAAAAAACAGCTGGGCGGGGTCGATTTGCGGCAGCAAAGAATAAAGAGAGCGACTTTCCCCCATAATCAGCGGATTTGCCTGCAGGCCGGATTTGTACTATAATCGGGACGCTTGGTAAAACCGCCGGGAAACAAAATGAAAAAAATTCTTGAGCGCATCCATATCGTGCTGGTCGAGCCCAAGAACGCGGGCAACATCGGCTCGGTGGTCCGGGCCATGAAGAACATGGGCCTGGCCAGCCTGCGCCTGGTCAACCCCGTCCCCTTCCGCGACGAGGCCGAACAGCGGAAAATGGGTTATCGCTCCCAGGAGATCGTCACCGCCGCCCGCGAGTTCTCCAGCCTTTCCGACGCGCTGCAGGGCATGTCGCAGGTGTTCCTGGCCACGGCCAAGGCCGGCAAATGGAAAAGGGATTTTTTATCACCGGCTCAGGCCGCGGCGCAGGTCGCCGCCGCCGCGAACGGCGAAAACATCGCCCTGGTCTTCGGCCGGGAAGACAAGGGCGTAACCACCGATGAAAGCCAGCTGGCCAATTTCTTCATCCGCATTCCCATGGCCGGGACCTACCCGTCTTTGAATCTTTCCCAGGCGGTGATGGTGGTCGTTTACGAGGTGTACAAGGCGGTCAGCGAAGGGGGGCGCGGACCCGAGCTGCCGCGCATGGCTGAAAAAAGGGCTTTCGAGCGCATCACGGACAACATCTGGGGCCTGATGAAAAGCCTGGAGGTGCGCGAGCCCGAGAACGGACTGTTCCACCGCTCGCTGAAACGGGCCCTGAGCCGCACGCGCTGGACCAACGCCGACGTGGCCGTCTTCGACCGCTTCTGCAAGCAGGTGCGCTGGTATGCCGAGACGCGCTGCCTCCCCGCGCCGGACAAGGAAAATAAACCATGAGATTTTTCAATACCCTGACCCGCAGCCTGGAGGAGTTCCGCGAGATCGAAAAGGGAAAGATCGGCCTCTATACCTGCGGGCCGACCGTCTACGACTTCCCGCATATCGGCAACTACCGCTCTTATGTTTTCGAGGACCTGGTCAAGCGCTTCTTCCTGTTCCTCGGTTTTCGCGTCAAGCACGTGATGAACATCACCGACATCGACGACAAGACCATCCGCAAGGCCAATGAAACCGGGGTGCCGCTGGAAGACGTGACACGGAAATACATCGATGCCTTTCACGCCGACCTGCGCACCTTGAACATTCTGCCGGCCGATGTCTACCCGCGCGCCACCGAGCATATCCCTGAAATGCTGAAATTGATAGCCGTGCTGCTGGAAAAGGGATGCGCCTATGAAAAGGACGGGTCGGTCTACTTCAGCATCGAGCGCTTCAAGGAGTATGGCCGCCTGGCCAATATCGATCGTGAAAGCCTGAAATCGGGGGCGGGCGCGGCGGCGGATGCCGACGAATATGAGAAGGAATCCATCCAGGATTTCGTGCTCTGGAAGGGGAAAAAGCCGGGAGAGCCTTCTTGGCCGGCTCCTTTCGGCGCCGGGCGCCCGGGCTGGCACATCGAGTGCTCGGCCATGAGCATGAAATACCTGGGGCCGCATTTCGACATTCACATGGGCGGCGTGGACAATATATTCCCGCACCATGAAAACGAGATCGCCCAATCCGAATGCGCCAACGGCGAAACGTTCGTCAATTATTGGCTGCACTGCCAGCACCTGGTCGTGAATAATAAAAAAATGTCCAAGTCGCTGGGTAATTTCTATACGCTGAGCGACCTGTTGCAGCGGGGTTTCGATCCCATGGTCGTGCGTTATCTCCTGATCTCCACCCACTACCGCAAGCTGCTGAACTTCACCTTGGAGAACCTGGAAATGGCCTCCCAGGCCCTGGGCCGTGTCAAGAATTTCGTATTTTCCCTGAAAAACGTGCAGGTCGAGGGCAAAATGGACCCGGAACTGTCCGCTTCGATCGAAACGAATCTTGAAGCGTTCAGCCAGAACATGGCCGACGATTTCAACGTTTCCGGCGCCCTGGGCGTGCTGTTCGACCTGATCCACGAAGTCAACCCGCGCATGAATGCGTTGAGCCGGGAAGACGCCGCCGCGGTTCTCTCCCATGTCGAGAGGCTGAATGCGGTCTTGGGGATCCTGGACCAGGGCGATGCCGGTCCGCTGGCCGCCGCTGTCGAAGCGCAGATCGCCCTGCGCGAAAAGGCCCGCAAGGAAAAAGATTTCGCGCAAGCAGACGCCATTCGCGCCGAATTGAAAAAACAGGGGATCAGCCTGCTCGATACGCCGGGCGGGGTGAAGTGGAAAAAAGATTGAGCCCTATTCGTATTTAATGACTTCCGCGGGGCACTCCACGGCCGCCTTCTTGATCAGATCTTCAAAGTCGTTGAAATCAATGCCGGTTTTGACCACGGCCAGGTCGGGCATATCGAACACCTGGGGGCAGGTGATCGTGCATAAGCCGCAGGAGATGCAACCTTCCTCTATCCAGACTTTCGTTATCGCCATTTTTAACTATTTTTGCAAATGGATCTTTTTGGAGTACTGCCACAGGCCATGGATGTTGCAATAACTGGCCGCCATGACCGTGCCCGGCTTGTCCGTCTTGAACTCGACCTGCGTGGCCGGGGAGGTGTAGATGGTGCTGGTATCCGGGCCTTGGATCGAAGCGCCGTGAGCGTGGCACTCGAAGCGGCCGATCTGGTAGGAAAATTTTTCCCCTTCCGGCAAAAAATAAAGATCAAGCCATTGGATGTGATGAGCCGAGGTGTTGGGATGAGGCACCTCCTTGCCCACTGCGACCGTCACCCTGACCGGCTCGGATTTTTTGAAGGTATCCGGACAGTCGATGTACGGGACGTGCTTTTCACTTTTCCAGTCGGCACTTTGCAATTGATCTTTCAATTCCGGCATTGGACACTCCTGATCTTTCGGATCATCATGAATATAATCTAATTATGAATAGGGATCCGTGCTGCGCAGTGAATTGAGGGGAATATGATGCATAAGCCCTTTTTTTGCAGTAGGATTTCCAAGTCGTGGCCAATGCCGCAAGACGATCTGTCCGCCCAGGTGGAAAAACAGGAAAAAAGAACTGAACCCCGGCCGCTCAGGCGGTCTGGTCAGTTCTCAAAGGCGTTGCGAAAGTATTTGACGATCCTTCTGAGCAGGGAGTCTTTTTTGCCGCCGCGACGCTTCAGGATGATGGCTTCCTTGGTTTCCTTGATGCGCGCGCTGATGTTGTTGTAGGCCGGGTTCAATTTCTTCGCTTTTTCATAATATTCGAAGGCGACGTTGAAATTCCCGGCCTTGAAATGGTTCTCGGCGGCATAGAACCAGGCATCATCGTAGTTCGGGTCGCGCTTGGTGGCATCGGAAAAATACTTTTCGGCCGCATAGTAGTTCTTCCTGACCGTCAGGATGATGCCCATGTATAAAAGCAGGAAAACATTGCGCTTGTTGAGCTTGTAGGCCTCCTGGAATTTTTCTCCGGCCTGGAGGTAGTTGTCCTTGCACAGGGCGTAGACGCCCTGGTTGAAGAAAAACTTGCCGAGCTGGTCCTGGGAAAACATGCTCATTTCCACTTTCTTGTCGGCCGCCTGATAAAGCTTCAGCAGTTTGAGGAAGGTTTCGTGCAAGTGCACGAATTCCTCTTTCAGGATATCCTGGTTGATGATGACACGCTGGAATTTGATCTGCAGGGTTTTTTCCAGGTATTTTTCGAGAATGTCCGAAATGGGGGCGCCCTTGCCCAGGTTGAATTGACGCAAAAGTTCTTCTAAATATTCAGTGCTCTCCATTCCTAAATCTCCTTGTGGGAGATAGTAGCATAAGTCAAGGCAAATTAAAATCTTTTTTCAAGAGGTGAAAAACTTCCAAGGCATTGGCCCGGGTGTTTTCGAAAGTGCCGCCGCTGTCGATGGTGTAATTGGCCACTTTCAGCTTTTCCCGCAGCGGAAACTGGGATTGGATGCGTTTCTGGGCTTCGGCCCGCGTCAGCTTGTCGCGCTCCATGGCGCGGCGGAGCTGCACCGCCGGTGACGAATAGACCACGATGATCTTTTCGAATTCCTTGTAAATTCCCGATTCGAGCAGCAAAGCCGATTCGTATATCAAAAAGTCGTATATCCGGGTCGCTTCGATGGCGCGGATCTTTTTTTGCCGCTCCGCGCTGACCAGCGGGTGGACGATGGTATTGATCCAATTGCGTTTTTCGTGGTCTTCGAAGAGCATGCGGCTGAAATTTTCCTTGTCCAGCCCCTTTTCGCGATCGTATATCCCGGGGCCGAAGGCGGCGATGATCTCCTGCAGCACGGGAGAATCCTGGCTGAAAATGATGTTTTTGGCCAGGTCGTCGGCACGCATGGTATAGCAGCCCTGCTCTTCCAGGACCTTGAGCACGAAAGTTTTGCCGCTGCAGAAACTTCCGGTCAGACCGATGGCGTGCATGGACCGATCGCGGCTTACTTTTTCTGGCCCTTGATGAAATCGGAAAAATTGAAGATCGCGTTCTGGTCGGTGATGATCGCCTGGATATTGGGCGAAAGCAGCTTGACGTATTCGTACTGGATCAGCAACGGGTTGTCGGCCAGGGCCTTGCCTTTCAGGCGCAGCGACTCGGACTCGCCCTCGGCCTCGATGATCTTGCGCTTCTTTTCCAGCTCCTGTTTTTCCAGAACGTATTTCATGCGCTGCGCTTCCTGCTGGGCGATCTGCTTGTTCTCGATGGCCGCCTGGAACTCGGGGGAGAACTGCACGTTGCGCAGCAGCACTTCTTCGCAGGTGATAAAGTTCTTTTTCAGGGAATCGGTCATCTTCTTCTCGATCTCCGACTGGATGAGCATGCGCTTCCCCGAATAGACTTCAAGCACCGGGTACTCGGACACGGTCATGCGCACGATCGAGCGCACCTGGGGGCGGAGGACCTTGTTGACGAAATCGACGCCCAGGCGGCGGTGCAGCTTGTCCAGATTATCCACATCGGGGTGGTAGCGCACCGAGATGTCGAGCAGCACGTTCTGGCCGTCCGAGGTCAGCGCCTGCAGCGAGTCATCGCCTTTGATTTCGCCTTCCAGGGTGGCGATGCTCATGGTGTAGGTCCTGGCCCGCATGTCGTACACGGTGGGCTCCTCGATCAGCGGGACGAGAAAATAGAAACCCTCGTTCGGCGTCACGCGCAGGTTGCCGGTGGCCTTGTTGAAGATGACGGCCTTTTCGCCGGGGTCGACCACGATGTAGATCTTGAACATGAAAACCAGCACGAACAGGACGATCAGTCCTACCAGAATATATTTTCCTATGTTCTTGGTCATGTTTCCTCCATCTTTGAACACTTGTTTGATGTTTTCCATGGAACCAGTGTATGCAATCAAGAATTCATTGTCAAGGAACTACCTGCCGCGGGGGATTTTTTACATCGTGTTCATTATTCCTGAATAAAAATGATCGACGTGTCAACTTTCCGGCAAGCCATTTCGTTAACAGGATTGCATGGACAGAATTGGAGGATGACAACCGGGATGCATGGTCAACTGGCTTACATTGTCGAGTGGCGCTGAAGGGCTGATGGCCGAGCCGCCGGCGCTGGCTGCGGAGGTGAACGAACATGACCGGGAATTCGACCGCCTGTTGCTGGCAAGAATCAGGAACGGCGAAAAGGAGGCCTTTGCCGAGCTGGTGCGCCGCTTCCAGAAAAAAATATTCGTCCTGGCCTACGGGTTTTTCCACGACCGCGAGGATGCCCTGGAGATCGTGCAGGAGACCTTCATGAGGGTGCACGCCAAAATCCACCTGTTCCGGCCGGAGCATTCGCTGCAAAGCTGGATCTATTGCCTGGCCCGCAACCTGTGCGTGGATTACTACCGGAAGTTCGCCAGGAAAAGAATGCTGGAACTGGATTTTGACAGCGTTCCCGGCGGGCAACTGGCCGGCGCCGCAGACGGCCATGCCGCCTGGGAGGCACAGCAAACAGCCGACGCCGTCGAGCGGGCCGCCGCAGGGCTGTCGTTGAGGCAGAGAGAGGTTTTTGTATTGAAATACCGCCAGGGACTGAAGCTGCAGCAGGTGGCCGAAACCATGTCCATCTCGATCGGCACCGTGAAAGCTTTGCATCACCGGGCCATAAAACGCATCCGGCGCGAAGTGGCGCCCGGGGCCGGAGGTGAAAAATGACTGCTTGCCGTAGAGTCCGCCCCTGGCTGGAATGGCTGGCGGCGGATGAACTAGATAACCGCCGGCGCGTTCTGGCCGAGGCGCACCTGCGCGAGTGCCCGGCCTGCAGCCGGGAATTCTCCGCCTGGCGGTCCCTGCTGGCCGCAGCCGCCCGTCCGGATGCCGCAGCCGCCGCCGAATTGCAGGCCATCGATTGGAACGAGGTCAGCGAAAAAATCATTGCCCGGATCGAAACACGCCCGCGTCCCGGCCGGCGAACGGCGCCGCTGCTTTCCTTGGCGTTTTTATCGGCGGCGGCGGCCCTGGTCGCCATCGTGGGCCTGGGCGTTTTTTTCTGGGCCCGTTCCAACCGGGCGAGCGGTCACCCGGCCGGCAATGGTCCCATCGGCGAAAACCTTCAGGGCGGGCTGTCGGCCCCGGCCGCGGGCCATTTGCAATCGGGACTGGCCCGGGCGGAGATGATTTCCTACCTGCGCCAAAGCCAGTTGATGCTGACCGACCTGCTCAATGACTGCGCCGGCGATGAGGCGGCGCCCTGGGAGCTCCGCTTGTATTCGCGCCAGGCCAAGGAACTGCTGTTGAAGAAAAAGTATTTCCAGCAGAGCCTGCCCGCCGCGGAGTGGCTCAAGGTCAGGAATGTCAGCGAGCGGATCGACTGGCTGAATTACGAGATCCTGCAGTTGGAGGGCGAGCGGTTTTGCACCCAGCTCAACCGGCTGCAGCGGATCATGGAACATGAGAAGCTTTTGCTTAAAATCCGCTTGCTGGAAAGAGATCTCTCCGGCCAGCCATTTCAAGAGGTTTAGATGAAAAGAAAATTATGGGCCGCAATTCTGCTGACCGGGTGCCTTGGGAGTTTCATGGCCGCCGAGGACGCTGGCGCCGCCTTTGAAAAAGCCAAGGTGTTGATCTTTGACAAGCAATGGGCCGCCGCCCTGGAGCAGCTGGATGAGGTCATCAGCGACTATCCGGGCGGGCGGTATTACGCAGCGGCTCTTTTTTACCGCGGCAAGTGCCAGGAGGAGCTGGGCGCCAGCAAACCCGCCCTGGAAAGTTATGAGAAATTTGTGCGCAACTCGCATGGCAGCAACCTGGTGGAAGAAGCCCAGATTTCCATCATCGATCTGGCCGCCGGGCTGTACCAGGCGGGGGGAAAAAAATACCTGCAGGAAATGCTGGATCGGCTGGGCCATGAAAACAAGGTGGTCGCATATTATTCCGCATTCAAGCTGAGCTACTTGCCTGACCGCAAAACCGCGGCCCGGGCATTGCCGGTGCTGCAAACCATTCTGGACGGGGAAAAAGACGAGGAATTGCGCGACCGCGCCAGGATCGCGGTGATGCGCATCGATCCCACTCGGCTGAGAGGCATGGACCGCCAGGGCAAGAGCGCGGCGGGCAAGATGCTCAAGATCCGCATTTTTGGCCATGACGACCGTAAAGAAAAGGTTTCGCTGAACATACCGCTGGCGCTGGCCGACCTGGCGCTGAAGGCCCTGGGCGCCGAAGAAAAGCGTGCCTTGCAAAAACAAGGATATGACCTGGATGAAATCCTTGACCAGTTGACCGCCAAGGGATTGAAGATCTCTATCCAGGAGGAAGATCAATTGCTGCAAATCTGGGTCGAGTGAACCCAGTTTAGGAGGAACCATGAAAAAAAGAATTGCTGTTTTGAGCGTCTGCCTGATGGTCATTGCCTTGGCTGCCACCCTGGCCGCCGCCGCGGCCGATGATTACAAAGTGATCAAAAACGCCGTCAGCGGGCCCGAGGCGTCCAGGGCCGGCCGGAAAAGCCTGCAATGGTTCAAGATCGTGGTGACGGGCAAGGAAGGGGCCAATGAGAAAGTGAGGATCACCCTCCCCGTTTCCCTGGTGGAGGTGCTGCTCAGCGCCTGTCCGGAAAAGAAACTCAACGTCGAACACGGTTGCGAGATCGATCTTAAGAGGGTATGGAATGACCTGAAGGCGGCCGGGCCCATGGCCCTGGTCGAAGTGGAAGATCACGACGAGACCGTAAAGATCTGGCTGGAATGACCCGTCAAGACTGAAGCCGAAATTCCTGCGGGGAGACAAGGCCGCCCGGCTTTGTCTCTCTGCCTTTTCAAGTGACGATTTCTCTTTTGGTGCATCGTTTTCCACCTTGCCCGGCGTCCGGGGCTATGCTACCATGTCCTCTGCTTATGAAACCGGTAAAACTTTCATTGAACGATGGCCTGATGCTCCTGGTGGTGACGATCTGGGCGCTGAACCTGTCGCTGGTCAAGATCGCCCTGCGCGAGATCCCGCCCCTGCCCTACAACGGCATCCGCCTGCTGCTGGCGGCCGCCGTCCTGCTGGCCTGGCTTCTGATCACGGAAAAGAACCTGCGGCTGCGCCGGCAGGACCTGCCCAAGATCGTGTTGCTCTCGTTCTCCGGTTACGCCCTGTACCAGTACCTTTTCATTTTCGGCATCGATCTGACCACGGCTTCCAATACGGCGGTGATCTTCGGCAGCACGCCGATCATGATCTCCCTGCTCAGCTCGTTCTTCAAGCACGAGAAGATAACGCCCCTGGGCTGGCTGGGCATCGGGCTTGGTTTTTTGGGGATCTACCTGGTCATCAGCGGCCGCGCCGGCGGCTTCGCGGTCTCGCGCCAAACCTGGAAAGGCGACCTGCTCCTTTTTGCCGCCGTCTTTTTCTGGGCCCATTATTCGGTGTCGGCCCGGCCGCTGCTCAAGGTCTATTCACCCTTGAAGTTCACCGCCGTGACCATGGGGCTGGGCTCCGTGATGTTTTTTCCGTTTTCCATCGCCCGGCTGCAACAGCTGCCCTTCACCGCCATATCGGCGAAGGCCTGGCTCTGCCTGCTGTATTCGGGGGTGGTCGCCCTGTCCCTGGCCCTGGTCTTGTGGTTCTTTTCGGTGCGCAAGGTGGGCAACAGCCAGACGGCGGTCTATTCCAACCTGCAGCCGGTGCTGGCCGTGGTTTTCGCGACCCTGCTCCTGGGCGAAAAGGCCTCCTCTTCCCTGCTGCTCGGGGCGGCCGTCATCTTCACCGGCATTTATTTCACCCGCCGCGGCCGGGATGCGGCCCCGGGACAAGAGAATGATGGAGGGCGGAAATGAAGAACTGGCGCTGGCAGGTCCTATTGCTGGCCGGTCTGCTCCTGCTGACCGTGGGGCTGTACTGGTTGCATTTTTTCATCTTCCGCGACCCTCGCCACATTTTCATCTACCTGCTGGGAGACATCGCCTTCCTGCCGGTCGAGGTGCTTTTCGTCACCCTGATCATCAACCGGCTGCTCGGCAACCGCGACAAGCGCGTCAAGCTGAAAAAGCTGAACATGGTCATCGGCACCTTTTTCAGCGAAGCGGGCGGCGAGCTGCTGCGGCAGTTCCTGCGCTTTGAAAAGAATGGCGAGGCGTTGAAGGCCGTGGTCCTGCACGACCGCCGCTGGGCCGACCGGGATTTTAAAAGGCTGCAACAGCGGCTGATCGGGTACGACTATAGTATGGATGTCGAAAAGGGGGGCCTGCCCGAGGTGAAAACCTTTTTGGTCTCCCGGCGCGGCTTCCTGCTGTCGCTGCTGGGCAACCCCAACCTGCTGGAGCACGACAAGTTCACCGACCTGCTGTGGGCGGTGTTCCATTTGACCGACGAACTGGTCCAGCGCGATGATTTCGCCGGGCTGCCCGCGGCCGACCTGCAGCACCTGGCCCAGGACATGCGCCGGGCCTTTCATCTGCTGGTGCTCGAGTGGCTGGCGTATATGCAGCATTTGAAGAGCGCCTACCCCTACCTCTTCTCGCTGGCCATGCGCACCAACCCCTTCGATCCTCAGGCGTCACCGATAATCAGATAGCCGGTTTGGCCGCTGGCCGGCGTGGCGTTTTTTTCAGCGTTTCTTTTCCTGAGTTGAGATTTTCAGAGAAAACGCCTATTTTAAAGAAGAGACAATTCAAGTGGAGGTTTGCAGCATGAAGAAATCATTAGGATTCGCGGCCTTGGTCTTGTTCACGGTGAATATGATCCCGGGGGCCTCGCTGACCCTGATCCAGCCCAACGGCGGCGACCTTTGCCTGGGGCAGGAGAACTATCAGATCCGCTGGACGGCCGTGGGCGTCAGCGAAAAGATCAAACTGGTCCTTTTCCGGAACGACGTCAAGATCGCCAGTATCGCCGAAAACCTGGACGCGGGCGGTTCGCCCTACCTCTGGAAGGTCGGCCAGCATATCGGCGGCACCGCGCCGGCCGGCGGCGGTTATAAGGTCCGCATCCGCACCATGAGCAACGGCATCGATGATTTCAGTGATGCCGCCTTCGTGCTGAAGACCTCATCGCCTCCCTGCCAGCCGCCGCTGCCGCCCCCGCCGCCGCCCGTGCTGTTGAGATTGGAAACTCCCAACGGCGGCGAAAGCTTCATTCTGCACCACGAGACCACGATTTCCTGGAAATCCATCTCGCCCGCCGCGGTCGGCAGCGTGCAACTGGAACTCGTGCGCTATCAGGGAAGCATGCTTGGCGTGATCAAGGACAACCTGCCGGCCACCGGGTCTTTCACCTGGAAGGCGGGCGAATACCCGGGCAACACCGCCCCGATCGGCAAGTACCAGATCCGGGTGCGCTCCATGAACGATGCCACTATTTCCGACCCGAGCGATTCGTTCTTCAATTTGAAAATGCAGGCTTTCGCCAATGCCTTCGACCGGCAGCCATTGCTCAGGCAACCTGTTTCCGTGCCCGGCGTCTATAAGAATTGGCCCGGCAAAGACAAATTCCCTTCAACCGTCACCGGTATCCCTCCCAGCGTCTATGATGGGGTCTGGAACCAGATCACCCCGGCCGTCTGCTATGCCGGCGGGTCCAACCATACGGCACTCGCCGGGATCTATTGGTTCCCATACTTGAATGTTCAGGTCGCGGTCGTCTATCGCTCGCGCATCATTTTTTATTTGAGTGAGCATGTAAAGCCGGGCGCTACGCTCAAAAGCGCGATGCTGAAGATGAAACGCATCCACTCCATCCACGAGGATGCCAACAGCGGCTGCGGCTGCAGCGAGAGCCTGTGGGTGTTGAAGGCGCCCTGGAACAGCTATGACATCCCCGCGATCGGCCCACGGGTCGATGTCGACATGGGGGCGGTCGAATTCACCAGAGACATCACCGAAATCGTCAAGCAATGGCTCGACGGCACCGTGGTGAACAACGGGCTGCTCCTGCTCGCCGGCGAGCTCCCCTGCAGCGGTGGCCGGAAATGTTTTTCCTGTTACGAGGCCAGCCTGATTCTGAACTTTTAAATAAGGGTCCGCGCCCCTGAGTTCGGCCCGGCATTGGCCATGGAGATTTTCCTGACCCCCCGCTCTTGACAAAAAAGAGGTGATATTCTATTTTTTTAAGTGGGATTAAAAGGAGAGCAGGCATGAAAAAGAAAATTCTGAAATGGGGAGCGGCAGGAGTTTTTCTCCTGATAGCCGGGCTGGCCGCCCAGGCGCTGGTCAAGACCGGGGATGAGGCGCTGGGGACCAGGAAATACTCGGATTTCCAGACGCCGCAGTTCTGCGGCACCTCGTGCCATGGCGACATCTACCAGCAGTGGCGGCAGGCCATGATGTCCCAGGCCTATACCCACCACTGGGACGAGATCGAATATTTCAAGCTGGCCGTGCCCCACGCCGAAAAAGACAGCGTGGTGGCGGGCGTGAAA
>Ga0209262_10000797_pt1 | contig 13443 bp, 4 predicted proteins | sample Lowcelwee11metaG_FD_187171 | JGI IMG/M metagenome (GOLD analysis project Ga0209262, IMG submission 187171) | Freshwater pond sediment microbial communities from the University of Edinburgh, under environmental carbon perturbations - Low... | ecosystem: Environmental > Aquatic > Freshwater > Pond...
AAACTAAAGCACACTTTTGGTAACGAGCATTATCCAAAACAAGAGTAATGGGGATAGTCAAGCCGAGAGCCGCAATTTTGTGGAGTAACTCGCAGACACTTAGAGAATTGATGTAGGAATCATTGGTCACAGTAATCAACTCATGGGTAACAAACAGCATTAAGCGCACCCAGGACGTTAAAACGTTGTCTTCCTGCTCCAGATTTGACAAACAAGCGTTCAAAACACCACAAAAAGCCTAAGTAAGCACCCAGGACAAAATGTGCCGCATCAACAAAGAAAACGGCTCTTTCTCCAGATTTAGCTTCCTCTAAGCGTGGTTCTAGTTTTTTTTTGAGAAATTGCTCTTGTGCTTCTGGGTCTGCTTTCGCCGGTATGAGTCCCACTCGACGACAACTCATTCCCAGGGATTTGAGGAAATGGCGGACTTGTTCACGACTACGGACAATTCCTGTTAGTTCGGCTATTGTTGCCACTGCATGAGCGAGAGTTTTAGGCGGATGGTCTCGAAAGTGAATCTCTAAGCTCTCCTGATGCTGTTTTAGTTCACTCTGGGGGCGATTAAAGTTTAGTTCTTTCAGTTTGGCTATCCCGCCTTCTTTATAATCTCGTAAATATTTCAATAATGTTGGTTCGCTGATCCTCAGCAGTTTCGTGATTTCCTTGTGTGGGTATTTCTGACTTTTTAGGTATAGTGCTTCCATTTTTCGTTGCACTCGTGGATGCGGGTGATGGAATCTTTCGTAATGCAGTTCATCTATTTCTTTGTTGGTAAAGGTTATTTGGAGCATATTGCATACTTATTTATTAGCGTTTCTCTCATTTTATCCTTTTAGAAAATAAAGTCTACCCCTGTCAAAGTATAATTGACCTAAAAGCCTTTTTTCGAGGTTATAAGTATGTGGCAGAAACTATGAAAATACTTACGGAAAAACCTGAGCCGATTTTATTGACTCAGATTTTTATACGGATTTGTTCTTTAGGTCGTGTTCATCCTATTCCTGCTACTTCTTCTTATTCCTAAAATTGGCGAAGGTATTGTTATAAATCAAGTATTAACTGAGAGTATTATGCTCTGTAACTTTTATGCTAGAGATACGCTCAGATCATAAGGTGTTTGAGAACCTTGACCAAATACTTTGACTAGATAGTTTTTATCAGGTTCCACAAAGACACTAATATTTTCATCATTAGTGCCTGAATTATTAGAAATACCTAATGATTGTTTGCTAGTCGCATCAAACACTTCAATATCAGCATTACCAGCTAAACCTTTCAGATCAATATTGACCAAGCCACCATCAGAATTACTAATGAAGTTGTAATAATCAACTGTGTCAATTTTACCACCATCATTAAAGCCCAATAGTTCACTGGCAGTAAGAGGACTAGCACCTAATGTACCTAAACTATTACCTGGAGCCACATTATCAGTATTACCTGTAACTGGATCTGCACTCATGTTCAAACTGTAAGTAGTTTGAGCGGTACCTTTTGGTATAACTCTGACATAGTAATCACCGGCTTCTATTACCTTATTAATACTTTCATCAGTAATACCAGCCAGAGTAGAACTAGCTATTTGCGTATAGTTCTTGGTGTACAAGAAAACATCAGCATTCTGTTTTAAGTTGGTCAGGTCTAAACTAAAGTTACTCCTTTCACTGACACTGAATAATCGATAGTCATTCACATCCCGATAACTACCCTCATTAAAACCAATCCGGTCAGTGGCAGTGTATTGACCACTGGCAAACTGACTGCGAATATCATTCACATAATCTGTATCATCGGGTAGAGGACCACCATCCGGATCACGAGAGTCTGAGCCACTACTGGGACTGATAGTTAAATTATAGTCAGTGCGATCGCCCACCACTGGGAAAACACGTACATAGTATGTACCTGGAGAAAATTCCTCATCAATAATATCTTTGGCCGTACCACCATTTTTACTAGAGTACAGACTGGAACCCAGTCTATCTATGACTTCCAGGTTAGCATTTGCCATATCTGGAGAGAGGGTAATCTTCACAGGGGTATCTTGACTGACAGTGAATTTATAAAAGTCATACTGATCACGATCAGTACCTGAGCCAAATCCGATGTCGTCATCAAAAGATTTGCCGCTGGATAAAGCACCTAGATCCTGAACTGCTGTAGAAGGAACTCTCCCATTATTACCACCATCAGGATCAATATCACCACCAGTAGACATAGTTAGTTGATAGGGGGTTTTGGCTGCACCAAAGGGCTTCACTTCTAATATGTAGTCACCCTTACTAGATCCTTCTGCCGTAATATTCTCTTCTGCTTTACCCCGTGTAGTAGAACTTTGAATTAACTGTTTACCACCCTCAATTTTCTTGAACAGATAAATATCTGCATCTTGTTTCAAACCATCCAGGTCGATAAATACATCGCTGGAAGCATTTAGACTAAATTCATACTGGTCAATTTGATTGCGGGTTACTCCAGTACCCAGCCCAATATCATTAGATGTGTCATAGGTACCTAAACCAATTAAATCACCTACTGCAAATTTTTTCACTGGAATTCCCGGATCCTGGACATTGACACCCAATTGATAATTTGTCCGCTCATTACCAAAGGGTTCAACTTGCACATAATAAGTGCCTGAATCAAGTACAGTGAGGATTTTCTCGCCCGCACGACCTTTCTCTCTAGACTGATCCAGTTGGGCTAAACCATTACTTTCTTTTTGCCAAAGAGTAATATCAGCATTCTGCTTTAACTTACCCAAATTAACATCAACTAGACTTTCCTTGTCTATTGTAAATTTGAAAAAGTCTGTTTCATCCCGACCAGTACGACCAACTTCTGAGAAACCTACTTTATTATTGACCACTCCCTTTTTCCCTTGGGCAATAGCACCAAAATCATAGGCGGTCTGATAGGTGGGATAATCATCAACAAAAGGCGGTAAGGTGGTAACTGATACACCGTAAGCTGTCCGGTTATTAGAACCAGGTTTAACTTCTATACTATAATTACCAGGTTCGGCATCTTCCAAAGTGACAATTTTTGATTTCTTCGCAATATCTGACTCACCTACTGCTTGCCCTTGAGCATCTAAGACCCGGATATTGACATCACCCGTAAAACCATCTAAAAGGACTTTCACTTCCCCGGACTGTTCTACCTTAAAGGAATAGTAGTCGACTACGTCCCGTGTTTTACCAACTACATAGCCAACTTCACCAGGAGAACCAATCGCAAAGTCAGGATTGACAGTACCAAGGTCAATACCTGGCAATTTATCATCAGCCGATGATTCAGGTGGATCAGCCTTTACTGACAATACATAATCAGTCCGAGCCGTACCTTTTGGTTCAACTTTTAGGTAATAATCTCCCTTAGGCAATTCTTCAAAAATCTTTTCGCCCTTTTTCCCCGGATTTTCACTAGAGAACAACTGATTACCTTTGTTATCTAATAATTTAATATTAGCATCAGCTTTTAACCCATCTAAGGTCACTAAAACTTCACTCTTTTCACTAACACTAAATTTGTAATAGTCTTGAGTATCTCGTTGTTTGCCTGCACCGAATCCTATCGTATCAGCGATCGCAAAGGTTTCGGAAGAAAGATTACCTAAGTCTCTGGATGTGCCTAATGTATCTTTTTCCCCTACGACAGCTTTCGCATTCACTCCTAAACGGTATTTCGTTTTAGCAGTTTGTTCTGGATAAACCCGGATAAAATAATTACCCTTATCTAAAAACTCCGTGATTTGCTCACTCTTTCTGCCTGCTTCAGTTGATTGGAATAAGATGGTTTGAGCTTTACCATCCAAAATTTCTACATTAGCATTTTGAGATAATTGATCTAAAGTAACATTGACTTGACTGTAACTGTCCACTGTAAATTCATACATATCGGACAAATCACGCACGCCACCTTCGGTGAAACCAATGTCGTCGTTTTCATACGTAAATTTACTGGTGATCTTCTTAATTTCTTCAGCCCCAGTAGCGGTAGAATTTCTATCTCCTCCCGGCAATTGTTTGGGAGCAACTGTAATTTTACCAATTAGATCAGCCGTATCTCCTTCTAGTTCTCCCACATTAAAACGATTTTCTAGAGTTTTACCACCATCCTTAGTAAAACCAACTATTTCTAAGGTGTATTCTTCGCCACCACTAGTAAAAGTTTCTTTCGGTAACACGGAGGGGAAATAAACAAAATCGGCCCAATCGTCAGGATTATCACTAACATCTAAAGTTGTTTCTAATTCCAGATTAAAATTGAATTTCTTGGTTTGATTTAAACTATCTAAACCTAATTCAATAGATAAAGGCACTGACTCTACTACTGTGTTGGTATCAGCCATAGAACTATTAAAAAAGCTCAGTTGCCCTAAAGTGAATGATTGATTAAAGTCAGTACTGAAATTAGGAGTACCAGTGAAAACTAAGCCATTTTCTTGTGGTAAACCAGGGTTGGCTATTCCCCAACGAAATTCTGTAGTATTAACCCCTGTATATTTCGCAGTTTTTTGATAAATACCTCTTTCTGGTTCTAGCCAAACGCCTTTTGCATTGCCTTGAATTGTGTCTGCCATAATAAATTGTTTCTCCTGTGCATTATATTTGTGAATGATCTGAATTTCTCCATTCCCGAAGGTGGTAAGCCACTAGGTAAGTTAATTATTTAATAATTTGTATTGAATAATTTGTTAACCCACTAGTGCTTACTTGCCTGATCAAGACTTTTGATCAAACCCTAAAAGAATGTCAAATTATAATTAGTTTGAGCACTACCAAAGGGAGTGACAGCTAAGTAGTAATCTCCTGCATCGAGGGACATTTTGATAATCTCAGAACTAGTACCTGTCTTATTACTAGCAATCAATAAATCACCAGCACTATCATAAAGAGCTAGATCAGCATTTGCTTTCATGCCACCCAAGACAATTTGTACAGCATCCACTTGACTGAGAGTAAATTTGTAATAATCCGCTACATCTTGATTACCACTGGTATCGGTTGCTCCAATTAATTTGTCTGTTAGGTCGATCGCATTAGTAGGATCAGTACCTAAACTTGTAGCAGTCGCCATAGTACCATTCGGATCGGTAATAGGATCCGGCTTAACAGGATCAACAGGATCGATAGGAGTGATCGGACCAACAGGTGGTTCTGTTGTAGCAGAAGCATTCATAGTGAGTAAATAATCAGTTTTGGCACTGCCCACCGGAAATACTCTAGCTGTATAATCACCAGCCGGTAACTCAGTTTTAATTTTTTCTGAGGCTCTACCCTTATTGACTGAATAGGCAACTGTTTTACCTTCACTATCAAAAATAGCGACACTAGCATCAGCCTTCAGTGAATCTAAAGTTAAGTTCAACTTACTGTAAGCATCCAGGGTGAATTTATGTTCATCACTGGTATTACGACCGCCATTAGCCGCATAACCAATCCTATCGTTTTTACTATACTTAGATAACTTACCTACATTAAAGGCTTCTGGTTTAATAGCAGGACTTGCCTCTACGCCAATCCGATATTTCGTTTCGGCATCACCCACCGGCAATACTTTCAAGGAATAATCACCTGGTTCTAAAGATTGAGCTATTATTTCACCTGTTAAACCAGTATTTTCACCGCTACTGACTAATTGATTTTTACTGTTATACAGCTCTAAATTAGCATCTTGGGCCAGTTGATCCAAACTAACACTAAAATCAGTGGTTTGTTTCAGACTGAAATTGTAGATGTCTTCCTCATTTCTGACTAGACTTCTTTCTAATCCCACTTCATCATTATTACTTGGTTTTGTACCAGTAATATCGCCCCAGTTAAAGACTTGTATTTTAGGGTCGCCTATATCCCCAGCATTTAATGACAAACGATAATCTGTTTTGGCTGTCCCCTGAGCATAGACCTCTACGTAATAAGTGCCAGGATCATATAGTTCATCGTCTAAAACCTCTTTGGCTATACCTTTCTTTTTGCCATCAAAGATTTTTTCAAATTTATCGTTAAATACTCTCAGGTTAGCATTAGCACTTAGTCCATCTAAGGTTAAACCAACATTCTTTTCTGTACTTAAATTGAATTTATACCAGTCTGACTGATCCCGGAAGTGTTGACCAACCGCAGAGCCAATATCTTCATCAGCAATCACAATCGGTTTTTCTGTCAGTTCCCCTAAATCTTTTGCTAATTCCCTCGCTTCGCCGTCATTGCCTTCCGCTAATTGCAGTTCTAAACGGTAGTCAGTGCTGGCTGTTCCTACTGGTTTAACTTCTACGGCATAAGAACCTTCGGATAAGAATTCACCAAGGTTTTCTGGTTGGCGACCACCATTACCACTGTTCTTAGAATCACGAATTAAAGAGCCTAGTTTTTGGGCTTTCTGATCATATTCAAAAACTTTCACATTAGCATTAGCTTGCAAGTTATCTAAATATAGATACATGAAACTATCTTGACTGACATCAAAGGTATAATAGTCTGATGTATTCCGGCTCTGGCCTTTACCTTCACCAATACTATCTACGGCATAGAATGAATCTGTTCTACCTACTAGGTCTCCTACCGCCAAACCAGGTAGTTTATTTGTCGTTACATCAACAGCTTCTGCATCCAACTTTAAGTTGTAGTCAGTTTTGGCAGTGCCTTTAGGAAAAACTTTAACAAAGTATTCACCTTTTGGCAAAACAGCATTAATAGATTCTTCTTGATCACCAGGATTCACACCCTGTAATAAAATACTCTTACCATCTCCATCTAATATAGTTATATCAGCGTTCTGGGTCAAGCCGTCTAAATTAACTGATACCTCACTATACTCATCTAAACTAAAACTATAGAAGTCCTGTTTATCTCGCTGAGTACCTTCTGTAAAACCTATTTTACCGGCATATTCATCACCGTCAGTTAACTGATTGAGACTACCAATAGCAATACCTGGTAATTTATCATCATTGGCCGGTGCAACAGTTCCCGCACTTAAGTTTAATGTGTAATCTGTTTTAGCGCCTGCGATTGGAAATACTTGTACGTAGTAGGTTCCTTTATCTAGTGGATAGTCTATGTTTTCCCTAGTTTTGCCTGCTTTATCACCAGTTTTTAAGACATCAATCCCATTACTATCAAGCAGTCTCACATTAGCATTAGCAGTAAGACCATCTAATGTTAGATTAAAATCGCTTTCCTGCTCTAAGGTAAACTTAAAGAAGTCCTTTTTGTTAACCACGCCAGCTTCTGATCTACCAATACTATCGGAGTGACCTATTGGATCAGCACCAACAAGTCCTAAGTCGATAGCCGTTTTTATTGTTTCATTATTCATATATTTATATTGCCTCCTTAAAATGGTGCAAAATTATTAACTGTTTGATCCAAACACAGATTCTAAAAGAATCTTAAAATACCCTACAAATTTGTTGATCCGAAGTTCACAACATAAAGACAAGACTATCGCTAAGTGATCACAAATAATCAACTATGTATGTTCCAATAATTGTGGATACATATATGCAAAGAGATAAATAGCTTTTATGCTGTCTCCAAATTAATTTAAGTTGAAGTTAATACATTAATAACATGAAAATCTATCTTAAGTAGAAACTTTATAAAAACTTTATAATTACAGAAAAGATAATTAAAGACTTTATTTTGATTATTTTTTAAAATTTGTCTATGAAACTTTACATAAGTTTATATTCAGATTAAAGCTACTTTAGAGCGATTAAATATCGCAAATATTTAGAAAATCATCGAAAAAAAAATCAATATTTATCGGTAAAGTACTTGCTACATAAAACTTAGAAGTTTTTTTATTAATATAAATGAAAAACTTGACAAAGGTCACGCCATATTTTTATTTTTCTGTCTTGCATAATACTTAAGATATTTTTTACTGTTTTAAGCATATACTTAAGTATATATTTCAAGTAATATTTTATATTATTTTTCCCCTTTTTGTCTATAATCTATAGGCAAACCTGGGTCTTTGGTACCCAGGTTTGCTGCCCATAAATAATGATTTGGGACTTTTCTAATTTTTGCTATGTTTTATGAAATCACAAGGTATAATTGAACATAGAAAATCTTTTACGAAACTGATTAAATTTTTATTTTAATCAAAATAAGTACAGTGATCCCACCTCATTATTAGTAAGTAAGAGATTTAATATTAACCATTATGACAAGGTGAAATTTATGTACACAGAATCGTTTTTTGCACAAAACTTCGGTCAAGACTCATCAGTTATTTTTTCTGATATAGATTTAAACAATATTAATGTTCCATCCTTACAAGTCAGAGAGACTTATGCTAATACTCCGGTAATTACTGATATACCATTAGTTAGTTCCTTTGTAGAACCCTGGTTGATACCAGATGCTGATTACGGAGAAATACCGAGGGATTTTAGCGATATTAGTGGTGATATTACTGATGTTAGTAATTTATCTACAGATCAATTAGATACCTTTACTGGTAATCAATTAAGAACAGCATCTGTTATTACACGAGCTAATAAAGACCCTGGCAATACTAGTAAAACGGCCGCTGTTGTAAAACTAACTAGTAAACCTTTAGTCAAGAATGAAACGATAGGTTTTACAGGTGATACGGATGACTATTACAAGTTTACGTTGAAACAAAAACAAGATTTTCAGTTGACTTTAGATGGTCTAGCCCAAAATGCGAATGTCAGATTATTAGAAGGTAATGGTAAGAATATTATTTTTCAATCTGCTAATCTAGGCAAGGAAAAAGAGGTTATCGATAAAACTTTACCGCCGGGAACTTATTTCGTACAGGTTTACCCAGACAAAGATGCAAAAACTAAATATAAATTGTCTATGAGTGCTTCTACTATTATAGAAGATACAGACAGTAATATTGGAGGGGCATTAGATCTAGGGCAAATTGGAGCAAAAGGCAAACCGAGAACAGGAGAAATAGGCTTTCAAGAAGGTAATCAGAGGGATGTCAATGATTATTACCGCTTCCAACTGACAGGGGCAAATAATCAGTTAAATGTGGTTTTAGATGGTTTAAAACAAGATGCTAATATTCAACTGTTGGATTCAGACGGTAAAGCCATATTAGGCACAGGTAACAGCAAGGGTAATAAGCCAGAAAAAATTGATCAACCTTTGGATGCTGGTACTTACTATCTACGAGTATTTCCCCAAGGCACAGCAAAGACAGCTTATAACTTAAAGGTGACAGCCGATGCGATCGCTGATCCTGATGCAGTATTGAAATCAGCTAACAATTTAGGTAAGCTGACTAAAAATTTGAAAAAAGTCAGTGATATTGGCTTTGAACGAAGTGGTGTAAGAGACTCCAAAGATTATTATCAATTTGAAGTAACGAAAGAAAGTGATGTCAATATTGTTTTGGATGGTTTGAAACAGGATGCCAACTTAAAGTTATTAGATAAAGGGGGAAATATCCTATTTAGTTCATCAGAATTAAATCAAAAACAAGAAGTGATTGGTAGTATTTTACCAAAGGGAATTTATCATATATTAGTGGAACCGCAGGGAGATGGTAGAACGGCTTACAATTTAAGCGTGAGTGGTGATAGTAAATTCAAAGAAAAGGATGATCAGCTACCGGGTAAATCTTTAGGTAAAGTACAAACAGGTGAAATAGGTTTTGGTAAAGGCACTCAACTTGATCAGAGTGACTACTATAATTTTGAACTGAAGAAAGAAAGTGAGGTGACAATTACATTAGATGGTTTAGCCAAATCAGCATCAGCTAATATTGAATTATATGATAGTGATGGTACTAGTAAAATGCTGAGTTCTGCTGATCAAAAAGATAAAAATAAAAACTTAAATAGTATTTTGGATAAAGGCAAATACTATGTACGAGTCAGAAGTAAAGACGGTCCAACTAAATACCGATTAAGTTTTAATACTAATACCAATATTAAGGAAGCAGATGATCAATTACCCGGTACAAGTTTAGGTCAATTGATAGAAAAAGCTATTAGCAAATCAGATAAAATAGGTTTTGGTTCTCAGAGTACAAGAGACCTGAATGACTATTATAATTTTGTGGTTGGGGAAAAAAGCAATGTTAATATTAACCTGGATGGTTTAAGTGCCAGTACTACATTTAATCTTCTGAATACTGATGGGCAAATATTAGAAACTAAAACCACAAAAAAAGCGGATAGTTTAAGCCAAAATCTGGAACCAGGTAAATATTATCTGCAAGTTGAGGCTGGTACGACGGGTACTAACTATAAATTAGGGATAAGTGCCCAAGTGTCAGAGGATGATTATGGTAACATCAAAACAGCTAAGGTATTAGGCGAACTTAACCAACAAGATCAATTATTAGAACAGAATCAAATTGGTTTTGAACAAGGTGGATTGAGAGATCAATCTGACTATTATATTTTCACTTTGACTGAAAGCAGTGATTTTAATTTGATCTTAGATAATTTAAAAGCTGATGCGAACGTACAAGTTTTAGGTTCAGATGGCAAAAAAGTAGTGCTTGAGGATTTCCAGAAAGGAAGCAAAGCAGAGGAATTAAATAGTAAAAAATTAGCTGCTGGTACTTATTATGTGCGAGTTTTTCCTGTTGGCAATGCAAAAACAAGCTATGATCTGAAATTAGGAACTTCCCAAAAAATAACCGATGTTTCTAGTTTTAAATTAAATCCTGTAGATGCAGAAAATTGGTTAGCTGGGGAAAAAGTTAATATTAATTATCAAGTCAGTAATAATGGTGATAATGCTGTAGCTGATCTGAAAGTTGGTTTTTACTTGTCATCTGATGCCAATATTGATACTAGCGATCGCCTATTAGATACAGCAACAATTAAATCTTTAGGTAGTGGTAAAAATACAGCCTTAACCAAGAAACAGTTAACTTTGCCTAATACTACCGATTCTTTCTGGAATAATAGTGGAGAATATTATCTAGGAATGATGGTTGATCCTGATAATAAGTTGAAGGAAGACAACGAAAGTAATAATGTTAATAGTAGCATTGTGAATATTCAGTTACCTACTGATTTGTCAGGAGAGATGACCACTATTACTCCTAGTGTTCGTTTGCCTGGCACTAAAATACCGATTAACTACACAATTAATAATAGTACGGGCAACAAAGCTGATAGTTTCCGAGTTGGTTTTTATCTATCAACGGATACTAAGATTGATCCCTATTTAGATCGCTTCTTAGGTAGTAAACAAATTAAATCTTTAGCTGGTAAATCTAATACTGGTCAGTTAACTACTGAAATTACTCTGCCTGATAGTAATGATTATTTCTGGAACGGAGTTACTGATTATTATTTAGGAATGGTTGTGGATGATCAACAGGTAATCCAAGAAAATAAAGAGAAAAATAATGTTATCAGTCAACAACTTTCTTTAGAGGAAATACTAGCAGATCAAGCCGGTAATACTTTAGAAAAATCCCGGGCTGTAGGAGTAGTGAATAGCACTGCTCAAAATTTCTCAGATTGGGTCGGTAATTATTACGGTATTAGCACGGATGAATCTGACTATTATCAAATTGATATTACTGAGAAAAGTGAACTGAAGTTAGATTTAACTGGCTTAAGTAGTAATGCTAACCTCTATCTCTATAATAGTGATAATAGTGTAATTAGTCGCTCAGAACTGGATGGCAAGCAAAATGATTCTATCTCCTATAAAGTATTGCCAGGCAAGTATTACGCTTTAGTTTCTCAATATGATGGTGGTAATACTAAATACAATTTAGCTATGTCTGCTACCCCATTGAGTTATCCAGTGCCGGTAATTACAGGTAATACCTTTGAAACTGCTTTGAATATCAATGTTAATGACACGGCTCAAACCTTCCAAGAATATGTGGGTAATCCCTTTGCTGTGGAAGCAGATAAAACTGATTATTACAAGTTGACTGTCGGCAATGATACAACTTTAGAACTTAATTTGACAGGTCTAACAGCTAATGCCAAATTGTATTTAGATGATCTTAATTCTTACTCTAATATAGCTTCTTCTGAGAAGTTACAAACAGCGAATGAAAATATCACCAAAAATCTAACACCAGGCACTTATTATGTGCGAGTAGAAAGCGTAGGTGATGCAAAAACAACTTACAATTTACAAGTTACAGGCAAAACTATTCTTAATAATCAAGCAGGTAGTGATCCTGACTTAGCTTTAGATTTGGGCATTATGACTAATACTCCTGTTCAAGTGAATGATTGGGGAGGTGATATTGACAATACTGATTATTATAAGATCACTCTAATTGAATCTGGTTTGTTTAACCTAAATTTAACTAGTGGTGTTGATCGTTCTCTGTATGATGATGATAATAATTTTATAGATACTAGTTCTAGCCCAGGAAATGATGTGATCAATCAAGGATTATTACCTGGTAATTATTACATTCGGGTAGAGGCTTATGAGGGTAATAACTATTCTTTACAGGCTTCAGTTACTACTAATATTCCAGCGGATAATGCCGGTAATACTTTTGATAAAGCTAAAGATTTGGGTACTATTACCACCGCAACTGAAAGTGATTGGGTCTGGCAACAAGACACGTATGATGCCTATAAATTTACTCTGGCTAATCCTGGCACAACTAATATAGAGTTAACCGGTTTACAAGGCAATGCTAACATTTACTTGTACAATGGTGATGCGACTAATACATATCAGTATCTTGCTTATTCTACCAATGATGGTATAGCGAATGAGAAGATCACCCAAAATTTACAAGCTGGTACATACTATGTTGGAGTTGATAATTATTACGGTTATGCTACTCCTTATACTTTGTCCTTGTCTCATGCTGCTATTCCTGATAATGCACCTAATACTCAGGCAACAGCCCTAGATTTAGGAGCTATTAGTCAAACTCCAGCAACATTAAATGACTGGGTTGGCAGTGTTGATGCGAATGATTGGGCAAAATTCACATTAACTGAAGATACTAGTATTAACTTGCAATTAGGGGGAATAACTAGTGATACTTATCTCTATTTGTATGATGCAAATAATTCTAGTATAGGTTCTGCTTACACTTATGCAGGTAGTACAGGTGCTATTCAGCAGAATCTTGTTGCAGGTACTTATTATGTATTAGTAGGAAGTATGATGGGAGATACTAATTACAGTTTACAAGTTTCTGGTACTGCTATTCCTGATAACGGACCTGATACGCAGGCAACAGCCCTAGATTTAGGAGCTATTAGTCAAACTCCAGCAACACTAAGTGATTGGATTGGTAATATTGATGCGAATGATTGGGCAAAATTCACATTAACTGAAGATACTAGTATTGATTTACAATTAAGTGGAATAACTAGTGATACTTATCTCTATTTGTATGATGCAAATAATTCTAGTATAGGTTCTGCTTACACTTATGCAGGTAGTACAGGTGCTATTCAGCAGAATCTTGTTGCAGGTACTTATTATGTAT
>Ga0209262_10000798_pt1 | contig 13438 bp, 10 predicted proteins | sample Lowcelwee11metaG_FD_187171 | JGI IMG/M metagenome (GOLD analysis project Ga0209262, IMG submission 187171) | Freshwater pond sediment microbial communities from the University of Edinburgh, under environmental carbon perturbations - Low... | ecosystem: Environmental > Aquatic > Freshwater >...
CGTAGCTGCGACCCGCGCTCGCGCCCTTGGCGTCGTTCCCGAAGGCGCCGGTGATCACGTCCGCGAAGCCGTCGCCGTCGACATCACCCGCGCCCGCGACCGTGAAGCCGGAGTAGTCCTCGCCCGCCTCACCTTCGAGCGCGAAGCCGCCGTCGCCGCCGTTCGCCACCGCCGTCAGGTTGACGGTCTCCGTGCTCTGCTTGCCGTAGACCACGTAGCTGCGGCCCGAGGCGTCGCCCATCGGGTTGGCTCCGTAGGCGCCGACGATCACGTCCGAGAGGCCGTCGCCGTTGACGTCGCCGACGCCGTCGACCGTGAAGCCGGCGTAGTCGCGCACCTGCTGGCCATTCAGGGCGAAGCCGCCGGTCCCGGCGACGACGTCGACGAGCTTGACCGGCAGGGAGTTCTTCTTGCCGAACACGACGTAGGCGCGGCCCGAGTCGTTGCCGCTCGGGTCGGCCAGCGGCGCGCCGACGATGACATCGGCGAGGCCGTCGCCGTTGACGTCGCCCGCGCCCGCGACCGCCGCTCCGGCCTGGTCGAACTCGAACTCGCCGTCGATGATGAAGCCGCCGACGCCGGCCGCGACCTGCTTGAGCTCGACCGGGGTCTTGCTCGGCTTGCCGAACACGACGTAGCTGCGCCCCGAGGTGTCGCCGTTGATGTCGGCCCCATAGGCGCCGACGATCAGGTCCGCGAGGCCGTCGCCGTTGACGTCGCCGGCGCCCGCGACCGCGCTGCCGGCGAAGTCGAGCTCGGCGGCGCCGTTCATGACGAAGCCGCCGCCCACGCCCGCGGCGATGTCGGCCAGGTGCGTGGGCTTGCCCGCGCCGCGGCCGAAGACCACGTAGGCGCGCCCGGAGAACGGGCCGTTCGGGCTGGCCCCGAGGGCGCCGACGATGACATCGGCGAGGCCGTCGCCGTCGACGTCGCCCGCGCCGCGGACGCTCTGACCGGAGAACTGCTGGGCGGCCTCGCCATTGATGCTGAAGCCGCCCTGGCCGACGGCGACGAGCTCGAGGAACACCGGGCTGCTGTCACCCTTGCCGAACACGACGTAGCTGGTGCCGGAGGACTTGCCGTTGATCGCGGACTTGGGGGCGCCGATGACGATGTCGGGGAGGCCGTCGCCGTTGACATCGCCGGCGCCGCTGATCGATCGACCGGCGGTGTCGCCAGCGAACTCGCCGGTGATCTCGAAGCCGCGCTCGGTGCCCTCGAGATCGTCGAGGCTGATCGGCCCGCCGGCGGTCTTGCCGAACACCACGTACACGCGGCCGGCGTTCTTGGCCGCGCTGTGGGCCGCGACCAGGACGTCCTCGTGGCCGTCCTGGTTGATGTCGCCGACGCGATGCACGGCCCGGCTCGAGTAGTCGTTGGGCGCGGCGCCGTCGATGGCGAAGCCGCCCTTGCCGGCGGCCACGGCTCCCAGGGGGATCGAGGTCGGGTTCAGGTCGACGCGGACCTTGGCGCTCGCAAAGCCGTCCTGGCCGTCCCAGATCTTGTAGGTGAAGCTGTCGGTGCCCCACAGGTCGGCGGGCGGCAGGTAGTTGAAGGAGCCGTCCTTCGGCATCGTCAGCGAGGCCCCGCCCGGGGTCAGCGGGTCGGCGGCGATCACCGTCAACATGCCGCCGTCGGGGTCGTAGTCGTTGCTGAGCACGCCGAGGGCGGCGTTGACGGACAGCGGCTGGCGCGACTTGCCGATGTAATGATCGGTGCGGGCGACCGGCGCGGCGTTGGGCCCCCCGGTCGTGTCGCTGCCGCCTGTGGTCGTGCCGTCGCTGCTGGCGTCGCCGGTGGTCGTGGCAGAGTCGGAGCCGCCGGTGTCCGCCGTGGTCGAGCTCGGGTCTGCGGTCGAGGTCGCCCCGGTGACGGTGCCGGTGGTCGGCACCCCGGTGGTGGGCTCCGTGGAGCCGCCCGTGGTCCCGCTGCTGCTGGCGCTGGCGCTGTCGCTGCCCTGGCTGATGGAATCGGCGAGGTCGTCGGCACAGCCCGAGAGTCCGCCAAGGGTGGCGACGACGGCCCAGACCCGGCCGACTCGGCGAAGCGAAGCGCGCTGCATGGCCCTACAGTACCCGAGCGGGCCAAGCGCGAAAAGCACGACGGTGCCCGGGCGCCCGGCCTCGCGCCATGTCCCCGACTTCAATTTGCTGACGCTCGCCCGCGCGCGCATCATGCCGGTTAGTTTCGCCCCTGGAGATCCCCGCATGATCCGCGCCCGCTCGAAATGGCTCCTCGTCCTCTCCCCGTTGCTCCTCGCCTGCGGTGACTCGGGCCCCAATGGAGACGGCCTCTCGGCGAGCGGCGGCGCCACCAACGTGACCTCCGCGAGCGAGACCAGCCCCGACACGCCGACGACCACGGTCGCGAGCGTGACCGAGGGCGGCTCGGCGCCGGGCAGCACCAACGACGCCGGCTCGGCGGGCAGCAGCGGCGGCGGGGAGACCGGCAGCACGAGCGTCGCGGCGACCAGCGGGGGCTCGAGCGGCGCGATGACGGCGACGAGCGGCGCGATGACGGGGACGAGCGGGGAGAGCAGCACCGCGCCGATCGACGAGCCGACGCCCTGTCAGATCGAGACCACCAAGATCACGCCGATCCCCCCGGACCTGCTGTTCGTGCTCGATAAGTCCGGCAGCATGTCCTACGAGCAGTGGGACCACGACGACAACCCGCAGACGGCCAACGTGACCCGCTGGTACAGCCTGCACGGGGTCGTGGAGTCGGTGGTCACCACCTTCAACAAGACGGTCAACTTCGGCGTCAAGCTGTTCCCGAAGATCGACGCCACCCCGTGGATCGACCAGGGCGCCTGCGATGTCAAACCGGGGGTCGAGGTCGAGATCGCGCCGATGAACAAGGCCGGGGTGCTCGCGGGCGTGCCGGCGGCCGACTTCGACGTGCTCGGCGGCACGCCGATGGAGACCGGCCTGAAGGAAGCCTACACCTATCTCAAGGCGCTCGACCCGGGCAAGCAGCGCTTCGCCCTGCTGATCGCCGACGGTGAGATCAGCAAAACTTGCCCCGGGGAGGTGATCTTGGAGGCCCTCGGTTCGGTCGCTAGCGCCGAACAGGCCGGTATCCCCACCTACGTCGTGGGCATCGACGTCGACCCCTCGATCGCCGACCAGCTGGCCGCGCTGGCTGAGGCCGGCGGCAAGCCCAACCCCAACGGGCCCGAGCCCTTCTACCAGGTCACCAACCAGATCGAGCTCCAGGCGGCGATCCAGCAGATCGTCGACGACACGCTCAGCTGCGTGATCGACGTCGCCCCGGAGCCCAGCGAGCCCGCGCTGTTCGAGGTCTGGATCGGCGAGGATGAGGTCCCCGCCGCGGTCGACTGCGCCAAGGACGACGGCTGGGTGTGGACCAAGCCCCACTCGCAGATCGAGCTGTGCGGCGCCTCCTGCGTCAAGCTCAAGAAGAGCGGCCTCGTCGAGGCCCGCTACTATTGCGAGGCGCAGTAGGCCGCCACAATTGAACGCACCCGGCGACCCCGAGGTGCGGCCGGGCGCATGGCCTGTCTCATGGGACAGGTGATGGTCGCGGCGCCTAGTGCAGCCACTCCTTTCGGCGGGCGCGCTCCTGGAGGGCGTGGAGCGTGTCGTTGGTGTAGTCGCCGATGATCTCGCGGACCACGGTGCGCGACAGCCCGCTGCGGGCGGCCAGTTCGCGCAGCTTGCCGACGAAGTCGGCCGGAGCGGCGATCACGAGGCGATCGAATTGTTTCTGGTGCTGCGCCTGGGTCAGGCGATCGAGCAGCTGCCGCACGAACTTGCGGTCCTGCTCCTCTTGAATGCCGTTGGTCTCGACCAGCAGGTCGCGCATGCCCGACGAGCTGCTCGCGCCCGTGCGCCGCGCCTCGGAGCGGCGGCCTTCAGGGTGCTCGATGGTCTCCAGCGGCTTGAGGGTCGGCTTCAGCTTGGTCCCTTCGACCTCGAAGAGCTGGGCCTGACTGCGATCCGCGACGACGAACCATGTTGCTTCCATTCAATACCTCCAGCTTCGATGATGATGCAGGCCGCCGGGCCTCTCAACCGTAATCGTCCCTGCGCACGCGGCGGCGCCCGTTCGCCGGGCCCTGCGAGCCTCGCTTGCGTTCGGGGATACCGTCGACTCGCACCCGGCTATTCCCGGGGGCCGGCCACGCGCGACCTGGATCGGCACGCGGGCTCATGCCGCGTCACGGACTCCTGTTCAGCGGCATCGCGGGCATGGGCATCAGTAATGAAAATTACCGATAGTTCAGTGATTGATCCTGCCAGTGAAACTACATTCGGGGCCCATGACCCTCAGACGTGAGGGCCATTGCCGACCGATGGGTGATAAATCCCGCTGGGTTCCGGGAATGGCCGGTGGGCGGACCGCCGTGTCTTCGGACACGGGCCGGCGGCGGGGGGCGCGATCGCGGCGAATTCGGGCCAGAACCGGCCGAATTGGCCCGAATCGGGCCCAATTACGTGGCCAGGAGGGCCTGCACTTGGTATTCTCCCGCCCCCTCAACGGGCACCTATGGCGACGGGCGAGCAAAAGACCGGGATCAACATCGAAGACGAGATGCGTAGCTCCTTCTTGGACTACGCGATGAGCGTCATCATCAGCCGTGCGCTGCCCGACGTGCGCGACGGCCTCAAGCCGGTGCACCGGCGGGTCCTCTACGCGATGGACCAGCTGCGCAACACCTACCAGCAGCCGTACAAGAAGTCGGCGCGCGTGGTCGGAGACGTCATCGGCAAGTACCACCCGCACGGCGACCAGTCGGTCTACGACGCGCTGGTCCGGCTCGCGCAGGACTTCGCGATGCGTTACCCGCTGATCGACGGTCAGGGCAACTTCGGCAGCATCGACGGCGATCACCCGGCGGCGATGCGTTACACCGAGGTGCGCATGAACAAGTTGACCAGCGAGCTGCTGGCCGACCTGGAGAAGGACACCGTCGACTGGGCGCCGAACTACGACGAGAAGGAGCTCGAGCCGACGGTCCTGCCGACCAAGGTACCGAACCTGCTGTTGAACGGCGCAGTGGGCATCGCGGTGGGCATGGCGACGAACATCCCGCCGCACAACCTGCGGGAGCTGATCAAGGCCTGCCTGGCGCTGGTCGACGACCCGAAGCTGCAGACGCGCGACCTGCTGCAGTACGTGACGGGGCCGGACTTCCCGACCGGGGGCTTCATCATCGGCCACGCCGGCATCCGCCAGGCGTACATGACCGGCCGCGGCAGCCTGACGATCCGCTCGAAGTGCGAGATCGAGGAGGACGAGAAGGGCCGCGAGGCGATCGTCGTCACCGAGATCCCGTACCAGGTCAACAAGGTCAAGCTGATCTCGCACATCGCCGAGCTGGTGCGCGAGAAAAAGATCGAGGGCATCAGCGACATCCAGGACTACAGCGACCGCACCGGCATGCGGATCTGGATCCAGGTCAAGCGCGACGCCGCGGCCCAGGTGGTGCTCAACACGCTCTACAAGATGAGCGACCTGCAGATCACCTTCGGCGTCAACATGATCGCCATCGTGCACGGGCGGCCGGCGGTGCTGAGCCTGCGCGACTGCCTGGCGCACTTCATCGACCACCGCCGCACGATCGTCACCCGGCGCTCGCGTTACGAGCTCAAGAAGGCGCTCGAGCGGCGCGAGATCGTCGAGGGCCTCGGGGTCGCGATCGACGCGATCGACCGCATCATCGCCATCATCCGCGGCTCGAAGGACCCGGACGAGGCGCGCGCGGCCCTGTGCAGCGAGCCGCTGGCGGGCTTCGCCGGCTTCCTCGAGCGTTGCGGTCGTCCGGCGGCCGAGGTCGAGGCCGCGCGGGCCCAGCCGTACCGGCTGAACGTCCGCCAGGCCAAGGCGATCCTCGAGATGCGGCTGCAGCGGCTGACCGGCCTCGAGCGCGAGAAGGTCGAGGGCGAGTACCGCGAGCTGTGCGGCATCATCACCTATCTCGAGTCGATCCTGGCCGACCCGAAGCTGCTCATGGACGTGATCCGCGGCGAGCTCGAGGCGATCGGCAGCGAGTACGGCGACGAGCGCCGCACCCAGATCATCGATGACGAGGGCGAGATCGAGGCCATCGACCTCGTCGCCGACGAGCCGATGATCGTGATGTTGACCAACAACGGCTACATCAAGCGCCTGCCGAGCGGCGAGTACCGGGTCCAGAACCGCGGCGGCGTCGGCGTCAAGGGCGGCGTCGGCCGCGACACCACCGACTTCGTCACCGAGCTGTTCGAGGCGACCGCGCACGCCCACGTCCTGCTGTTCACCAACACCGGGCGGATGTTCCGCATGCGCGTGTTCGAGCTGCCGCAGGGCCGCCGCGACAGCGCCGGCAAGGCCCTGGTCAACTTCCTCGACCTGCGCGAGGGCGAGCGCGTGCTCGGCATGGTCCCGTACCGCGAGGCCGACGTCGAGGACGGCGAGCACTACATCGTGATGATCTCGGCGCAGGGCTACATCAAGCGGACCAAGCTCGACGAGTTCTCGAACATCCGCTCGACCGGCATCATCGCCGCCACCATCGAGGAGGACGACCAGCTGATCGACGCGCGCCTGACGACCGGCACGCGCCACATCATGCTGACCTCGGCCCGGGGCATGGCGATCCGCTTCGAGGAGAGCGACGTGCGGCCGATGGGGCGCACCGCTCGCGGCGTGCGCGGCATGGACCTGCGCACCGGCGACCAGGTCGTCGGCATGACGGTCCTCGACCCCGCCTCCGAGGCGGCGATCCTGACGATGTGCGCCCAGGGCTACGGCAAGCGCACCGCGGCCAGCGAGTACAAGGTCCAGAGCCGCGGCGGCAAGGGCATCATCACCATCAAGGTCAGCAACCGCAACGGCCCGGTGGTCGGCTCGCTCGCCGTCGAGCCCGACGACCAGATCATGCTCGTCACCAACCGCGGCAAGGTCATCCGCACCCGGGTCTCGGAGATCTCCGAGGTCGGGCGCAACACCCAGGGCGTGCGCGTCATCCGCACCCACGAGGAGGAGCGCGTCGTCGCCATCGAGCGCCTCGTCGACCAGGACGACGCCAGCGCGGTCGAGTCGAGCAGCCCCGTCGAGTCGCACCCCGAGGACATGACCGAAGGGACAGGCCCCGGCGAGTCCGGTGAGGAAGGCGAGGGTGGCGGCGATGAGTGAGACCCCGAAGTTCTGGACCCTGCCCCCCGGGGACGGCCGCGCCGGTGCGCGCAGCCGGGCCCTGTTCGCGGCCGCGCAGTCGTGTATCCCGGGCGGGGTCAACAGCCCGGTGCGGGCGTTTCGCTCGGTCGGCGGCGACCCGCCGTACATCCGGGCGGCCCACGGCGCGCACCTGTTGACCGAGGACGGCGTCACGCTGATCGACTACGTCGGCAGCTGGGGCCCGGCGATCCTCGGCCACGCGCACCCGGTCGTGATCGAGGCGGTGACCCGCGCGGCCCAGGACGGCCTCAGCTTCGGCGCCTGCGCAGCGGGCGAGGTCGAGTTCGCCGAGCTGCTGTGCCGCGTCGTGCCGGCCCTGCGCGGCGGCCTGGTGCGCCTGGTCTCCTCGGGCACCGAGGCGACGATGAGCGCCCTGCGCCTGGCTCGCGGCTTCACCGGCCGCAGCAAGATCGTCAAGGCCGACGGCGGCTACCACGGCCACGCCGACATGCTGCTGGTGGCGGCCGGCTCCGGCGCGGCCACCCTCGGCATCCCCGGCTCCGGCGGCGTGCCGGAGGCGACGGTCCACGACACCCTGACGGTCCCCTTCAACGACGCCGAGGCCTTCGCCCGGGTGCTCGCCGAGAACCCCGGCCAGGTCGCGGCGATCATCATCGAGCCGATCGCCGGCAACATGGGCTGCGTGCCGCCGAAGCCGGGCTACCTGCAACGATTGCGCGAGCTGTGCAGCGAGCACGGGGCCCTGCTGATCCTGGACGAGGTCATGACCGGCTTCCGCGTCGGATTCGGCGGCGCGCATGCCCGCTACGGCGTCACCCCGGACCTCGTCTGCCTCGGCAAGATCGTCGGCGGCGGCATGCCGTGCGGGGCCTACGGCGGCCGCCGCGACATCATGCAGCAGATCGCCCCGCTCGGGCCCGTGTATCAGGCCGGCACCCTCAGCGGGAACCCGATCGCGGTCGCCGCTGGTCTCGCGACTCTGGGCCTGCTCGAGCGCGAGGACCCCTATGCCCAGCTCGAGACCGCCTCGGCGACGCTGGTCGAGGGCATCGCCGCGCGAGCTGCGCGGCATGGCGTGCCGATCGCCAGCAACCGTGTCGGGGCCATGTTCACCGGCTTCTTCCGGGCCGGCGAGGTCCACGACTACGACGACGCGAAGGGCAGCGACCTTGCCGCGTTCGGCCGATTCCACGGCGAGATGCTGGCCCGCGGGGTCTATCTGGCCCCCTCGCAGTTCGAGGCCGGCTTCCTCTCGACCGCCCACGACGCGGCCGTCATCGAACACACGCTCGCGGCCGCCGATGAGGCGCTGGCGATCGTCGCCCGGCACGCGTAGATCTGGGGCGCATGAGCAAGCAGGGGGAGAGGCCACCGAGGCCGCCGAGGGCACCGATCGTCGAGCGGGCGCGGTGGTTTCAGCTGACCGAGGCGGCCTCGGTCGGCATCGAGATGGCCGCCGCGGTCGGCGTCGGCGCCGGCCTGGGGATCTACCTCGAGCGCAACGTCACCCACTGGGCCCCGTGGACGACGTACATCGGCCTCGGCATCGGCCTCTCGGCCGCGGTGCTGGCCGTGATCCGCACCGCCCGCAACTTCGGCCGGATGATCGAGGCCGAGGAGGTCGAGGAGGCCGAGAAGGCCGCCCGCGCCGCAGCCTCGGCCCCGCCTCCCCGGACCGACGAGGCGGCAGATCTCGCCGACTATCAGGACGAGCAAGCTGAGCAAGACGCTGCGCACCTGGCCCGCCGCTTCGACGGGGAGGCCCCATGAGCACCCCCTCCTTGCAGGCCCGCGCCGATCTCCTCGCCCTCGTCGCCGCGGCGCTTACCTACGTTCTCGCCGGCCGCGACCAAGCCCTGAGCGTCGTGCTCGGGGCCCTGCTCGGCCTGTTCAACCTGCAAAGCCTCGCCCACGCCGGCTTTCGCATGCTCCTCGCCGCCGAGGCCGAGCCCGATGCGACCGCCGCTCGTACCGGCCGCTTCGCGCCCCTCCTGGCCACCCTGCGCTGGCCCGCCACTGCCCTTGCGACGGCTGCCGTCCTCTGGTACATGCCCGGCCGACCCGAGGGGTTGGTGGCAGGAGTGCTTCTCGCACTCATCGGCTTCACCGCCGCGGCGCTGCAGAGCGCCAGGGAACTCAACCGCCCTGACCCCGACGACGACTGACCTCTCGACCTCCGGACCGCCAAGCTATGGGTGATCACGACTCCTGGTACACGCTCCTGATGCCCGACTTCTGGGCCCAGCTCGAGCATGGTGCCGCCGAGCACCTCATGCGTGAGCAGCGGTTCATGATGTTTCAGGGGACGCACTTCACCCTGACGCATGTCGCCGGGGCGCTGCTGTCCTTCCTGTTCATCGTGTTCCTGGCGCTGCGCTACCGTGCGAGCCTGAAGGACGGCACGAAGGGCGTGGTCCCGCCGCGCAAGTTCGGGCTGGCCGCGATGACGGACGGCTTCATCGGCGCGATCTACAACCTGTCGGTCGACGTGATGGGCGAGAAGAACGCCCGCAAGTACCTGCCGCTGACCGGCACGCTGGCGCTGTTCATCTTCGTCTGCAACATCCAGGGCCTGGTCCCGGGCCTGATCCCGCCGACCGACACGCTGAAGACCAACCTGGTGTTCGCGCTGCTGGTGTTCGTCGTCTACAACGTCGCCGGCGTCCTCACCAACGGCCTCAGCTACCTCGCCCACTTCCTCGGCCCGAAGATCGGCGGCTTCCCCTGGCTGTTCCCGCTGTTCCTGCCGATCGAGATCGTCAGCCACCTGGCTCGCCCGGTCTCCCTGTCCCTGCGCCTCACCGGTAACATCGTCGCCGACCACAAGGTCGTCGCCGTCGTCGCCATGATGGTCCCCCTGCTCGTGCCGCTCCCCTTCCTGCTGCTCGGCACGGTCGTCGCCATCGTCCAGACCCTGGTCTTCACCCTCCTGACCATCATCTACATCGGCCTCGCGGTCGAGCACGCCGAAGACCACTAGACCGTCAACCTCGAGGAATCTGTCATGACCCGCAACGTTGCCAAGCTCGCCACCTTCCTGTCCGTCTTCCTGGTCCCCACGCTCGCCCTCGCCGCGGGCGCCGAGACCTCCGGCTCCGAGCGCTCCATCTACGGCTTTGCCATGGCGCTCGCCGTCGGTCTCGCCGCCCTTGGTGGTGGCATGGGCCAGGGCCGCGCCGTCGCGGCCGCGCTCGAGGGCATCTGCCGCAACCCGAACTCCGCCGGCAAGGTGCTGGTCCCGATGCTCCTCGGCCTCGCCTTCATCGAGTCGCTGGTGATCTTCGCGCTCATCATCGCCTTCACCATCGGCGGCTACATCGCCCCGACGATCGGCGGCTGAACAGCCAGCCCGGCGCGCTGCCTGAGCGTCCAGGTCGCCTCGCGCGGCCCGGACGCTTTTGTGCGTCCGCGTCACGCGAGGTGCAGGTGAGTCCGCGTCACGTGTGGTGACGCGGTGGGGTGCTGAGCGCGGGGCTCAGCCGTGCTCGGCGAGCCAGCGCTCGGCGTCGATCGCCGCCATGCAGCCGGTGCCGGCGGCGCTGACCGCCTGACGATAGACCTTGTCGGCGACGTCGCCGCAGGCGAACACGCCGGGCACGCGGGTGGCGGTCGAGCCGGGGTTGACCTTCAGGTAGCCGAGCTCGTCCATGTCGAGCTGGCCGTTGAAGATCACGCTGTTGGGCTGGTGACCGATCGCCAGGAACACGCCGCTGACGGCGAGCTCCTCCTGCACATCGGTGACGGTGTCTTGCAAGCGGATCCCGGTGACCCGGTCGCCGCCGAGCACGTCGACGACCGCGCGGTTCCAGTGCACGGTGATCTTCGGGTTCTCGAAGACCCGCTTCTGCATGATCTTGCTGGCGCGGAAGCTGTCGCGGCGGTGGATCAGGTGGACGCTGCGGCACATGCGGGTGAGGAAGCTGGCCTCCTCCATCGCCGTGTCGCCGCCGCCGATCACGGCGACGTCCATGTCGCGATAGAACGCCCCGTCGCAGGTGGCGCAGGCCGTCACGCCGCCGCCGCTGAGGCGCAGGCGCTGCTCATTGGGGAGGCCCAGCCACTTGGCGGAGGCGCCGGTGGCGATGATCAGGGTGTCGCCGGTGTACACGGCCGCGTCGCCGACGATGCGAAACGGGCGCTTGCTGAGGTCGGCCTCGAGGCCGAGGTCGTAGATCATGCGGGTGCCGAAGCGCTCGGCCTGCTGGCGAAACTCCTCCATCATCTCGGGCCCGGTGATGCCCTTGGGGAAGCCCGGATAGTTCTCGACCTCGGTGGTGGTCGTGAGCTGGCCGCCCGGCTCGGGCCCGCAGACCATCATCGGGTCGAGGTTGGCCCGGGCGGCGTAGATCGCCGCCGTGTATCCGGCCGGGCCGGCGCCGAGGATGAGGACCTTGCTGTGGATCTCTTCGCGCATTCGGCACGGAGGATAAGCAGCGCGCCTGTCTCCGACAAGACCCGCCCTTCAGCGGCGCTCGATCACGGCGGAGTGGGTCGCATTGCCGCGCTGCACCTTCACCTCGACGCGGCCCGGGTCCCGAGCCAGGGCCCGGGCGACGTCCGCCGCGCCCTTCACGGCCTCGCCGTTGACCGACTTCAGCCGGTCCCCGGGGCGCACCCCGAGCTCCTCCGCGAGCGAACCGGGACGGACGCTGCGCACCTGCAAGCCCTCCGCGCCCGGCTCGACCTCGACCCCGAGCCTCGGCTGCCCGTCCGGGAACAGCTGCCCGCCCGCGCCGCGCTGGCTGATCCGGCGCAGCTCGTCGTCGTCCGGGAGCTTGCCGACGGTGGCCTTGAGCTCGACCGGCCGGTCCTTGCGCACGACCCTGAGGCTGACGGCGCTGCCGGGCTTCTGCTCGGCGATGCGGCCGCGCAGGTCGCCGAAGCCGACGACGTCGTGGCCGTCGATCGCCACGATGCGGTCACCGGCCTGCAGGCCCGCCTTCGCCGCGGGGGTGCCGGGCACCACCGCGCCGATCACGGCGCCGGTCTCCGGGTCGCGGCCGACGGCGGGCTCGAAGTCCTGACCGCTGATGCCGAGCCAGCCGCGCACGACCTTGCCGCCGTGCTTCAGCTGGGGGATCACCGCCTTGGCCTGGTCGATCGGGACCGCGAAGCCGAGGCCGCGGCCGAGGCCGCCGACCGCCGTGTTGATGCCAATCACCTCGCCGTTCATGTTGAACAGCGGACCGCCGCTCGAGCCCGGGGCGATCGAGGCGTCGGTCTGGAGGAAGTCGATGTAGCTGTTGGCGTAGAGGCCGAGGCTGCCGCGACCCTTGGCCGAGACGATGCCGGTGGTGGCGGTCTGCTCGAGGCCCATGGGCGAGCCGATGGCGAGGACCCAGTCGCCGACCGACATGGCCGCGCTGGCGCCGAGGGTGGCGGTCTTGAGGCCCTTCGCGCCCTCGAGCTGGATGAGGGCGATGTCGGTCAGGGGGTCGGAGCCGAGCACCTTGGCGTTGAACATGCGGCCGTCGTGGAGCTTGACCTCGAGGCGCTCGGCGCCGTCGACGACGTGATGATTGGTGACGACCAGGCCGTCGCTGCTGAGGACCACGCCCGAGCCGATGCCCTCGCGCGGCTGCTGGGGGCCCATGTCGAACATGGGGAACATGCGCGGGTCGATGCCCTGGAGCTCGACGGGCGGGCGGGCCTTGCCGTGCGAGCGGACATTGACGACCGTGGGTCCGATCTCCTTGACCAGCGGGGCGAGGCTGCGGCGCGGGTCGAAGTCACCGGCGACCACGGGCGTACCGGCGCCTTCGCGCCACAGGGCCCCGTCCGCGGCCTCGGCCTGGCCGATGTAGCCGAGCGCCGCGGCGCCGCTCCCGATCGCGGTAAACCCGAGAAAGGCGAGCAGCGCGTGCGGCGAGCGTAACCTCTGGATGCGGATCGTGTTGCCAGTCATGTCGCCGACAACCGGGCGTGCAGACCCCATATTCCCGCGACCCGGGCGGCGCGCCGCTTCGCCATTGGGGGCATGGACGGCAAGAACTTGGCCGGGGGCGTCGGGGGTGTACTCTCGCCCGCGGTGACCGCCGCGCCGCAGCCCGCCGCAGCACGTCAGGCCGGGGGCGTCGGGGGTGTACTCTCGCCCGCGGTGACCGTCCCGCCGCAGCCCGCCGCAGCACGTCAGGCCGGCACGGTCGCGTGGACCGGCACGACCTACTTCGCGGAGGGGCTGCCGTGGTCGGTGCTGCACCAGATCGCGTCGGAGTTCCTGACCGCCGCGGGCTTGCCGCCGTCGCAGGTCGGCTACACCTCGGCGCTGCACCTGACGAGCACGCTCAAGTTC
>Ga0209262_10000799_pt1 | contig 13437 bp, 14 predicted proteins | sample Lowcelwee11metaG_FD_187171 | JGI IMG/M metagenome (GOLD analysis project Ga0209262, IMG submission 187171) | Freshwater pond sediment microbial communities from the University of Edinburgh, under environmental carbon perturbations - Low... | ecosystem: Environmental > Aquatic > Freshwater >...
ACCTGCAGACCGCCAACACCGGTGTCGCGGCCTCGGCTCGCACCGAGGTGCAGGCCACCTTCTCGGCGACCGGCTCCTACTCGATCGCCCTGACCTCGGACAACACGACCGCCGAGACGATTTCCTTCTCGGTCTCGGCCACGTCGGGTGCCGACGGCCTGTCCAACGCCATCTCGGCCATCAACGAGAAGTCCTCCAAGACCGGTGTCATCGCCAGCCTGAACACCGCGGGCACCGGCATCATGCTGACCAGCGCGACCGGCAACGACATCGTCGTCGCTGAAGCGGTCGACGGCTCCATGGCCGGCAACATCACGATGACCAAGTTTGCCCCCGCGGTGGCGACCGGTAATCTGGCCTCAGTGGGTTCCGCCGTGACGCTGACCGGTGGCGCCACCAACGGATCCACGGCCAGCGGCATTGCCAGCGGCTATGTGACCCTGGACTCGGACAAGTCCTTCGGCCTCGATGCCACCACCAGCAGCGCCACGTCGACGGTTGCGGACTCCAATTCGACCTTGAAGAAGGTCTCGACCCTGGACGTGACCACCGTCATCAAGGCCAATGACGCGCTCAAGACGGTGGACTCGGCCCTGTCCTTCATCAGCGGCGAGCGCGCCAAGCTCGGCGCCCTGCAGTCGCGCTTCGAAACCGCGATCTCGGCGCTGCAAATCACCTCCGAGAACCTGACCGCATCGCGCAGCCGCATCATGGATGCGGACTTCGCAGCCGAAACCGCCGCCTTGTCGCGCGCCCAGATCCTGCAGCAGGCTGGCACCGCGATGGTGGCCCAGGCCAACCAGATCCCGCAAGGGGTGCTGGCCCTGCTGCGTCAGTAATTTGTGCGGAACGCGCCCCCACCGTCCGCTGCGCAAGACCCCATCGACGCGCGGCTGCAGTCCGCCCTGCTCGGGCAGGACTGGCCGCTGCTGGAAAAGCTGTGCCGGCAGGCACTGCGCAAGAACAGCCGGCACCCGCGTGCCAACCGGATGCTCGGATTCGCGCTGCACAAGCAGCGACGCACGGAAGACGCCATCTCCGCCTACAAGCAGGGCGCGGCGCTCAGGCCCGACGATGCCGAACTGCTGATCAACTACGCCAACGTGCTGCTGGAGAATCTTCGCAACGACGAGGCTTCCCCGCTGCTGGAAAGGGTCTGCGCACTGCGCGCCGACCACGCCATGGTCTGGGTCAAGCTTGCGCAATGCTGGTACGACACCCGGCAGCATGAAAGAGGCCTGGAGGCCGCCGAAAAGGCCGTCGCCTTGGCCAAGAACACCACCGAGCGGGTCGCGGCCCTGAACCAGCGCGCCATCCACAGGCGCGAACTCGGACAGATCCGTGAGGCCGTCCGGGACTCGGAAGAGGCCATCGTGCTCAACCCGCAGGAACCGGCCAACCATGCCAACCGCCTGTTGTTCATGCTGGCGGATCCGGACGCCGATGCCCAGCAACTCGCCCGCGCCGCGCGCGAGTATGCCGCCGTGTTCGAGCCCGGACTGCGGTCGCAGTGGCCGGACTTCGCGGCCCAGCGCCAGGGCCCCTGGCGGCGTCTGAGAATCGGTTTTCTGTCCCCGGACTTCCGCACCCATTCGGTCATGTATTTCGTGGAGGGGCTGCTGGCACAACTGGACCGGCGCCAGTTCGAGGTCTGGGCCTTCTATCTGTACCCTCAGGGCGATGCCATCACCGAGCGCGTGCGCTGCCACGCGGATCATTTCGTCCCGCTGGACGGCATGAACGCGACCGTCCAGGCACAGACCATCCGGGCCGAGGGCATCGACATCCTGATCGACCTGGCGGGCCACACGGGCCACAACGGCCTGCTGGCCATGGCCCACCGGGCCGCGCCGGTGCAGGTCTCCTGGCTGGGCTATCCGGCAACCTCGGGCCTGTCGGCCATGGACTACAAGTTCACGGACGAGGTGACGGATCCGCCCGATGCCGACGACCAGTACAGCGAACGGCTGTACCGGCTGCCCACCCTGTTCTGCAGCTACCGGCCCATGAGCCGCCAGCCGCTGTGGCGTTACCAGCCGCTTTACCAGGTGCGTCCGACACCTGCGCTGCAAACCGGCCATGTCACCTTCGGCTCCTGCAACAACCTGGGCAAGCTGACCGACGACGTGCTCGCGCTCTGGGGGCGGCTGCTGGAGACCGTGCCGGGCTCGCGCCTGCTGATCGAGGGAAAGAATTTCGACAAGCCGGCCTTCACGGCCAGCTACCGCGAGCGTTGCGCCCGCCTGGGCATGGACACGACCCGCCTGGAACTGGTACCGCTGGATGTGAACAACCAGTACCTGACCTACCACCGCATCGACATCGCGCTCGATCCCTTTCCGCTGACCGGCGGCACCACCACCTTCGACCTGCTGTGGATGGGCGTGCCCCTGGTTTCCATGGTGGGCAACAGCTTCAAGAGCCGGCTCAGCACCGGCATCCTGACCTATCTGGGGCGTAGTGAATGGCTGGCCCGGGACGCGCAGGACTACGTGCGCATCGCCGCCGGGCTGGCCGCCGACGTGGCGCAACTCAACACCCTGCGCCTGGGCCTGCGCCGCGAGACCGAGCAGTCGGTGCTGATGCGCGAAGACCTGTTCTGCCATCATTTCGGCGAAGGCCTGCGCCTGATGTGGCTACAGTGGCTGGCCCAGGGCCAGTACCCGGGGGATTCCGAAGCCCAGAGCCGCCTGATCGAAAGCTGGCTGCCCGCGCTGCCTGCCGAATGGAGCACACCGCCGGTGCCCGGCGTCGGCCTGGCCCCTGGCCAACGGGTACCTCTGCCGGAAGCCCAGCAGCGCCTGCAGACGCTGCTGGACCAGGCCCGCGCCCAATCTCCAGGCAACAGCGGACAGATCAGCCAGGGCGCCTGGGCCGAGGTGACGCGCCTGGCCGAGCAGGTGCTCAACGCCGTGCCCCAGGACCCGGTCGCCCTGGCCTGCCTGGCTGAAGTCGAGCATGCCCATGGCCACACCGAATTTGCCCTGACGTATCTGCGCTATGCACAGGAAGCGCTCGCGCGTGCAGCACAATAGCCCTACCCTGCCGCTCCCGCCCCTGCCATGCTCAAGATCGATCCCAGCGCCCGCATCTCGCCCCTGGCCGACATCGAGGATTCGGTGCGCGGCAGCCGCATCGCCGTGGGCGCGCACTCGGTCGTCGACAGCTTCGTCAAGGTCAAGCCGGCCGGCGGCTCGGGTGATCTGCTCATCGGCGAACACGTGGTCATCAACTCGGGCTGCGTGCTCTACACGGGCCAGGGCATCACCATCGGCAACCATGTGGCCATCGCCGCCAATTGCACATTGGCCCCGGTGAACCATGCCTACCAGGATAAAAACCGCCTGATCCGCGAACAGGGTTTCCTGCCCGGCAAGGGCGGCATCGTGATCGAGGACGACGTCTGGATCGGCGCCAACTGCGTGCTGCTCGACGGCGCGGTGCTGCGCCGCGGCTGCGTGGTGGGCGCCGGCAGCATCGTGCGCGGCGAACTGGCCGCCTACACGGTCTACGCCGGCCTACCCTTGCGTGTGGTGGGGGAACGGTCATGAGCGCCGCCCGGCCGCCCGAAGGCGCTCGCACCGCAGTGCGAAGCACGGAGGATACCCAATGAGCTGGACCGTGCTGGGCGCCGGCGGCGTCATCGGCCGGCACCTGGCGGCGCGCCTGCGCGCGGACGGCCAGGCCGTGTCCACACCGGAGCGCGACGACCCCGGGCTGTACCAGCGACCGCTGGGCCATGTGATCTACGCCATCGGCCTGACGGCCGATTTCCGCCAGCGGCCCTATGACACCGTGCAGGCCCACGTCACGCTGCTGGCCGAACTGCTGCAGCGCGCCGATTTTTCCTCCCTGCTTTACCTGTCTTCGACCCGTGTCTACGCACGCGCGCCCCTGGGCCGCGAGGAAACAGACCTGGGCGTGCAGCCGCAGGACCCCTCCGACCTCTACAACCTGTCCAAGCTGATGGGCGAGTCGATCTGCCTGAATGGGGGACGGAGCGGCGTGCGCGTGGTCCGCCTGTCCAATGTGGTGGGAGGCGAGGACGCAGACTCGACCAACTTCGTGCCCAGCCTGCTGCGCGAAGCACGCGGCGGCCGCATCCTGTTGCAGACCGCGCCGGACTCGGCCAAGGACTACATCCACATCGACGACGTGGCCGAACTGCTGCCGCGCATCGCCACACAGGGCCAAGAGCGCCTGTACAACGTGGCCAGCGGTCTGCAGACGCGCCATGCGCAATGGACCGAACAACTGCAGAGGCAAACCGGCTGCCGCGTCGAGGTGGCGCCCGGTGCTCCCACCGTCAGCTTCGCTCCCATCGACATCACACGCATCCGCACGGAATTCGCGTTTGTCCCCCGTCCCGTTTTGTCCGCCCTGCCCGCGCAGGCCACCCTTTCCTGAACCGCTTGGTGCCCCATGTCCAGCAACCCGATCGAACAATTCGCCCAGGAACGTCGCGCCCAGGTGGCCGGCTACCCGAAGGATGCCGTTTTCACGGCCCAGTCACAGGCTTGGCTGGAGGCGTCGATGCGACGCAAGTACGTCTACAACTTCGACTGGCTGGGCCGCCCCATCATCCAGTACCCGCAGGACATGGTGGCCATGCAGGAGCTGGTCTGGGCCACGCGGCCCGACCTCATCATCGAGACCGGCATTGCCCACGGCGGCTCGCTGGTGTTGAGTGCTTCCCTGCTGGCCATGCTGGATTACTGCGATGCGGTGCAGGGCGGCACCACGCTGGACCCGCGCGCCAGCCAGCGCAAGGTGCTGGGCCTGGACATCGACATCCGCGCGCACAACCGCGCCGCCATCGAGGCCCACCCCATGGCGCACAAGATCGAGATGATCCAGGGCTCCAGCATCTCGCCCGAGGTGATTGCCCAGGTGCAGGCCATCGCGCGCAACTACCGGCGTGTCATGGTCTGCCTGGACTCCAACCACACGCACGCCCACGTGCTGGCCGAGCTGCAGGCCTACGCACCGCTGACCAGCGTGGGCTGCTACTGCGTGGTGTTCGACACCTTCGTGCAGGACATGCCGGCCGATCTCTTCCCGGACCGCCCCTGGGCGCCGGGTGACAACCCCAAGACCGCGGTGCACGAGTATCTGAAAAGCCGCCGGGATTTCGAGATCGACACCACCATCCCGCACAGGCTGCAGGTCACGGTGGCGCCGGACGGCTTTCTGCGCCGCACGGCCTGAGCCGTCCCGCCGGAAGCCAGGACGTCAGTCCAGCGTCAATCGTGGCACGGCGGTGACGAAACGACCGCCCCAATCGCGGATATAGGCCAGCTGGGCGGTGATTTCCTTGCGCAGGTTCCAGGGCAGGATCAGCACCCGGTCCGGCCGGTCCTGGCGCAGATGATCCTCGTCCACGATGGGAATGCGGCTGCCGGGCATGTACTTGCCCTGCTTGGCCGGGTTCAGATCCACCACATAGGGCAGCAGATCGGGGCGCACGCCGGCGAAATTCAGCAGGGTGTTGCCCTTGGCGGCGGCACCATAGGCGCCGACCTTCAATCCCTCGCGCCTGGCCCGCAACAGAAACTCCAGCAGTTCACGCTTGACGCGCTCGGCCTCGCGCTGGAAGCCGGCGTAAAAACCCGGCGCCGTCAAACCGGCCGCCTGTTCGCGCGCCAGCAAGTCTGATACTGCCGCCCCCACGGGCTGGCGCCCGCCGTCGCTGCGCTGCGCCAACACACGCAGGCTGCCGCCGTGTGTGGGCAGTTCCTCCACGTCGAAGACCTGCAGGCCGTTGGCCGCGAAGATGCGCTGTACTGCCGTGAGCGACAGGTAGGAATAGTGCTCGTGGTAGGCCGTGTCGAACTGGTTCTCCTGCACCATGCGCAGCAGGTGCGGAAACTCGAAGGTGGCCACACCCTCGGGCTTGAGCAGCAAGGCGAAACCGGCCACGAAGTCGTTGATGTCGGGCACGTGGGCCAGCACATTGTTGGCCGCCATCAGGTCGGCCTGCCGGCCCTGCGCCGCCAGCTCGCGCGCCAGCGCCACGCCAAAAAAGCGTTCGACGATCTCGATGCCCCTGGCACGGGCTGCCGCGGCCGTGCTGGCCGTGGGCTCGATGCCGTAGCAGGGCACGCCCGCCTGCTGCACGTACTGCAGCAGGTAGCCGTCGTTGGCCGCCACCTCCACCACGCAGCTCCCCGCCCCCAGACCGTAGCGCATCTGCATGGCCTGCACATAGGCCTGCGCATGCGCCAGCCAGGAACTGGAAAAGGAGCTGAAATAGGCGTAGTCGTCGCTAAAGAGCTGCTCGCGCCCGGCGTGGTCCTCGGTCTGCACCAGCCAGCAGGTCTCGCAGACCAGCAGGCGCAGCGGGTACCAGGTCTCGGGGCCGCGCAACTCCTGTGCCTTCAGATAGGCGTTGGACGGCGGCGCGCTGCCCAGGTCCAGGAAAGGCAGGCGCAATTCGTCTCCGCAATGGCGGCACTTCACAGTTTCACCCCCTCGAAATCCGGCGTCAGCCAGGGCATGCCCGCGTCGCGCGGCGACAGGGCCTGCACGGGCAAGGGCCAGGCGATGGCCAGCCGCACATCACGCACGTGCAGGCCGGCCTCGGCCGCCGGCGCATAGGCCATGGAATGGCAATAAATGAGTTCGGCATCATCGCTCAGGGCCTGGAAGCCGTGGGCGAAGCCGGCCGGGATCAGCAGGGCCGTGCCGTCCGCGGCGTTCAGCCGCTCACCATGCCAGTGCAGAAAGGTCGGTGAACCGGCGCGCAGATCCACGGCCACGTCCCAGACCTCGCCGCGGATACAGCTCACCAGCTTCATCTCGGCATGCGGGGCTCGCTGGTAATGCAGGCCGCGCACCGTGCCGCGCGCGCGCGTGAGGCTGTGGTTGATCTGGGCAAGCGGCCGGGTCCATCCGGCGGCGGCCAGTTCCTCGGCGCAAAAAAGGCGCGCGAAGCTGCCGCGCTCGTCGGTCCGCAGCATGCGTTGCACGCGCTTGAGCCCGGCCAGGTGCAGATCGCTCACGATCAGGCTGCTCATGCCGCCGCTTCCCAGGCCTCGATGTCGGCCAGACACAGCGCACGTGCGGCGGCGCCATCCTTGTGCGCCCGGTACCAGCGCATGCTGCGCTGCACCGCCGGCGCCAGCGACCAGCGCGGCTGCAGCGCCAGCTGCGCCTGCGCCCTGGAGGTATCCAGCGCGAGCCAGCCTGCTTCGTGCGGCCCCGTCGGCTCGTTCTCGTAATGCACTGCGCCGCCGCCCCAGGAAGCGCGCGCCAGTTCCACCACCTGCTGCACGGTGGCGCGTTCATACGCGTGCGGCCCGAAGTTCCAGGCACCGGCCAGGGCCGGGTCCTGCCACAGGGCCTGGGCCAGGCAGAGGTAGCCGGCCAGCGGCTCCAGCACATGCTGCCAGGGGCGCGTGGCCTGCGGCCGGCGGATGCTGAGCGCCTGCCCCGCCTGCCAGGCGCGCACGGCGTCGGGCAGCAGGCGCTCGGCCGCCCAGTCGCCGCCGCCGATCACATTGCCGGCGCGCGCGCTGGCCAGGGCCAGGCCTTGCGCCGACAGGAAAGCATCGCGGTAGCTGCCGATGACAATTTCGCTGGCCGCCTTGCTGGCGCTGTAGGGGTCGTGCCCGCCCAGTTCATCGCTCTCGCGGTAGGGATGGTGCCACTCGCGGTTGCGGTAGACCTTGTCGGTCGTCACCAGCACGGCCACACGCGTGCCGGGCTGCTGCCGCAAGGCGTCGAGCAGGTGCACCGTGCCCATGACATTGGTGGCGTAGGTCGCGACCGGCTCACGGTAGCTCTCGCGCACCAGGGCCTGGGCGGCCAGGTGCAGCACGATCTCGGGCTGCACGTCCCGCACAGCCTGCGCCAGCGCGGCGGCGTCGCGGATATCGACCAGGCGGCTGTCCAGTCCCTGCGCCACGCCCGCCAGTTCGTAGAGATTGGCTTGCGTGGGCGGTGCCAGCGCCAGGCCGGTGACCTGCGCCCCCAGGCGCTGCAGCCACAAAGCCAGCCAGGCGCCCTTGAAACCGGTATGCCCAGTCAGCAGCACACGCTTGCCGCGCCAGAAGGCGGCGTCGGGTCGGCCGGTCTGCGCCGCCGTCATCACCAGACCTTCCAGGGGGCCTGCCCCGAAGCCCACAGGCTTTCCAGGAGGTTCTTCTCCCGCAAGGTGTCCATGGGCTGCCAGAAGCCCTGGTGGGTGTAGGCCTTGAGTTCGCCGTCAGCGGCCAGGCCCCCCAGGGGCTCGACCTCCCAGCTGGTGGCGTCGCCCGCGATGCGGGGGATGCAGCGTGGCGAGAGCACGAAGAAGCCGCCGTTGATCAGGCCGCCGTCGCCGCGCGGCTTCTCGGCAAAGCCGTTGACGCTGTCGCCCTGCATCTGCAGCGCGCCGTAGCGTCCGGGCGGCTGCACCGCCGTGACGGTGGCCAGCTTGCCGTGCGACTGGTGGAAACGGATCACCTCGGAGATGTTCACATCGGCCACGCCGTCGCCGTAGGTGAAGCAGAAGGCCTCATCGCCCGCCACGTAGTCGGCCACACGCTTGAGGCGCCCGCCGGTCATGGTCTCCTCACCGGTGTCGACCACCGTCACGCGCCAGGGCTCGGCATGGCGCCGATGGATCTCCATGCGGTTGCTGGTCATGTCGAAGGTGATGTCCGAGGTGTGCAGGAAGTAGTTGGCGAAGTATTCCTTGATCACGTAGCCACGGTAGCCACAGCAGATCACAAAATCGTTGACGCCGTGGGCGCTGTAGATCTTCATGATGTGCCACAGGATGGGCTTGCCCCCGATCTCGATCATCGGCTTGGGTTTGAGGTGGGTCTCCTCGGAAATCCGGGTGCCCAGGCCGCCGGCCAGGATGACTGCTTTCATGGTGCGTCGCTCGGAAGTGGCTGCATCTCTGTGACTGTATCTCTATATGGCCGCAAAGAATAAAGCAGCGGGCTGCGCCGGAAAACAGGAATTGCCCGGTGTTCGCGTCTTATTTCTTGGCATCCCCTTGGCCCCCTGTTTGTAGGATTTAGCCCTACAAGCCTGTACGCATTACCTCTCAGCACGGACAGCCGCTGGCTGATTCAAGTTTTGTGACCGGTGTTCAGAATCAACCCCAACGCGAAACCTTTGAATTGCGCTGTACAGGAGACCCAAATGACCGACGAACAGATGATCGCCGAAATCCGCGAAACCAACCTCACCTACCTGATGCTGGCGCAGAACCTGATCCGCAAGGACAAGGCCGAGGCCCAGTTCCGTCTGGGCATCTCCGAGGAATCGGCCGACCTGATGGCCGCACTCTCCCCGGCACAGATCTCCAAGATCGCCTCCAGCAGCATGCTGCTGTGCCGTTTCCGCATGGACGACGAGGTGGTGTGGAGCCTGTTGACCAACCAGGCCGCCCGCAAGGTGGACAACGACGCCACCACCCGCCTGCACGCCAGCATCCTGATGGCCGGCCGTTTCGCCGAAGCCACCTGAGGAGCAGAACATGGCCACCGGCAAAAGCGTCCTCAATGAATCGCGCCAGATCGAGCGCGCCGTCGCCCTGATCAAGCTGGGCGCCCGGCTGCAGGTGTTGGAGAGCGAGACCGACCTGTCCTACGAGCGCCTCTTGCGCCTGTACAAGGAAGTGGCCGGCAAGTCGCCCTCCAAGGGACAGCTGCCCTTCTCGACCGACTGGTTCCTGACCTGGCAGCCCAACATCCACGCTTCGCTCTTCCTCAACATCTACGAGTACCTGAGCAAGACCAGCAGCCTGGAAGACATCGAGGCCGTGATGAAGGCCTTCCGACTCTACAGCGAGCAGATGGTCACACTGGAGATGGAGCCGCTGCTGTCGGTGACGCGCGCCTGGCGCCTGGTCAAGTTCGTCGACAACAACATGCTGGCCATGACACGGTGCTCCAAGTGCAACGGGCATTTCGTCTCCGAGCCCTATGAAAACGCCCGTCATTACGTCTGCGGCCTGTGCGAGCCGCCGGCACGCGCGGGCAAGGGCAGCGCGGCGGGTGGCATCCTGCTGCACTGAGGCGCCAAAGCAGGCCGCCATATCCGTGAAAAGGGGGCCGATCGGCCCCCTTTTTTCGTGGCGCCACGGCCAGCCTTTCCCCTAGAATGGTCCGGCACAGGCCTTTAGCACACGCATCCGCCCACTCCTCTAGACTCCTCCACGAACATGCTAGTCATCATTGGTTATGCCGTTGCCATGGGGTGCATCTTCGGCGTGTACATCGTGCACGGCGGCAATATCGGCGTGATCCTGACGGCCCTGCCCTTCGAGCTGATCACCATCTTCGGCGGCGCCCTGGGTGCCTTCGTGGTGAACAACCAGCCCAAGGTGCTCAAGGCGACCATCGCCATGATCCCCCAGGCCCTCAAGAGCTCCAAGTACACCAAGGACCGCTATCTGGAGCTGATGGCCATGCTCTACGACATCCTGCAGAAGGCGCGCAAGGAAGGCCTGATGGCGATCGAGAAGGACGTCGAGAACCCGCACGAATCGCCCATCTTCCAGAAATATCCAACCGTCGGCAGCGACCACCACGTGGTCGAGTTCACCACCGACTACCTGCGCATGATGGTCTCGGGCAACCTCAACGCCCACGAGATCGAGTCCCTGATGGACAACGAGATCGAGACCCATCACCAGGAAGCGCACGGCCCCATCGCGGCCATCGCCCGTCTGGCCGGCGCGCTGCCGGCCTTCGGCATCGTGGCCGCCGTGCTGGGCGTGGTCAACACCATGGGCTCGGTCGGCCAGCCGCCGGCCGTGCTGGGCGGCATGATCGCCTCGGCCCTGGTCGGCACCTTCCTGGGCATCCTGCTGGCCTATGGCGTGGTGGAGCCGTTGGGCGGCCTGCTGGAGCAGAAGGCCCAGGACAGCGCCAAGGAGCTGGAGTGCATCAAGTCCACCCTGCTGGCCAGCATGCAAGGCTACAACCCCTCCACCGCCATCGAGTTCGGCCGCAAGGTGTTGTTCTCGACCGAGCGCCCGACCTTCATCGAACTCGAAAGCCACGTGCGCGGCAAAAAGTAAGTCATGGCCTCCGACGCCAAGAAGCTCCAGCCCATCATCGTCAAGAAGGTCAAGAAGGCCGGCCACGCCGCGCATGGCGGTGCCTGGAAGATCGCCTACGCCGACTTCGTGACCGCCATGATGGCCTTCTTCCTGCTGATGTGGCTGCTGGGTTCGACCTCCAAGGGGGATCTCAAGGGCCTGTCCGACTATTTCAGCTCACCGCTCAAGGTCGCCATGGCCGGCGGCAGCGGTGCCGGCGCCAGCCCCACCATCCTGCCCGGCGGAGGCGCCGACCTGACCCAGCAGTCCGGCCAGAACCACCAGGGGGAAAGCGCCGACCCGCTGAAGAAGCGCCGCGCCCTGGAGCTCGCACGCGCCGAAGCCGCCAAACAGGACGCCAGGCGCCTGGCGGCCCTGAGCGCCAAGATCAGCGCCGCGATTTCCAACAACAAGAAGCTGGCCCAGTACAGCAACCAGATCCGCCTCGAAACCACGCCCGACGGCCTGCAGATCCAGATCGTCGACGACCAGGGCCGGCCCATGTTCACCAGCGGCAGTGCCGTGGTCCAGCCCTATATGCGCGAGATCCTGCGCGAGATCGGCGCTGCGCTCGGCGGTGTCGAGAACCGCATCAGCCTGGACGGCCACACCGACCAGACCCCCTACGGCAACGGTGACCGCGGCTACAGCAACTGGGAACTCTCGGCCGACCGGGCCAATGCCTCGCGCCGCGAACTCGTCGCCGCCGGCATGCCCGACGACAAGCTGATCCGCGTGACCGGCCTGGCCTCCAGCGTGCTGCTGGAGCCGGACCAGCCCCAGGCGCCGGTGAACCGCCGCATCAGCATCATGGTCCTGACGCGCGATGCCGAGGAGCGCCTGCTGGGCACCGGCCGGGTGCCGGTGCTGGCCGAGCCCGAGGCCGCCCCCCCGCCCGCCCAAGCGCCGGCCGCCCCTGCCACCCCGCCCGCGCCGGCCGCACCGGCGACACCGGCACAATGAACCCCGCTGCAAGGCATCCGAAAGACTTGGTCATCTTCCGGACTTGCGATAATCTGCCTCAATAGCTGCCCCAATAGAACAGAAAGGCTCAGCCATGGCCAACCCCCGATTCCTGGTCGTCGACGATTTCTCCACCATGCGGCGCATCGTGCGCAACCTGCTCAAGGAGAGCGGCTACGCTGAATGCGACGAAGCCGAGGACGGCGTGGTCGCGTTGCAGAAGCTGCGCACCACGAATTTCGACTTCGTCGTCAGCGACATCAACATGCCGAACATGAACGGCTTCCAGCTGCTGGCCGAAATCAAGAAGGACGAGAAGCTCAAGCACATCCCGGTACTGATGGTGACCGCCGAGGCCCGCAAGGAAGACATCGTGCTGGCCGCCCAGCAGGGCGCAGCCGGTTACATCGTCAAGCCCTTCACCAAGGCCACCCTGGAAGAGAAGGTGGTCCACATCCTCAAAAAAGCGGGGCTTGCCTGAACCATGGAAACCAGCGCCTCTGCCCACAACGCCGGGGACGCCGCCGCCCCGGACAGCCCGGATGTCCACCACAAGATCGGCCAGCTGACCCGCCAGCTGCACGACGCCCTGCAGGAACTCGGCCTGGCCGAGAAGCTGCAAGGTACGGCCGGCGAACTGCCCGATGCCAAGTCGCGCCTGTCCTACATCGCCCGCCTGACCGGTGAAGCCGCCGAGAAGGTGCTCAACCGCGTCGACCAGGCCAAGACGCAACACGACCACATCGGCGCCCAGACCCGGCACATGATCGCCCTGCTGGTGGCCGACCCGGTGGCCGCCGTGGCCAAGGGCCACATCATGAATTTCCTGACCGACCTGGAAAAGGCCAATGGCGAGGTCGACCAGCACCTGACCGAGATCATGATGGCGCAGGACTTCCACGACCTGACCGGCCAGGTCATCGCACGCGTGGTGAACCTGGCCACCGTCATCGAAGACCAGCTGGTCGAGCTGCTGATCCAGACGGCACCGCCCGAACTCCAGTCCCGCGTCAGCGCCCCGGCATCCATTGCCGCCCCGCTCGGCGTGGACGATGTGGTGCTCTCGGGCCCGGTGGTCGATCCGGGCCAGTCCACCGACGTGGTGACCAGCCAGTCCCAGGTCGACGACCTGCTGGCGAGTTTGGGGTTCTAAAGAACCACCCCCCGAGCGGCTTACGCCGCTCCCCCCTCTCTCGCCTTCGGCGGGAGGGGGGCGCACCCAGCGGCCTGGCAAAGCCAGTTCCGCGGGTGCCCTGGTCTTGGCCCCTCGCGCTTCGGGTGGCGCCGCGGATCGCTAAAGTCCTCCTCCGGATCAAGGGTGGAAAGGCCGGTCTTTTCGGCCTTTAGTTACGGCACCCCTTGACGACAATGGCGTGAACTTCAGTGTCGCGCCACCATGGATTCCAGCAGTCAGGACCGCAATTTACCCGCTT
>Ga0209262_10000800_pt1 | contig 13437 bp, 9 predicted proteins | sample Lowcelwee11metaG_FD_187171 | JGI IMG/M metagenome (GOLD analysis project Ga0209262, IMG submission 187171) | Freshwater pond sediment microbial communities from the University of Edinburgh, under environmental carbon perturbations - Low... | ecosystem: Environmental > Aquatic > Freshwater > Pond...
TCCGCCAGCGCCGCCTCGCGCACGGTCGCCTCGTCCGCCCCGGCGGGCACCGTGACGCGCCCGCGCAGCTTGCCGTTCACCTGCACGATCACTTCGACGCTGTCGCGCTCGAGCGCGCGCGCATCGGGCTCCGGCCAGCGCGCGTCCACCGCAGCCCCCGCATGCCCGAGCTCGCGCCACAGTGCGTGGCACGCGTGCGGCACGACCGGCGACAGCATCAGCACGACGACCTCGAGCGCCTCCTGCATGATCGCGCGCCCCTGCGGCGAGCGATCGTCGCTGCGGCCGAGCGCGTTCATCAGTTCCATGATCGCGGCGATCGCGGTATTGAACGTGCGGCGCCGGCCGAGGTCGTGCGTGACCTTGACGAGCGTCTCGTGCACCTGCCGGCGCAGCGCACGCTGCACGTCGTCGAGCGCGGCCACGTCGAGGGCCGGCGCGGCGCCGAGGCTCACGTGCTGGTGCACGGCCTTCCACAGCCGCTTCATGAAGCGGAACGCCCCCTCCACGCCTTCGTCGGACCACTCGAGCGTCTGCTCCGGGGGCGCTGCGAACATCATGAACAGCCGGGCCGTGTCCGCGCCGTATTGCGCGACCAGCCGGTCGGGGTCCACGCCGTTGTTCTTCGATTTCGACATCGTGCCGATGCCGCCCGATTCGACCGGTTCGCCGTCGGACCGCAGCACGGCGCGCAAGCGCGCGCCCCGCTCGTCCAATTCGACGTCCACGTCCGCGGGGTTGTAGTAGACGACGCGGCCGGACGCCGGCTTGCGGAAGAAGATCTCGTTCAGGACCATGCCTTGCGTCAGCAGGTTCGTGAACGGCTCGTCGAGCGTCGTGAGACCGAGGTCGCGCATCACTCGCGTCCAGAAACGCGAGTAGAGCAGGTGCAGGATCGCGTGCTCGATTCCGCCGATGTACTGGTCCACGGGCAGCCAGTACGCGGCCCGCCCGTCGACCATCGCCCGGTCGTTGCCGGCGCTGGCGAAGCGGAAGAAGTACCACGACGAATCGACGAACGTGTCCATCGTGTCCGTTTCGCGCCGGGCCGGGCCGCCGCACTTGGGGCAGGCGCAGGCGAGGAACCGTGGGTGCTTCGCCAGCGGGTTGCCGCTCCCGTCCGGCACGAGGTCCTCGGGCAGTACGACCGGCAACTGCTCGTCCGGCACCGGCTGCACGCCGCAGGCCGCGCAGTGGATCAACGGGATCGGGCAACCCCAGTAGCGCTGCCGCGAGATGCCCCAGTCGCGCAACCGGTAGTTCACGCGGCGCTTGCCCGTGCCCTGCGCCTCGAAGAATTTCGCGTACGCGTCGCACGCCTCGTCGAACTCGAGCCCGTCGAAGCGCCCGGAATTGATCAGCCGGCCGCGCTCCGTGAACGCACCGGTCTCGATGTCCGGCAGGCTGCCGTCGAGCGGCTGCACGACCGGATGGATGCGCAACCCGTAGCGGCGCGCGAATTCCCAGTCGCGCTGGTCGTGCGCGGGCACCGACATCACGGCGCCGGTGCCGTAGCCCATCAGCACGAAATTTGCGACCCAGATCGGCACCGGCTCGCCGGTGACCGGGTGCAGCGCGTGCAGGCCGAGCGGCATGCCGCGCTTCTCCATCGTCTCGAGCGCCGCCTCGGTGACCCCTGTGCGCTGGCACTCGGCCAGGAACGCCTGCAGGTCGGCATTACCCTCTGCGGCGCGCTGCGCGAGCGGGTGCTCGGCCGCGACCGCCATGTAGGTCACGCCGCAGAGCGTGTCGGGGCGCGTCGTATAGATCGACAGGGGCTCCGCCGTCCCTTCGACCTCGAACTCGATCTCGAGGCCCTCCGAGCGGCCGATCCAGTTCGCCTGCATCAGGCGCACGCGCTCGGGCCAGCCCGGCAGTCGGTCGAGCGCGCCGAGCAGGTCGTCCGCGTAATCCGTGATGCGCAGGTAGTACATCGGGATCTCGCGCTTCTCGACGAGCGCGCCGGTGCGCCAGCCGCGGCCGTCGATCACCTGCTCGTTGGCGAGCACGGTCTGGTCGACCGGATCCCAGTTGACGACGCCGGTCTTCCGGTAGGCGATGCCCTTCTCGAGCATGCGCAGGAACAGCCACTGGTTCCAGCGGTAGTAGTCGGGCCGGCAGGTCGTGACCTCGCGGCTCCAGTCGATCGCGAGGCCGAGCGGCCGCATCTGCCGCTTCATGTAGTCGATGTTGTCGTAAGTCCACTTCGCCGGCGGCACGCCGTTCGCCATCGCCGCGTTCTCGGCAGGCAGGCCGAACGCATCCCAGCCCATCGGCTGCAGCACGTTGTAGCCCTGCATGCGCATGTAGCGCGTGATCACGTCGCCGATCGTGTAGTTGCGGACGTGGCCCATGTGCAGGCGGCCGCTCGGATACGGGAACATGCACAGGCAGTAGTACTTCGGCCGGGCGGGATCCTCGGCAACCTTAAAGGCGCCCTGTTCGTCCCAGTCGCGCTGGGCCTGGGGCTCGACGATGGCCGGATCGTAACGTTCCTGCATGGGGAAGCCGGGCGGAGGTGTGTAAACGCCCAAGGATACCCGAGCCGGCCGTCGCCGGCCTATTCGATGAATCCGGCTGGATCAGTTCCCGCTGACGCTGGCCATCGCCACCAGTTCGAGCGGCAAGGACGTGCTCTCCTTGACCGGCGTCAAGGCCATGCTCGACCGCACCTCGCCCACGGCTGCGAGGCGCGACAGGCGTCCGCGCAGGAAAGCTTCGTAGCTGGCGACGTCCCGCGTCACGACCTTGAGCAGGAAGTCCATTTCACCCATCAGCATGTAGCATTCCTGGACCTCGGGAAACTTGCGCACGGCTTCCTCGAACTGCGCCAGCGTCTGCTTGCCGCCGCGCGCGACCTTGATCAGCGCGAAGACGATCACGCCGAGACCGAGCTTCTGCCGGTCGAGCACGGCGACCCGCCGCTGGATCAGCCCGGAGCGCTCCAGCCGGGCGATGCGTCGCCAGCACGGCGACTGCGACAGGCCGACGCGCTCGGCGACCTCGGCCGCATTGAGCGAGGCATCCTCTTGCAGCAGGGACAGGATCCGATGGTCGATCGCGTCGAGCGCGGGCTGCATGACTCGCTCCATGAATCGGGCTGCTCACGCAATTCTCATGCATCGTCACGACCGCAGCAAGCTACGCAGCAACGAAGCGCACGACGCCGCTGGGGTCCACGCTGCGCACGACCTGGCCCCGGCCACGGAGGTAATTGAGGTGCGCCACCGCCTCGCCGATCGCGAGCAACCGGTGGAAGCCGCGCGGCACACGCCGGAACATCGTCGGCAGCACGTCGAAGGCCGTGCGGGGCTCGGCACAGAAGTCACGCAAGGCCTCGAGCTGCTGCTGGTGGTGCGACGTGAGGTCCGTGACGCGCCGGTGCAGCCCCCGGAACGGGCGGCCGTGCGACGGCAGCACCAGCGTGTCCGGATGGCAGTCGCCGAGTCGCTGCAGGGACGCGAGAAACTCGCGCAGCGGATCCGCCTCCGGCGCCGAGGAAAGCACGCTGACGTTCGGCGAAATGGATGGCAGCACCTGGTCGCCGCTGATCAGCAGCCGCCGCGCCGCGTCGTACAGGCACAGGTGGCCCCGACAGTGGCCACCGGTTTCGACGACCTGCCAGCGGCCGCCGCCGGCCTCGATCGTGTCGCCGTCGCCCGGGCTGGCCGCGAGCGGCGGCAGCCCGCCGTACCACTCGCGATGATCGCCGCGAGCCGGCGGCACGCCGGGCGGCACCTCGACGCCGTGCGAGTGCAGGAACCCGCGGATCCGGTCGGCGAGCACGCCCGGATCGGTGTCCAGGAACTCGCCGGCCGAGCGGTGTGCATACTCGGACATCCAGACGGCCGCACCGTGGCGCGCCGCGAGCCACGGCGCGAGCCCCATGTGATCGGGATGATCGTGAGTCACGAAGATCCGGGTGAGCGGGCGTCCGCCCAGCGTCTGCTCCTCGAGTTGCAGCCAGGCTTCGCGACAGACGTCCTCGGCCATGCCGGTGTCGACCAGCCACCAGCCATCCCCGTGCTCGAGCAGCCACACGTTGATGTGATTGAGCTCCATCGGCAGCGGGATCCGCAGCCAGAGCACACCCTCGGCGATCGATTGCGCCGCGCCAGGGGCCGGCGGATCGAGCGGCAGGAACTCGAGTGCGTGCGGCCGTGGCGGATAGCGCTCGCCCTCGCGCGTGATCGAGCCGCCGCGCTCGCTCATGCGGCGACCCGGCGTGCGCGCAGCCGCGGCCAGTACAGGCTGCCGCCGATCGCCAGGGCCAACAGGACCAGCACGGGCAGATTGCCGGAGCGCGTGTAGGGTGTCAGCCCGTCGCGCGGCACGATCACGCCCGTCAGCACGCCGGGCTCGAACTGCGGCAGCTGCCCGAGCACCGCGCCGTCGTGCGCGATCAGCGCGGTGACGCCATCGTTGGTGGCTCGCAGCATCGGCCGCCCGGTCTCGAGCGAGCGCATCCGGCTGATGTCCAGGTGCTGGTGCGGTGCCGTGGAGTCGCCGAACCAGGCGTCGTTGGTGACGTTGACCAGCAGCGTCGAACGCCGCACCAGCGACAGCTGCTCCGCGCCGTAGGCGTCCTCGTAGCAGATGGTCGGCGCCAGCGTTTCACCGGCCGCCGCGAGCGGCGCCTGCTCGCGCGGCCCCGCCTCGAAATCCGAGTACGGCAGGTTCATCAACCGCATCCAGTTGCGAACCGCCGCCGGCACCGGGAAGAACTCGCCGAACGGCACCAGGCGGCGCTTGTAGTACCACTGCTCCGTATCCGCGAAGGCGACCATGCCATTGAAGTAAGCGCCGCTCGCGGGCTCCCGCCGCAACAGGCCCATGATCAAGTGCGAGCCGCGCGCCCGCGCCGCACCGTGCAGCGCGTCGAGATAGCCGCGGATGTCGTGTTCGAGCGCCGGCAGTGCCGCCTCGGGCCAGACGATGAGGTCGGTGCCGAGATGCGGCGCTGTCAGCTCGGCGTAGAGGCGCAGCGTGCGATCGCGCTGGTCGTCCTGCCATTTCATCGACTGCGGGACCGCGCCCTGCACCAGCGCGACCGACACGCCGTTCTCGCGCGGCACCGTCCACTCGACGCGCGCGAGCGCGTAGCCTGCGAGCCAGAGGACGACGGCCAGCGCAGCCGCGACCAGCCGCCCCGGCCGGCGGCCGAGCAGCAGCGTCACCAGCGCTCCGGCCGTGAGTGCCGCGGCCAGGCTGACGCCGTACACGCCCGCGACCGGCGCGAAACCGCGCAACGGCGTCTCGAGTTGGCTGTAGCCGAGTGCGAGCCACGGGAAGCCGCTCAGGAACCAGCCGCGGAACCACTCGACGAGCACCCAGCCGGCGGGCAGCAGTAGCAGCCAGCGCATCGCGCCCGTCGCCGGCCCCCAGCGGTTGGCCGCGTAGCCGAGCGCGGCCGAATAGCTGCCCATGATCGCAACCAGCCCCAGCATCAGGAAGGCGGCGATCCACAGCGGCGCGCCGCCGACGAGGTGGATGCTGTTGTAGAGCCAGTAGGTGCCGACGAGGAACGTGCCGCCGGTGAACAGGAATCCGCGCCAGGCGGCGGCGCGCGGCGGGACACCCTGCCACAGCACGAACAGCACGGCCGGCCCGGCGATCCCGAGGACGGCGAGACTGACGGGCGCAAAGGCCGCCGCCAGCGCGAGTCCCGCGGGCAGCGCAAGCCACTGCCCGCGCCGGGCGATGAAATCTAGGATGGCCTGCATCAGGCTGCGCGCGGCACGCGGTTAATCGGTCCCTGGAATCTTCAGGTCGATCTCGCGGGTCGTCGTGACGCGCAGCGATTCGATGCGCCTGCGGTCGGCGCGCAGCACCTTGAGCTCGAGCCCGCCGATCTCGACGGCCTCGCCGCGCCGCGGCATCCGGCCGAGCTCGTGCAGCACGAGGCCGCCGATCGTGTCGAACTCCTCGTCCGAGAAGCGCGTGCCGAACGCGGCATTGAATTCGTCGATGCGCGTCAGCGCCGGCACCGTGAAAGTCCGCTCGCCTTCCCTGCGGATGCCCTCGCCCTCGTCGACGTCGTATTCGTCGCCGATGTCGCCGACGATCTGCTCGAGCACGTCCTCGATCGTGAGCAGGCCCGACACGCCGCCGTATTCGTCGACGACGATCGCCATGTGGTTGTGGCTGACACGGAACTCCTTGAGCAGCACGTTGAGTCGCTTGCTCTCCGGAATGAACACCGCCGGTCGCAGGCACTCGCGGATATCGAACTGCCCGTCGCCGCCCTGCGCGAAGTAACGCAGCAGGTCCTTGGCGAGCAGGATGCCCGCCACCTCGTCGCGGTCCTCGCCGACCACCGGGAACCGCGAGTGGCCGGACTCGATCACGACCGGCAGGATCTTCTCGGGCGGATCCTCGCGCTGCACCACCACCATCTGCGAACGCGGCACCATCACGTCGCGCACCTGGATCTCGGAAACCTGCAGCACGGCCTCGAGCATCGCCAGCACGTCCGCGTCGATGAGGCCGCGATCGCGGGCGTCCGCCAGGACTTCGTTCAGCTGCTCGAGGTCGCGCGGCTCGCCGGACAGGGACTCCACCAGGCGCCGCAGCCAGCTTCCCGACGGCGCAGGACGATCTTCATTCATTGCTTGCGGAGAGTGACGTGTCGATAGGGATTCTGATACCCGAATCCGCGCAGGATTTCCACCTCGAGGCCCTCCATGCGGCGCGCGGCGCGCGCGGACTGGTGATCGTAGCCGTGCAGGTGGAGCACTCCGTGCACGACCATGTGGGCCCAGTGAGCCGGCGGCGCCTTGCCCTGCTCCCGGGCCTCGGCGGCGACTACCGTGGCGCAGATCGCGAGATCGCCCAGCGACGCTGCCAGCTCGCGCTCGACCGGCGACGCCGGGAACGAGAGCACGTTGGTCGGCTGGTCCTTGCCGCGGTACTCGCGGTTGAGACGCCGGCTCGCGGCCGCGCCGACGACGCGGATGCAGAGACCGCAAGCCGCCGCTTCCGGGCCACGACGCACGGGCCTTCGGCTCGTCGTGGCGGCCCGGTGCGCGGCGGCGGCCCAGCGACGCAACGCCGCCGCGGACGGCACCCACGGGCGCCGCGCGGCGAACTGTGCCTCGACCCGAAACGGCGCCGGGCGCGTCGTCGTCACGACCTGGATCACGACCCCGGCTCCGGCTCCGGCGACTCGCGCTCGTAGGCCTGCACGATGCGCTGCACCAGCGGGTGGCGCACCACGTCGCGCGCGTTGAAGAACGTGAACGCCACACCCTCGACGCCGCGCAACACCTCGATCGCGTGGCGCAGGCCCGAGCGCTGCTGGCGCGGCAGGTCGATCTGCGTGATGTCGCCGGTGACCACGGCTTTCGAGCCGAAGCCGAGCCGCGTCAGGAACATCTTCATCTGCTCGAGCGTGGTGTTCTGCGCCTCGTCGAGGATGATGAACGAATCGTTCAGCGAGCGGCCACGCATGAACGCGAGCGGGGCCACCTCGATGATCTGGCGCTCCACGTTGCGGGCCACGCGGTCGAAACCGAGCATCTCGTACAAAGCGTCGTACATCGGTCGCAGGTACGGGTCGACTTTCTGCGCGAGATCGCCCGGCAGGAAGCCGAGGCGCTCGCCGGCCTCGACCGCGGGACGCACCAGCACGATGCGGCGCACCGCCCCGGACTGCAGGGATTCGACGGCGCTCGCCACCGCCAGATAGGTCTTGCCGGTGCCCGCCGGCCCGATGCCGAACGTGAGGTCGTTCGCGCGGATGTTGTCGAGATACAGCTTCTGGTTCGCGCCGCGACCGCGGATGCCGCCGCGCTGGGTCTGCACGATGACGTCCGCCACGGCGCCCGCAGGGTCGCCGGCGGCCGGAAAGCCGAGTTCCTGCACGCAGAGGTGCACGCGCTCGGGCGACATCGCCTCGGCCGCCGAAAGCTCGAACATCCGCGCGAGCACGGCATGCGCGCTGTCGACGATGCCGGGCGGACCGAACACCTGCAGCCGGTGGCCGCGCCGCCGCACCTCGACGCCGAGGCGCTCCTCGACGTGGCGCAGGTTCTGCTCCATCGGACCGGCGAAATTGCCGAGCCGCGTGTTGTCGGCAGCCTCCAGCGACAGCTCGCGGACCGCAACCTGCGCAGTCAAGCGATGCTCCTGAGTGGCTCGGCCAGGCGGCCGCGCAGCGAGTTCGGCATCGCTTCGGTGATGACGACGTCGACGAAACGGCCGATCAGGCTGGGCGGACCTTCGAAATTGACCCAGCGATTGTTCTCGGTGCGACCGGCGACCTGGCGTTCGTGCTTCTTTGCCGGGCGCTCGACCAGCACGCGCTGCACGGAGCCGACCATGCCGCGGCTGATCGCCAGCGACTGCGCGTCGACGCGTTGCTGCAACCGCTCGAGCCGGGCCTGCTTGACGGAATGCGGCAGGTCGTCGGGCAACGAGGCCGCGGGCGTGCCCGGGCGGCGGCTGTAGAGGAAGCTGAAGCTCTGGTCGAAACCGACTTCGGCGATCAGGTCCATCGTCGCCTCGAAGTCGCGCTCGGTCTCCCCCGGGAAGCCGACGATGAAGTCCGACGAAATGCAGATGTCGGGGCGCACCGCGCGCAGCCGGCGGATCTTCTGCTTGTACTCGAGCACCGTGTGGCCGCGCTTCATCAGCGCGAGGATGCGGTCGGAACCGCTCTGCACGGGCAGGTGCAGGAAGTTCGCGAGCTGCGGCACGTCGCGATAGGCCTCGACGAGGCTGTCGCGAAACTCGACCGGATGCGAGGTCGTGAAGCGGATGCGCTCGACGCCGGGCACTTCGGCGACGAAGTAGATCAGCGCCGCGAGATCGGCGTATCCGCCGCCGTCCAGGGCGCCGCGATACGCGTTCACGTTCTGGCCGAGCAGCACGATCTCGCTCGCGCCCTGCGCCGCGAGGCCGCGGATCTCGTCCATCACTTGTGCGACGGGACGGCTCACTTCCTCGCCGCGCGTGTACGGCACGACGCAGAACGTGCAGTACTTGCTGCAGCCTTCCATGATCGAGACGAAGACCGTGGCACCCGTGGCCCGTGGCTCCGGCAGGCGATCGAACTTCTCGATCTCCGGGAAGCTCACATCCACGACCGCACGGCCGCCGGCCTGCACGCGCTCGATCATCTCCGGCAGACGGTGCAGGGTCTGCGGGCCAAACACCAGGTCCACGAACGGCGCGCGTGCCGTGATGCCCTCGCCTTCCTGGCTCGCGACGCAGCCGCCCACGCCGATGATCACGCCGGGACGCGCGAGCTTGAGCAGCCGCCACTGGCCGAGCAGCGAGAAGACCTTTTCCTGCGCCTTCTCGCGCACCGAGCAGGTATTGAGCAGCAGCAGGTCGGCCGCCGCGGGATCGTCCGTCGGCTCATAGCCGCCCGACTCGCGCAGCACGTCCGCCATCCGGGCGGAGTCGTACTCGTTCATCTGGCAGCCGTGGGTGCGGACGTGGACGCGCGGCATCGATGGGGCCGGTCAGAACGGGATGTCGTCGTCGAACGTGTCGTCGCGGGCCGGAGCCGCGGGCGCACGCTCACCGCCACCGCTCGCAGCACGCGGTTCCGCGCGCGACTCGGTGCCCGCGCCGCCGCCGGCGCGGCTGCCGAGCATCTGCATCTCGTTGGCGATGATCTCGGTCGTGTAACGGTCCTTGCCTTCCTTGTCCTGCCACTTGCGGGTGCGGATGCGGCCCTCGACGTAAACCTGCGAGCCCTTGCGCAGGTACTCGGCGGCAATCTCGGCCAGCCGGTCATACATGACGATGTTGTGCCACTCGGTCTGTTCGCGCTGCTCGCCGGTCTGCTTGTCCTTCCAGCTCTCCGAGGTGGCGATGCTGAAGTTCGTGACGGCCTTGCCGCTCGGCATGTAGCGCGTCTCCGGGTCCTTGCCGAGATTGCCGACCAGGATGACTTTGTTGATTCCGCGTGCCATGGCATCTACCCGCGTGTAAAGGAATGGAATTTTACGGCACCGGGGCGGCCCAGCGGAAACCGAGAATCAGCTGCGTCCGCCCCGATATTCGACGGCGCCACCGCCGAATGCCGCGACGCCGGCCCAGGCGACGGCGAGGACCGCACTGCCCCAGAAGACCCCCTGTAGCCCGAACCAGCCGAGCAGCACGCCGCCGACCGCACCGCCCAGGAAGGCGCCCAGGAACTGGGCCGTCGCGAAGATCCCGAGCGCTGCGCCGCGCTCGGTGCCGGGTGCCGCCAGCGTGAGCAGGGCCGGCAACCGCGCCTCGAGGTAGTTGAACGTTGCGAAGAACAGCGTCATGGCGCCCAGGACCCACCACAGGTGCCCGTGATCGAAGCCCAGCAGCGCCTGGGCGCCCCCGGCGAGCAGCACCGCGGCAATGAACAGCGCCCGCCCGCGCGTGGAGCGCTCCGTGGCGAGGATCAGCGGAATGGTTCCGGCCAGCGAGGCCACGAACACGCCGAGATAGACCTTCCAGTGCCCGGCCGCGGCCAGGCCGAGATCCGTCGCCAGAGCTTGCGGCACCGACAGGAACGTCGCGGTCATGATGAAATGCAGCGCGAAAACCCCGGCATACAGCGGGCGCAGGCCGGGCCGCAGCAACAGCTCGAGCAATGCCGAGAGCGGGCGCGACTCGGCGCCTCCGGTGCGCTCCGGCTCGGCAGGCACGGCGAAGACGAGCAGCGCGATGCCGGACAGCGCCATCGCCAGCATCACCATGAAGATGCCCGGCACGCCGATCGCACCGCCGAGCACCGGCCCGAGCACCAGCGCGACGACGAACGACAGGCCGATGCTCACGCCGACGACCGCCATGGCGCGGGTGCGCACCTCGGCCCGCGTCAGGTCGGCGAGCAATGCGGTCACGGCCGCGGACACGGCGCCCGCGCCCTGCACGCACCGCGCCAGGATCAGCCCCGCCACCGAACTGGCCAGCGCGCCGATCACCGATCCCGCCGCGAACAGCGCCAGGCCGACCAGGATCACCGGCTTGCGCCCGAAGCGGTCCGACCAGCGACCGAACGGGATCTGCAGCACCGCTTGGGTGAGCCCGTAAGCGCCCATGGCGAGGCCGAGCAGCACCGGCGAATAGTCCGGCAACTCGCGCGCGTGCAGCGCCAGGACCGGCAACAGCAAGAACAGCCCGAGCATGCGGGTCGCGTAGATCGCGGCGAGCGCACCGACGGAGCGGCGCTCCTGCGGCGAGAGCGCCGGCCTGGTTGTGGATTCCTGGGTTCGGATTGGCTTTGCCTCGAAAGCTGGGCCTATATTAACAGGCTGACCCCCGGCCGCCCGAAACTGGACTTCTGCCATGGACGTCATTCGCATCCGCGGTGCGCGCACGCACAACCTCAGAGGCGTCGACCTGGACCTGCCTCGCGACCGGCTGATCGTGATCACGGGCCTCTCGGGATCCGGCAAGTCCTCGCTCGCGTTCGACACGATCTACGCCGAGGGCCAGCGGCGCTACGTCGAGTCGCTGTCGGCCTATGCCCGGCAGTTCCTGTCCGTGATGGAAAAGCCCGACGTCGACCACATCGAGGGGCTGTCCCCGGCGATCGCGATCGAGCAGAAGGCGACGTCGCACAACCCGCGTTCGACGGTCGGCACGGTCACCGAGATATACGACTACCTGCGCGTCCTGTACGCGCGCGCCGGCGTGCCGCGCTGCCCCGAGCACGGCCAGGACCTCGCCGCGCAGACGGTCAGCCAGATGGTGGACCAGGTGCTGGCGCTGCCCGAGGGGTCGGCCGTGCTGCTGCTCGCCCCAATCGTGCAGGACCGCAAGGGCGAGCACGCCGAGTCGTTCGAGCACCTGAAGGCCCAGGGCTTCGTGCGCGCCTACGTCGACGGCAGGCTCGTCGAACTCGACGCGCCGCCGCGCCTCGACCCGCGCCGCCGGCACTCCGTCGATGCGGTCGTCGACCGCCTGCGAGTGCGGCCGGACGCCGCGCAGCGGCTCGCGGAATCGTTCGAGACGGCGCTTGCGCTGTCGCAGGGCGTGGCGCGCGTCGCGTTCCAGGACGAGCCGGAGCGCGAGCCGCTGCTGTTCTCGAACCGCTACGCCTGCTCGACCTGCGGCTACAGCCTCGTGGAACTCGAGCCGCGGCTGTTCTCGTTCAACAATCCGGCCGGAGCCTGCGGCACCTGCAGCGGACTCGGCGTCCAGGAGTACTTCGATCCCGGGCGGGTCGTCGTCAACCCGGCGCTGTCGCTCGCGGGCGGCGCGGTGCGTGGCTGGGATCGCCGCAACGCCTACTATTTCCAGCTGATTCAATCGCTCGCGAAGCACTACCGCTTCGACATCGAGACCCCGTGGGGCGACCTGCCCGAGGTGATCCGGCACGTGCTGCTGTGGGGCAGCGGCGACGAGCGCATCGAGTTCCGCTACTTCGACTCGCGCGGCGGCAGCACGCGACGCAGCCATGCCTGGGAGGGCATCCTGCCGAACCTCGAGCGGCGCTACCGCGAGACCGAGTCGCCGACCGTGCGCGAGGAACTCGGCAAGTATCGCGGCACCCGGAGCTGCGCCGACTGCGGCGGCAGCCGGCTCAACCAGGCGGCGCGCAACGTCTACGTCGGCGGGCACGCGCTGCCTCAGGTCGCCGCGCTGCCGATCGCCGAGACGCTGAGCTATTTCGGCGAACTGCGGGTGGAGGGCTGGCGCGGCGAGATCGCCGGTCGGCTCGTGCGCGAGATCACGGACCGCCTGCGTTTCCTGGTCGACGTGGGGCTCGACTACCTGTCGCTCGACCGCAGCGCCGAGACGCTGTCAGGCGGCGAAGCGCAGCGCATCCGGCTCGCGAGCCAGATCGGCTCGGGGCTCGTGGGCGTCATGTACATCCTCGACGAGCCGTCGATCGGCCTGCACCAGCGCGACAACCAGCGCCTGCTCGACACGCTGACGCGCCTGCGGGACCTCGGCAACACGGTGCTGGTGGTCGAGCACGACGAGGACGCGATCCGCCAGGCGGATCACGTCGTGGATCTCGGTCCCGGCGCGGGCGTCCACGGCGGCCTGATCGTCGCGCAGGGCACGCCCGCCGAGATCGAGTCGGCGCCGGGATCGCTGACCGGGCAGTACCTGAGCGGCCGGCGACGGATCGCGGTCCCGGAGGTGCGCACGCCGGCACAGCCCGGCCGTGCGCTGCGGATCGTCGGCGCGACCGGCAACAACCTGCGCGACGTCACGGTGGAGGTGCCCCTCGGGCTGCTGACCTGTGTCACCGGGGTTTCCGGGTCGGGCAAGTCCACGCTGGTCGTGGATACGCTGTTCCGGCATGCGGCGGCCGCGGTGCAGGACTCCTCCGGCGAGGCCGCGCCCTGCACTGCGGTCGAAGGCCTCGACCAGGTGGACCGCGTCATCGACATCGACCAGAGCCCGATCGGCCGCACGCCGCGCTCCAACCCGGCGACCTACACGGGACTGTTCGGCCCGATCCGCGAACTGTTCGCCGAAGTGCCCGAAGCG
>Ga0209262_10000801_pt1 | contig 13398 bp, 12 predicted proteins | sample Lowcelwee11metaG_FD_187171 | JGI IMG/M metagenome (GOLD analysis project Ga0209262, IMG submission 187171) | Freshwater pond sediment microbial communities from the University of Edinburgh, under environmental carbon perturbations - Low... | ecosystem: Environmental > Aquatic > Freshwater >...
CTTGGGAAATGGATTCAGGTAAACGACCGTGTGTCCCTGCCTGGCGAAATGGCTGGCCAGGTCATGGGCAAAAACCCAGGCCAATCCCCAGTCGGTCTGGGAAAGCACTATGACGGGAGGGAGAGCGTCCATCGCCGTCAAGAAAGAGCCTTGGACGAGGATCGATCCGGCATCAGCCTCTGCCGGAGTAGTCGCATCAGAAAAAGCGGGTTGCCGATAAGGTAACGCTTCCAGAGCCGGCGCGGTTCAATCAGCAGCCTACCCAGCCATTCCCAGCCGTTGCGGCACATCCAGGCGGGCGGACGCCGCATGCGGCCGGAGAGATAATCCAGGATCGCCCCACCGGTCAGGGCGACGCCGGCATCGATCCGCTCCCAGTTCTGTGCCAGCCATTCCTCCTGGAGAGGCATGCCCAGGGCGACCAGCAGGATGTCGGGCCGGCAGCGATTGATCGCCGCGATCACTTCGGTGTTTTCAGCATCGAGTCGGCCCTTGGCGAAGTAGCCATGGTGCGTGCCGGCAACGACCAATCCCGGGTAGAGGGAAGTAACCCGCTGCGAAGCTTCGGCGGCGATCTCCGGCCCACCGCCCAGGAAATAAAAACAAAAATGCTCGCGCTGGCAAAAGGCGGCCAGGGAAGCAAACCAGTCGCCATACGTAATTCGCTCCTCTATCCTGCCCCCGAGAAGGCGGGCAGCCAACAGGATGCCGGCGCCATCACAGAAATTGACGGGGGCCGAGTTGAAAAACTCCCGCAGCCAGGGCAAGCGCCAGGATAGGTTCGCAAAATGGACATTGACATTGGGAATGACGGCGTGTCCTCCAGAACGAATGATCTGGCTGATGGCCCCATTCAGCCCGTCCCACGTGTGGGACTGCACATGCAGGCCGAGGATTTCAACAGTTTTCGTGGCTTTGTGGGCGGCGGCGTCCTGAAAAAGGTTCAAGGTATCAGACTGCATGGTCATCCATTCTACCCCATGTCACCCTGCGGGGCAAACACGAGGCGGGCAATGGCTGCGTTCATCGTTCCGCTAGCCGACCGGCTTCGGAGGCAAGATGAACAGGTCGCCGAAAAAATAGTTGAAGCGGTCGGGGGTGAAAGGAATGGTGCCGCTGTCAGGATAGAAAGTGAATTCTCCGAAAACCGGCGTGCCGCTTATGGAGTAGAGGTCCACGCGTACGAACGGGAATCTCCCGCACAACTCCCGGACAATGGCGACCATGGCTTCAAAATTGTCCGGCTTGCGAATATCCAGGTCACTGCAGGGCTTGCCCTTGAACACATGGATCCTGTTCCAGCCCATGTCATATGCGTTGTACTTGACCCCGCCGCTGCCGTAGCGGCCGCTGCACACGAATAAGACCTCCGGCTTTCCCCCGTAACAATAGAATTTGTAGTCGAGCAGCTCTCCGAATTCCTCATTCTCCAGGTACTTTTCGCAGATCAACCGGGGGCGGATCCCCTTGTAGGCCCATTGCCGGCCCGAATAAAAATAATCGGTCCTCAGCCAATCCGCCATGAGGGTTCGGCACCTCCTCCAGTCAAGGTCCCCCTTGTCACGGCAGATGATGTTCATGTTGCTGCCATGAGTGGCCTTCAGGACGAAGCTCTCCGGCAGGGCATCGAGATCGATCTCCTCGACCCGGTCATAGACGCCATACAAATCGTTCAGCAGGGCGCCCTGGCCATTGGCATCCAGATATTTCCTCACTTCGTACTTGTCCGACAGCGTGACCATGAGCGGGTCCCGGTAATACAATTTGTACCACTGCAGCTTTTCATCAAAAGTCCTGGGATCGCGCAAATGCAAAAAGCTTCCGTGGGTTTTAAGGTACAACAGGCGGACGAAGGTTTTGTCCGGGAGGAATCGCGAAATCTTTCTCAGCAAATGATTCATGCGGGTCGCATCAGCGGCTGAGGACGATTTTCTCGATCTGGCGGATCTGGTCGCGGTAGAGCGACGTGACCCGGGTGCCGTAGTCGGCGATCAGCTGGATGATGTCGCGCGGGCAGTCCGGCCGGTCGGGGCCATTGATGCGGTCGCCGGCGTCGCCCAGCCCGGGCAGGATGTAGGCTTTCTCGTTGAGGGCCGGGTCCATCCACAGGGTGTAGACCTCGGCTTCGGGGACGGCGCGCACGATGCGCAGCGCGCCCTTCAGGGTGGAGACCACGTTGAAGAAGCGGATGGAGCGCGGGGCCACGCCCTGCGAACGCAGGTACTGGATCACGGTCACCAGGCTGCCGCCGGTGGCGTTCATCGGATCGGCGAAGAAAAGGTCGCGTCCCTGCAGCTCGGCGATATTGAAGTAGGACCTTTTCAAATCCAGAATGTAGGCCATGTCGTTCTCATTGCGGCTGTCGTCGCGGCTGATCTTGAACAGGGCGAACGGGGTGTTGGTGTGCCTGGATGAGTATTCCTGGATCTCCTTGGCCACGATCATCGAAGGCAGCAGGGCCGCGCGCAGCATGACGCACATGACGCTGTTCTCGGTCATGACATCGATGTCCGGGATCTTGTGCACGGCGTAGTTGGACTGCGGCACCGTCACCGGCGTGCGCACGAAGATCGGGTGCCGTTCATGGCTGTGCGGCCCGGCGAAAGCCAGGTTGAAGAGCATCTCGTAGGCGCGCTGGGTATAGTAGATGAACTCCGGGTTGCCGGTGCGCTCATCGCGCAGCTTCGCCACCAGGCGCGACGCTTCGCCGTGGATGAACTCCGGGGTCTCCAGTGAGTAGACATGGATGCGCCGCTCGGCGGCGACCACGGCCTGCATCCTTTCTCCCAGCTCATTGAAAACCGATAGAAGCCGCTCTTCGGCCTGGCGCATCTCCGGTCCCAGGCCCCGGTCCAGGATGGTAAAATCCTCAAGCGCCCGGTCGTAGAGTTTCCCCACCCGGGCGATGGCTTCTCCGTCGGCGGCGGTCAGGTATCCGTCCAGGTCCGCGGCCTGCAGCACGATCCTGTCCATTGGAGGTCCTCCTTGCGGGAAATTCCCCGCCAGTATACGCCCAGGCGGGGAAAGAGGCAAGAAATTGTACGCGTCCATAACATATTGGACTTTTGCCCATTAAGGCGTGCCGATTGCATATAGTACTCCATGGGAGAGCGCATTCCAAGGCCATGATGGGGTTTTAGGGTGTTATACCAGATGAGGTAATCGATGAGGGCTTGGTTAAGAGGTTGGATATCGGTGATGTCGTCTTCATAGTATTCGAGGAACTGGGAGCGGAGGGTGCGGTTGAAGCGTTCGACGTAGGCATTGGATTGCGGGTGTCTGGGGTAGGTATTGAAGTGCTGGATGGGACTGCCGCGGATGGCGTCAACGAAGTGTTTTTCGAACTCGCTGCCATTATCGGTTTGGATGTGTTTGATGGTGAACGGAGCTACATGGGTAAGTTTTTTGAGGAAGTCGGCGGCGTTATGACTGTTCAGGTGGGGGTAGCTGTAAGCGAAGGCAAAGCGGCTGTCCAAGTCGATGGCCGTGAGCGCGTAGCGCTTAAGGCCGTCGCGGAAGATGGCCAACGAGTCCATCTGCACGAGATCTCCCGGAGCTTGGGGCTGGTAGCCATGGCGCCGTTTTTTTGTTCTTCTGGGCTTGTTCCTGCGGCTGATCAGGCGTCCTTCATAACCGAGCATCTTGAACCAGAGCCCTCGATCCGGCAGCCGCCCGGATGCCTTCAGATCGGCGATGACGCGACCCACCGACGATTCGGAGATCGATCGCAGGTTCCGTTCGCGGCAGAAGCGGTCCAACTCGGCCTTGATGATCCCCTTGCCCATGCCCGGCTTCCGTACCCGGTACTTGCGGATGAACTCGATCAGGCTGGGATCGATCTGCCGTTGCCTGCGCTTCTTGGGCGCCCGGTTGCCGGGGGCCAGGGCATGAACCTGGTTGCCACCTGCCTTCATGCGCTTCTTCCACCCATAAGCCGTCGAGCGCGATACTCCGTAGACCACCTTAAGTTCATGCAGCAACCCCCGATCCAGCAGGTAGATCGCCTTCAGCCGCTTCTCGATCTCCTCTTTCTGGGGGTGATCTCCGATCTCTTCGATGCGTAGCATGGCTCGATTATAGCCGCGCACGCCTCGGAATAGGTAAAATGCCCTCATGCCGGACTCCCGCGCGCCGTCAGCAACTCACTTCGTGAGTTAGCTAAGAGTCCAATATGTATCTGAACTTATTCAGAAATGCGGGTGCGCAGGGCAGCGGCTTGTGGCGGTCAGCGAATGATGGAGAAAGGCCGGTCGCTCTGGCCGCGGCAATCGGCATAGTCGATCGACCTGACCCGGACGGTGAAATCCCGCCCCGTGGCCAGGCCAGCCGGGATCGGCCAGGTGAAGCTGCCGCCGCCGTCGGCTCCCAGGGGAACCCGGGCCGCGATGGTCTGGAACAGCGTTCCGGACTTGAGGAGCACGATCTTGACGGAATTGCCGGGTTGGCCGGTATAGGACCAGGCGATGGTCCGGCTGGTGCCGCGCTGCCAGGATTCGCCGCCGGCGGGCGAGGTCACGGTCAGACTCGTTCCCGGCGGCGCCATGCCGATGGCAAAGGGCTGGTCGCTGGTATCCTGCAGGGAGGGGACCTGCCTTGAAATGATACGTATCCTGTAGTTGTTCCCCTTGGGCAGGCTCGTCGGGACGCTCCACCTGAAGGAACCCGTCGCCAGGGCGGTTCCCGCGCTCAAGGTCAGTTTGGTGACCGCTCCGTCAAGAAGCAGGATCTTCAGCTTCGTGCCGGGATTGCCGGTGAACCCCCAGCGGATGGTCTGCGCGGATCCGCGCTTCCAGCTTTCACCGCCGTCGGGCGCGGCGAGGGTCAGGGTGGAGGCGGGTCCGGCAAGAACCGAGTGGACGGCCATCCTGGACTCGTCACGGGTGACCATGCCGACGGCGAGCCCCCATTCGGGGTGATACAGGCCGCCGCTGCCGTTGATGGCCAGTTCGGCCGCCGCCAGCCAGCGCTGGATGTTCTCGTGATCGGGGTGGTGGCGGAGATTGCCGTCGATGGGATAGAGCACGTACTTGGCCGCCCAGTAATCCAGGGCGACCGGATCCTGGGAAGCGACCAGGGTATTCATTTGCCGGGTCGCATCGGCGGGGTAGCCCGTGATCGCCTTGTGCGAAACCCAGATGGCGTCGATGATGTTCAGGACCGGCGGGCGCACCGATGCCACCATCTTGCCGCACGTCTCCCCCAGCCCCGTGTAATGACGGAACGTGCTGTTGCCGTCGGCCATGGAGACCAGCCCGTACATGTGCTTCAGGGAGGCGGTGATCTCGGAACCGCCGCTGTCGTGGTGCTTGAACACCGGGACATTGATCAGCTTCAGCGCCTGGCTGTATCCGCTACCGGTCCAAAGGCCGTCGCGCAATTCGACCCTGCGGCCGCCGGCGGTGGTGAAGCACGGATAAGAGACGTTTTCGAAGCGCCGGTAGCCGTCGCTCACGTGGTCGTCGGCGGCGATGAACGTCTTGCGCATGGGGTCGAACAGGAAAGCCGAGACGCGCGGGTCGGCAAAGATCTGGTTGACCAGGTGAAGGAAGGAATGGCCGCCGTTGATGGCATTGGCGTGGACTTCTTCGTTGTCATAGGAAGATGAGGTGTCGCAGTTCAGACTGCCCCTTCCCTGGCCGTTTTCCACGATCACCACTTCGCCGCCAAAGCCGTCGGGATGCTCGAGGATCTTCTGGACCAGGCCGCGGATCACATCGCTGTTGGTGCAGCCGCGGTACTTCCATTGGGCGTTGACCTTGATCAGCACCACGTCGTCGGCCGCGATCATGCCGTCGGGACCGGCCAGGGGGCCGGGCGCGGCGCTACGGAAAAACGGCAGGCCCTGGTCATGCATCAGCGACAGCAGGACTTCCACTCCGGCATGGCGATTATTGCCCTCAATGAACGGCTGGCTTGGGATCTGCGCCACATGAAAGATGGTTGAAAGCGTCCCGGGTTCCGCCGTCAATTTCCTTGTCCAGGAAGGGAGAAAAAGCATGCCGCCGCCGGCGCCCAGAGTGCCGATGAACGACCTTCGCGAGATCACCTTTTTTTTACTTTTAGCCATACCTTAATTATAACGTGGTTGGTTATATTTAGCAACATTTTTCTGCGCGTCCCACGCGCCGGGGATCCCGGGCGAAACCGTCAGCTCAGACCAATGGCAACAGGTGCACCGAAGTGGCCTTGAAGGTGAGCGAGACCCTGGTGGCCGGCGCCAGTTTCATTTCCGTCCAGGAGATGCGGGTGACGAACACGGAAAAGACGATGCCGCTGCAATCCACCTGCAGCGCCATGACCGCGCCCAGGTCGGCCACGGCCAGCACGGTGCCGCGGAACGAATTGCGCGCCGAGGACGTGATCGGCTCCGGGGAAACCAGGATGTCTTCGGGGCGGATCACCGCGGCCGCCCGGCCGGCGGTTCGCTCGCTGACGACTTCGATGGCCAGCGGGCCGCAATCCAGCATGGCGCGCCCCTCCTGCCGCAGCAGGGAGCCGGGGATGATATTCTCCGCCGCTGAAAATTCAGCGATATCCAGGGATAACGGATGGCTGAGCACCTCGTCGGCGGACCCGGCCTGCATCAGGCGCCCGGCCTTTAAAAAAACGATCTTTCCTGCCAGCAGCCGGGCCTGGGTGAGGTTGTGCGTGGCCAGGATGACCGTTTTGCCGTTTCGGGCCAGCCGGGCGATCGCGGCCTCGATGTTCTTCACGCTCAGCGGATCGAGATTCGCCGTGGGCTCGTCGAGCAGGTAGAGGTCGGGATCGAGCAGCAGCACCCGCGCCAGCTGCAAGCGCTGTTTTTCACCGCCCGACAGGAGCCGCGCCTCCAGGTTTTCCTTCCCGGCCAGGCCGGTGCTCGCCAAAGCCTGGCGAACGTCGGCGGCGCTCACTTCCAGGGACCGCAGGCGCGCTCCGAAACGCAGGTTGGCCTCGACGCTGGCGTCCAGCAGCAGCGGCGACTGGAAAACAAAGCCGCTGCGCCGGCGCAGGGCGGTGCGCTCCCGGCGCGCCAGGGAACTCGACTTGCGGCCGTCGAAATAGATCTCTCCCTGCCCGGGCCGGTCCAGCAGCCCGAGCAGCCGCAACAGCGTCGACTTGCCGGCGCCGTTGGGGCCGAGGATGACGTTGACCGCGCCGGGGGAGAATTCCAGGTCCAACCCCAGCAGGATCGCTTTGTTCCCGGCCATGACGCCCAGGTTCTCGACGCGGATATCCATTATTTTCCCTGCACGCCCTGCAGGGCGATATTGACGGTCGCGGCCACCAGCAGCAGGACGATGCCCAGGGCGATGCCGATCTCGAAATTTCCCTTCATGGTCTCGAGGGAGATGGCCGTGGTCAGCACCCGGGTCTGGCCCTTGATATTGCCCCCGACCATCAGGGTCATGCCGGTCTCGCCGATGACCCGCGAGAAGCCGGCGATGATCGCGGTCAGGAAGGCGAAACGCCCTTGGCGGATGACGGCCGCCGCCAGTTGGCCGCGGTTGGCGCCCAGGGACAGCGCCAGGTCGCGGGCATCGCGCGCCACCCCTTTCAGCGCCGCCAGGGCCAGGGCGGTGATGAGCGGAAAAGCCAGCAGCGCCTGGGCCAGGATCATCGCCCCTGGAGAGAACAACAACCCCAGAACGCCCAGCGGGCCGCGGCGGTTGACCAAGCCGTAGACCAGCAAGCCGATCAGCACGGCCGGCACCGACATGGCCGTGTTGACCAGCCCGACCAGCAGGCGCTTGCCGCGAAATTCCCTGAGAGCCAGGAACAATGCGGCCGGGATCGCCGCCAATGCGGCCAGCACCGTCGCGGCCCCGGAAACGGCCAGCGACAGGATGATGATCTGCAGGATCTCGCGGCTCGGCGGCAGCAGCAGCGCCAGCCCCTGCTTCAGACCTTCAAGGATGTAGGCCATCGGCTTACATGGCGCTCAACGCGCCACATCGGGAAAATAAAGAGCCGCCCCGAATTTCTCTTTGCCGAAATCGCGGATGATGGCCTGACCTTCGCCGGAACGGATGAAATCGGCGAAATGGGTCGCCAAGCCAACGTTCAGCCAGGAAAATTTCTTCGCGCTGACCACGATCACCGAATAAGGATTGAACAGCTGGGGGTCGCCCTCGCTCAAGACCGCGAGTGCGTCGATCTCTTTTTGGTGCGCCAGCCAGGTCGCGCGATCGACCAGGCAGTACGCCTTCTTTTCATTGGCGATGCGCAGGGTCGCTTCCATGCCGCTGCCGCTTTCCAGATACCATGCCCCTCCCGGCCGTACGCCGGCCGTTTTCCAAAGTTTCAATTCTTTTTTATGCGTCCCCGAATCATCACCGCGGGAAACAAAAAAAGCCCCGGCCGCGGCGATCCTGGCGAACGATTCAGCGCCTTTCGAACCGCGGAGGCCCGCCGGATCTTCCCTGGGTCCGACCACGACGAAATCGTTATGCATGACGTCGAGCCGCTCCACCCCGAAGCCGTCGGCCACGAATTTCTCCTCGGCCTCGCGGTCGTGGACCAGCAGCACGTCGGCATTGCCGTCGCGGGCCAGGCGCATGGCCTGGCCTGTGCCCACGGCGATGATCTTGACCGTGCAGGCGAATTTCTTTTCAAACGGGGGGATCAGCGCGTCGAATAGCCCCGAATCGAGCGTCGAGGTGGTCGAGGCCAGGGTCAGGGTTTCGTCGGCGGCCAACGGCAGACCCGCGCAGGCCAGGGCGAACGCCAGGCATAAAACACGGCTGGGCAGGGTCATCTGATGCTCACCCTGGCTCCGCCCAGGTTGTCGGTCACCTGGCCGATCAGGAAAAATTCCTCGCCCAACGCCTTGAGGGCGGCTTCGACGCGGCTGAGCTTCCTGGGCTCGATGACCAGCACCATGCCGATGCCCATGTTGAATACCCGGTAGCGTTCGGCCTCGGATACGCTCCCGGCCTGGACCAGAAAGGAAAAGAGCGGCGGCACGGGCCAGGTCTTTTCGATGACCACCGCCGTCTCGGCCGGCAGGATGCGCGGAACGTTTTCCAGGAGGCCGCCGCCGGTGATGTGGGCCATGCCCTTGAGCAGCTTTTCGTCCAGCAGGGACCGGACCGCTTTCAGGTAGGAACGATGCACGCGCAGCAATTCGGCGCCGATGGGCTCGTCCAGCCCGCTCACCCTGCTGCCTGCCTTCAAATGGAGTTTTTCGAAGACGATGTGCCGGGCCAGCGAATAGCCGTTGGTGTGCAGCCCGCTCGAGGGCAGGCCGATCAGCAGGTCTCCCTTGCGGATGGACTTGCCGTCCACTACGTTTTCCTTGCTCACGATGCCGACGATGAAACCGGCGATGTCGTATTCTCCCTCCTGGTAGAAGCCGGGCATTTCCGCCGTCTCGCCGCCCAGCAGGACCATCTCATTGTCCAGGCAGCCGTCCAGTACGCCGGAAACGACATCGCCTACGACCTTGGGCTCGACGCGCCCCGAGGCCAGGTAATCCAGAAAAAACAGGGGCCGCGCCCCGTAGACCAGGATATCGTTGACGCAGTGGTTGACCAGGTCGCGGCCGATGGTATTGTGCACGCCGGTAAGGAATGCGATCTTCAGCTTGGTGCCGACGCCGTCGGCGGAAGAGACCAGGATCGGGTTCTTGAGACCGCCTTTCAAGGGAAAGAAACCGCCGAACTTGCCGATCTCCTGGACCCCCATGCGCTTGACCATGGACTTGATCCGCTCGACCGCTTCATTGCCGCGGTCGATGCTGACCCCGGCCCGCTCATAGGCGCTCTTTGGCATGGCTTTTCCTCCTGAAGATTGACGGCAAGGGAAATTTTATCACAAACCCGGCAGCGGCGCCATGACCGGGAAACGGCTTGCCCCTTGCGTACGCCGCGGCAAGGCATTACAATGAAGCTGGCGGGCTGGTTCTTCCGGAAGCACGGGCCGGGGGCCCGCCCTTAAAAACGGAGGCGACATGAAAAGATCTCTTTCCATCGCGGCGCTGTGGATCCTGCTGGCGGCCGGCGCGCTTTCCGCGGCCGAGTTCCGCCGGGAAAATATTTCGGCCCGGCGGCTGGACAACGGATTGAAAATACTGCTCTACGAGGACCACGACATCCCCAACATCGCTTACTACACGTTCTTCCGCGTCGGATCGCGCAACGAGCGGCCGGGGCTGACCGGGGTCTCCCATTTCATAGAACATATGATGTTCAACGGCAGCGCCGCCTACGGCCCCGGCGAATTCGACCGCATCATGGAATTCAACGGCGGCGCCAACAACGCCTACACCAGCGACGACATGACCGCTTACACCGACTGGTTCCCCAAGGCCGCCCTGGAAAAAATGATGCGCATGGAGGCCGACCGCATGCGCGGGCTGCTCTTCGATCCCGAAGTGCTCGAAGCGGAGCGCGGGGTCATAGCCTCCGAGCGGCGCCTGGGGGTGGAGAACGATAACGACAGCCTCCTGGACGAGACCGTGCGCGCCACGGCCATCATGGCCCACCCCTATCACTGGGGAGTGATCGGCTGGATGAGCGATATCCTGAGCTGGCAGCGCGACGAGATCCGCGCCTACTTCCGCACCTACTACGCCCCGAACAACGCCGTACTGGTCGTGGCCGGCGACTTCGAGACCGCGGCCATCATGGAGCTGATCAAGAAGCATTACGGCGACATCCCGGCCGCCACTGCCCCGCCGGCGGTCTTGACGGTCGAACCGCCGCAGATCGGAACGCGCCGGGTGCAGTTGCGCAAGCCCGCCCAGATCCCTTCCTTCCAGGCGGTCTACCACGTGCCCGCCGTCAGCCATGCCGATTTTCCAGCCCTGAGCCTGCTGGAAACCATCCTGCTGCGCGGCGAAAGCAGCCGCTTGTACCGGCGGCTGGTCAGCGACGCGCAGCTGGCCATCAGCGTGTCGGGCGGCATCTCCCAGACCCTCGACCCCTTCCTGTTTTATATCCAGGTCAAGCCGCGGCCCGGGGCCGACCTCGAGCTCCTGGAAAAGACCATCAGTGAAGAGCTCGCCAAGGTGCAGGAGAGCGGCGTCACTGGAATCGAGATGGAAAAAGCGGTCAACTCGGCGCGCACCGGGTTCTATGCCCCGCTGCAGACCATCGCCGGCAAGGCCAACATGCTGGGCTTTACGGAACTCGTGTTCGGCGGGTTCGAGAATCTGTTCACCATGGTGGACCGCTTCGCCGCCGTCACCCCGGCCCAGGTCCAGGAGGCCTGCCGCATGTACCTGAACGACGACAACAAGACCGTGGGGACGCTGGTCCCCGCCGGAGGTGCCCGATGAAACGCTTGCTCGGCATCACGCTGACCGGACTGTTCTTCACCTGGGCGCTCGGCGCCGCCGGCTATTTGCCCCCCCCGCAGCAGTTCATGCTGGAGAACGGCCTGACCGTCCTCCTGCACCAGGACAATGAATTGCCGCTGGTCAGCTTCCGGCTGCTGGTCCCGGGGGCCGGGACCGTTTCCGAAAAAGCGGACGGCCTGGCCGACCTCACCGCCCAGCTGCTCATGAAGGGCACGGCCTCCCGGACCGCCAACCAGATCGCCGAAGAACTGGACCGCCTGGGGGTCACGCTGCGCTGCGGCGCCCAGGAGGAATTCACCGAGATGAGCGGCAGTTCCTTGAGCGAAAATTTCGCCCGCATGCTCGCCCTGGCCGCCGATTGCCTGCTCGCCCCGGCTTTCGCTCCCGGGGAATTCGCCAAGGAGCGGCAGCGGCGCATTGACGCCATCCGCCAGGTCCAGGACGAGCCCGCCCAAGCGGTGCGCCAGTATTTCCGCAAGGCCTATTTCGGGCGCCACCCCCTGGGCAGCCTGAAGGCCGGCACCGAACCGACCTTGAGCAAGATGACCGTCGAGGAAGTGCGTGCCTTTTATAAGCTCGCCCTGAGGCCGGAAAAAGCCGTGCTGGCCGTCTGCGGCAAGATCGACGCCAAGGAGCTGAAGCGGCTCCTGGCTTCGACCCTCGGTCGCTGGCCACGCCCGCTCGCTCCCAGCGTCGAGGCGTCGATGCCTGCGTTGCCCGCTGTCGCCGGCCGGACCTGCGTGCTGATCGACAAGCCCGACGCCAGCCAGGCCTACTTCATGCTCGGCGTTCCCGGCCTGCCTTTCGGCGACGCGGCCAGCCCCCAGGCCGAGGTGATGAACACCCTGTTCGGCGGCCGTTTCACCTCCTGGCTGAACAGCGAACTGCGCATCAAACGCGGCCTGACCTACGGCGCCCGCAGCGGGCTGCAGTCGTGGCGGCCCGGCGGCATTTTCACCGTCTCCTCGTACACAAAAAATGACAAGATCGGCGAAATGCTGGCCATCACTTTCGAATTGCTGGCCAAGGGCAGGAAAGATGGATTTTCCGACCTGGAAGTGGAGAGCGCCCGCAATTACATCCTGGGCCAGTTCCCGCCCAGCCTGGAGAGCCTGAACAGCAAGACCCGGGCCTATGCCGACCTGTTTTTTTACGGGCTGGGATTCCAATACTACGACGAGCTGATGGCCAGGGTGGCCAAGGCCCCGGCCGCCGAGATCAACCAAATCGCCCGGGCCCTGTTCCCGGAACGAAATTACGTCCTGGTCGTGGTCGGCAAAGCCGACGACATCCGCAAGCAACTGGAGCCCTTCGGTCCCTTCCAGGAGAAGAAGATCGTTGCCGGCGATTTCTGAGCCGGGAGTGCTCGTCCGCGCCCGCGGCTGGATCCTGCAGCTCGTGCGCTCGGGCCTTTACCGCCCGCGCTGCCGCAACTGCGGGCAGGACCTGGTCGGGTCCGAGGAAAGAGTGATCTGCCGGGACTGCCGGGAGAAAATCAAGCCAGCCACCGAGAACCAGTGCCCGGTCTGCGGCGATTTCGTGCCCGCGGGCAACGATAGCTGCGGCGCCTGCCTGTTGGCGCCGCCACCCTATCTCCGCCATGTTTCCTATGCCGCTTATGAGGAGACCCTGCGCGAGGTCATCATCCTGTACAAATACGGCGAGGTGGAACCCCTGAAGCATTTGCTGGCCCAACTCTGCCAGGAGACGGTCGAGCGAAAACTGCCCGGCGTCTTCGACGCCGTGGTTCCGGTCCCGGCCGATCTCCGCAGGCGACACGGCTTCCAACCGGTGCGGGCCATGGGCCGCGTGCTGGCCCGCCGCCTCGGCATCGGCTTCTGGCCGCGGACGCTGCTGAAGAAAAAACACACCTTGCCCCAGGTCGGGTTGTCGCAGGCGCAGCGCAAGGTCAACCTGGACGGGGCGTTCATGCTGGCGGCCGGAAAAAAGGTGGACGGGAGCAGCATCCTGCTCGTCGACGACGTGGCCACCACCGGCACGACCATCGGCAAATGCGCCGCCGTGCTGCAGAGGAACGGCGCGCGCGTGACCGCGCTCACCCTGGCCCGATCGCGTTTTTGAGCCGCGGCAACCCTGCGGCCGCCGCTGCAATCAAA
>Ga0209262_10000802_pt1 | contig 13384 bp, 15 predicted proteins | sample Lowcelwee11metaG_FD_187171 | JGI IMG/M metagenome (GOLD analysis project Ga0209262, IMG submission 187171) | Freshwater pond sediment microbial communities from the University of Edinburgh, under environmental carbon perturbations - Low... | ecosystem: Environmental > Aquatic > Freshwater >...
GCAGAAACCATAACCGTAGTGGATGTCGGGCATGGCCAGCGACGGGCCGACCAGTCCGGGCAGGCAGGCCACATTGACCACCTGCTCTATCGAAGCATCGTCCTGCGCCTGCCGCAGTATCTCCCGCGAAGCAAAGACCTCGGCGTCGGCGGCCATGCCGCGCTCGGCGCCCCGGCCCAGTCGCCAGCGGCCCGGGGCGATCTCCTCGAAATTCCGGGCCATGGCTTTCACACGTCGAAAATCACGGCCGCGCGCTTCATGCCTGCGGCTTCGACCAGGCGCAGGTTGTGATACGTAGCCGACTTGACCTCGACCTTGGGCAGGCGCCGGCAGGAAACCACGAGCAGTTCCGCTTCCAGGCAACAGCGCCCGGCGCGGCCGATACGGACCGCGGCCACCCGGTTTTTTTGCCCGTAGACCTGGGCAAGGACCGCGGCCAGGAAGTTCACCAGGACGTTCTCCGGCCCATCGCCGCGGAAGCGGAACGGGACCGCGACGCAGCCGGCGGTTTGGCGCAGGTTGGCGCCGAAAAGCAGGATATTCAAGCCCCGCAGGGCGTTCCCGTAGAGTTCGCTGAAATTCCGGCCCTTGAACCTGATCCCCATGTCGGCCGTGGTGGAAAAGGTCTCATAATTTCTCATTTTTTGCCAGGTCGCGCAAAAGCCGGCGGGTAAAATCGCGCGTATCCTCCCGGTGCAGGGCCACATGGATCAGCGTCTCGACATAGCCCAGGGTGGTCCCGGCATCGAAGCGCCGGCCTTCGAAAAAGTAGCCCAGCACCTGGCGCTTTTTCATCAGCTCGACCACGGCATCGGTCAGTTGGATCTCGGAACCGGCCCCGCGCACCTCTTTTTTCAAGAGCGGAAAGATGTCCGGGGTGAGGATGTAGCGGCCGATGACGGCAAAGTTGGAAGGGGCGTCAGCCAGAGCCGGCTTCTCCACGAGTTGTTCGATGCGGAAGACCCGCTCCTCCAGGAAGGGGCCGGCGGCGATGCCGTAGCGCGGCGCTTCCTCCCGCGGCACCTCCATGAAGGCGATGACCGGGGACTTGTATTTTTCATACACCTCAAGCAGCTGGGCCATGACCGGCCGCTCGGAGAGGATCAGGTCGTCGGGCAGCGAGATGGCGAAGGCTTCGTCGCCGACCGCCTTTTCGGCCAGGGCGATGGCGTGGCCGAAGCCCAGGGCCTGCTGCTGGCGGATATGGGTATATTTTTTTCCGTACAACCCGCGCAGCCCGTCGAGCAGCTGCGACTTGCCGTGGCGCTCCAGGAATGCGTCCAGCTCGAGGTTGGGCGCGAAATAGCGCTCCAGCGCCTCCTTGCCGGGAGCGGTGATGAAGATGAAGTCGTCCAGGCCGCTCTGCACGGCCTCTTCCACGGCGTACTGGATCAGGGGCTTGTCGATGATCGGCAGGATCTCCTTGGGCACTTCCTTGGTGGCGGGCAGGAAGCGCGTGCCCACGCCGGCGACGGGGAATACGATTTTCATTGCCATGCCCTCATTTTAACCCGATTCGGGCCCTGATTCAACTTTCGCCGCTGCCGCCGCTTCAAACCGGCATTTTCCTTGACAGCCGGGGACAAATAGGGTATATATTGTCCTCACCGGTCATTTATTTAAAAAAAAAGGAGTGTGATCGCAAGTGGCATTTGTAGAGCTATCCCAGGGCGAATCGTTCGAAAGCGCCCTGCGCCGGTTCAAGAGAAAAGTGCAGATGGAAGCCATCATCAAAGAGATCAAGAAGCACAGCGTCTACTTGAAACCCGGCGAGCGCAAGCGCCTCAAGGCCGCCCAGGCCAAGAAGCGTATGCGTAAACGCATGCGGAGAGACATTTCTGAGTTGTAGGGACCTTGGCGAACGGGGCGTAGCGCAGCCTGGTTAGCGCGCCTGCCTTGGGAGCAGGAGGTCGGTAGTTCAAATCTACTCGCCCCGATAATCAGGCAGGCACCCGTAGCTCAAAGGATAGAGCAGTTGACTTCTAATCAACAGGCTGAAGGTTCGAGTCCTTCCGGGTGCGCGGTTAATCAGCCATTTCGGGATTTCACCGCCGCTACCCCCCTCGATACGACGCCTCGCGCAGCGAACTCGTTTTCGGCGGGTTCAGGAAGAATTCGACGATGATTTTCGGGTCTTTCAGCGCATGCGGGCGATGGTCGTGGCCGGGCTTGAGGACCAGCGTGACCGGACCGCCCGCGGCGGCATACCGTTCGTAGAGCAGCTTGCCGTTGAATTCGTAGGGAACGACCCTGTCGGCGGTGCCGCATATCAGCAGGATCGGGATCTTCCGGTCGGACAGCGGCGCGAACGCGTCGACGGGGTTGCCCTTGTAAGCCTTGGCCTCCTCTTCATCCTTGAACCTGTAGGAACGCATGACGCTTTCCCAGTCGGCGGCGGAGCGCCTGACCGCGATGAATCCGCCGGGCCAGGTCTTGAAGTCCAGAACCGGGTTGTCGATATAAATCGAGCCGACCTTGTCCGGGTTGGCGATCGCCCAGTTCATCGCGCAGAGCCCCCCGCGGCTCATGCCCAGCAGGCACGGCTTCCTGCTCAACCCCTTTCCCGTAAGGAACCTGTAGAACGCGTCGCACTGGATGTTTCTCTGCGGCGAGCCGACCCGATCGGTGCAGCCGATCCAGGCGACGTAATACCCCCGGTTCAGCATGGCAATTTCCGCCTGCGGTTTATGGCCGAAAAAGACAGCGCGCCAGATCCAGGGGCTGCCCGGCGCCGGCTTTCCGGGGCAGACCACGCGGCAGGAGAGTTCCCCGAATTCGCCGGCAGCGATCTTGAAATGGTAATCGTCGAACCCCTTCCACTTCCCTTTCGTTCCCGGGAACAGGGCTTCGTCCGCAGTAAAAACGCTCGAAGCGCAGACCAACACCGCCGCCAAAGCCAAAAACAATTTTATTTTCATGCTTCTAACCTTAACCCTTAAGTTAACAAGGATGAAAGTTCTTTTGCAAAGATCCTGCTTGAACCGGGTGGGCGCCGGAAACCCTCAATCCTGATCTTTATCTGGTCCCGGTCCAGGTACCGTTCAAGGTCGCCAGCGGGAAATTCGAAAAATATCCGACCACTGTGCCCGACATGTGCGTATCGTCGGACAGCGAGCCGGTGAACAGATAAACCAGGTTCCCCGAAGTCTCATTGTAATAGACCTGGACGTTGAACGACAGTTCCGGATAAGCGAGATAGTAAGACCCCAGCATGGCATCATTTCTGTTCTTGACAGTGCCGGCCGCTGAATCCCCCTCGAACTTGACGATCAGCTCCGACGGATCGTTGTCCGGGAAGACGATACGCAGGGTCCAATTCCCCTCGATCCTGGACGTTTCTTGCTTTTTACTGCACCCGGGGGCGAAGATCATCACCAGCAAGACCGCCGGGAGAAAAAACTTCAGCATGCGCCGACCTGATCCCATGGTTACCTTCCTGTGACGGTTCATTTGCGTGCCTGAACCAGCATCCATGATACAGGACCTGGAAAATATGTCAACCCGGCGAGGCGCGACCGCCATTGCAAAGATTTGGCGGCTATGGTAATCTGAAACCACCTATTCAGGAGGGGAAACATGAATTCGAAAAAACTCAATTTTAACTGGCAGAGCTTTGTGCTGGGCATCGTGCTGTGCGCCGTGCTGGTCGTTTTTATCGGCAGCAAGGCGGCCGACCCCCAGAGCGGCTCCATGCAAAGGAGCTTGCAGAGACAGGTGAACCTGATGGACATCTGGGAAAAGACCAGCGCCCTGGATGCCCGGGTCATCGCCATGGACGAGCGCCTTGTTTCCATGGACGGACGGATATCTCACATCCAGCAGATCGTCGATGAAACACTCAAGGAATTGCTCAGGATGAAGAGGACCCTGGACAAAATCGCAAACAAATAAAACCGGAAAACAAAGATCGAACCCTGGTCGCTCCGGGCTTCAGTTCCGCGTTTCCTTGCCCATGAAGACCTGGAAGGCCTCGTCGACCGACTTGCCGTAGACGGTGATGGCCGTGATGGCGTTGGCGAGGCGCACGGCTTCGTCCAGGGGCTTCTGGTGGATGTTGCGGCCGGTGGCATTGCCTGACGCGCCGGCGATGAAGATCTGGTCGTGCAACTGCTGCAGGAACGCCTTGGGTTCCATGCTCGAGCCGCCGGCGCAGACCACCTTGGTCCTGCCAGCCGCCTTGACCGCCTGCTTGAAGATCTCCGCCGACTTCTGCCCCTCTTTTTTCGGGTAATTCACCTTGACGAAATCGGTCCCCAGCGTGGCCGCCACCCCGGTGGCGCCGGCGATCAACTCGGGCGCTTTCTCGTCCTTGACCGCCTTGCCGCGCGGGTAGATCCACAGGACCGTGAGCAGGCCGTGATAATGGGCCCAGTGCACCGCCTGCGCCGCCTCGCGGATCATGGCGTTCTCGTGCTCACTGCCCAGGTAGACGGTGTAGCCCACTCCCAGGATGTCCAGGCCGGTGCTCTTTTTGAATTCCACCACCTGGCGCACATCGACCATCTGGGTCGAGAGCGGGTCCTGCTGGGCCGTTTTTACCAGGTTGGTCTTGGAATTCAGCTTGACCAGGTAGGGGATGTCGGGATAATCGTTGCCATAGAGAGAAATCAGCCCCAGTTGGGTGGCGAACACGCCGATCTCGGCCTGGCTGGCAATCTTGAAAAGGTGCTCGGGGTCGGCGTCGTCGGCGGCGATGCCATCGCCGTAGAAATCGTCGTTCAGGTGCTCGATCTTCTGGTCGCCGGCGAACAGCATCAGGCGGTCGGATCCCAGGGTTATCTCGTCGTAATTGCTTAAATATTCGTTAAGGGACCCGTTGGGAACGTCGGCGGGGATATAACCTTTATCTTCCATGTGAACCTCCTGTTTTTTATAGCCATGATAACTATATAGAACAAATAAAATATTTTCAACCGGGGCCCGGATCCAACACATCAAAAAAAAACCCGCCCTCAGGGAGAGCGGGTTTTATTAAAAAAAGGAAGAAGAAAAGAGTGCTTGCCGGTCAGCGCCTCAATAGATGGCGTAACAGGCGCCGTAGCCCACGTTGTTGCAGCCGTATTTGATCCACATGAAGCCGGCTTCGCCCCAGCTGGTGCCCCAGGAGTTCTTCAACAGCCAGGCGCCTTTGGCGTCGTCCCAGCCGCAGAGGATGACGGCATGGTTGATGCTGCTCACCTTCTTCTTGCAGGAAGTGAAGACGCCGCCGGTATAGGCCTGGAAATAACGGTCAACATAATAGCCGACCGAAACCGAGCCATATGTATAGATGGCGGTCTTGATGGCATCGACCGAAGGCACGGTGTTGCTGGTACCGACATAAGCCCAGGAAGCGAGCGGATACCAGGTCGGCGACGCGCAATAGGCGCAAGCCGAATCCAGGGCGGTGTAAGGGAAGCATATCTCGGGCATGGCGCCGGGATAATAACCTTTGGAGGGGAGGATCATGTCAAAAGCGAAAAAGCCGCCATTGCAGCCCCAATCCCAGGGATTACAGGAAACCAGGTGCTGTTCCGAAAGATCATACGTAACGCCGGTTTTGAACTTGATGGCCGCTTCCAGCCCGGCGATGGTCGAAAATGCCCAGCATGAACCGCAACTGGCCTGGTTCTTGATGGGCGTGTAGGTGCCGATGAACGAGGTGGGCAGAGTGGCCGCCACCATGGCCTGATCACCGGGCTCATAGGCACAGGAGTCGAGCGGCTTCAACTCGGGCTTGAAATTGCACAACTGTTCGATGCTGTACTGCATGGCCGGGTTGGGACCGATCTTGAAATCCCAGCCGTTGGCGCGCATTTCGGCGCGCATGTCCTCCAATTCCCTCTGCAGCGTTTCCCTCTTGACGACCGGATTTTCAAGCCCGCGGCTTTCATCGCCCGACAGCAAGGCCGGCAGGAAGATGAACGAAACCAGGACACCGATCAGACAAGCCCCGAGAACCCATTTTTTGATCCCTTTCATTTTTTTTTGACTCCTTTTTTTATTGGAATGCTTTCCAAAAAAAACTGTTGCGTGAACTCTTTGTGTGGCTCATCCGCTACATGATAGGAGTTCAAATATTTGAACTCAATCCGGCAAAATAGGGAATTACAGATGTATTTTTTTTTATTATTTCATACAACGAAAGTTGTATTTCTTTTCGCAGATGGATATAATTCAACTATGTCGCTGAAGAAAAAGCTGATCTTTTTCATTCTGGGACTGAGCTTGTCGTTTTCCCTCCTCTTTCTCTTGATCGACCATTTCACGCTTCGCCATTCCCGGAGCAAACAGAAAGTCATTTTTGCCGGCAAGGTCGCCTCCCGGGTCCTTCAGATCGTTGAAAACGAAAAGATGCGGATCGCCACTCTTTGCAACGACTGGGCCACCTGGGACGCGATGTACGCCTACGTGGAAAAGCCCTCCAGGGAGTTCGAAGAGGAATCCCTGCCGCAGGGAGTCGTGCCGGCCTCGGACCTCAGCCTGATCATGGTCTTGGACCGGGACCAGAAGGTCGTCTTTCATCAGGGCTACGACCAGGCCAGTCGCCGCTACGTCCGCTTCAAACTGCGCGATGCAGCCCCCCCCTGCCTTTGGAGCTGCCTGGCGCGCTCCTTTGCTCGCCCGAGCCTGGAGAGCTTCTTTGCCGAGACGGTGTACGGCCCATTGATCGTGGTTTCGGCTCCGATCCTGCACAACGACGGCAAGGGCCCCATGAACGGCAGGGTGGTCATGGGGCGCTTGGCCGACGACTCCTTCCGCCAGCGGGTCGCCGCCGCCATCCAGGAGCAGACCTATCTGTCGACTCCGGCCGAGGCGCATGCGGACCTGACCCAGGATGAGTGGCTCTCCCTGAACGAAGCAAGATCCATCTTCAAGGAGGATAAAAGGAACCTGAGCGTTTACAGCCTGTTCCGCAACCATTCGGGACGGCCCGTCTTCGCCATTCGTATCGCCGCCGACAAGTCCCTGTTCGTCCTCTTGGAGAACGGGGTTCGCAACTTCATGCTCGCCATCATCATCTGCACGATCCTGATCGGGTCAATATTTTACTGGTTCATCGAACGCATGCTGCTGAAACGTCTTAATGACATCTCGCGCAAAACCAGCAATATCGCCACATTCGAGGACCTTTCCATCCGCATCCCCGCAGGGAAGCGCGACGAGATCGCCCAGCTCAGCCAGAACATCAACAAGATGCTGGAACGCCTGGAGAAGGAGAACATTCATCGCCAGGAGATGGAGAAACGCCTGGTCATGAATGAAAAACTGGTGGCCACCGGCCGCCTGGCCGCCAATATCGCCCACGAGGTGAACAACCCGATCTTCGCCATCGCCAACTCCATCGCCGTCATCAAAAAGCAGATCCGCAAAACCGGCGGCGACATCGACAAGGTCCTGCCCCTGGCCGAGAAGGAGATTGCCCGCGTGCGCAAGATCACCCGCAAATTGCTGGATTACGGCAAGATCAACCTGGAGACCTTCAAGGAGAGCGACATCCAGGCGATCTTGGACACGGCCTGCGACGTGCTCAAGCTGAGCCGCCAGACAGGCAGTACGTCCGTAATCCGAGCTGGGGACGCCGGGAAGGCGCCGTTGCTATGCAACCCCGACAGCCTGCAGCAAGTATTCATGAACCTGATCGTCAACTCCAGCGAGGCCATGAACGGCCATGGCCAGGTCGTCATCCGCCTGGAACGGCGCCAGGACTCCTATGACGTCCATTTCCAGGATGAGGGCCCGGGCTTTCCCGACGTGATCAGGAAACGGGTATTCGAGCCCTTCAACTCCTCCAAGGAGAACAAGGGAGCCGGCCTCGGCCTCTATATTTCCTATCACATCATCAAGCGGCATGGAGGCAGCATGGTCCTGGACGACTCCTGCTCCAGGGGAGCACACCTGGTCGTGACGCTGCCGCGCCGAAATGGGAGCGCGCATGAATGAGAAACCCTCGGTTTTGATCGTGGACGACGATCCCGAAGTGCTGAAGAGCCTGCAAATCTGGTTGAAGAACGAGGGCTTCAAGGTCCTCACGGCCAGCACCAGGGATCAGGCCAAAGAGATCGTCAAGCAAAACAACATCGCCGTCTGCCTGGCCGATCTGCGCCTCAAAAACGACGACGGCCTGCGCTTGGGAGCCGAGTTGCGCACGCTGGACGAGAGGCTGAAGGTCATCATCATCACCGGCTACCCAACTTATGAGAGCGCCATCGACGCCATGAAGAATGGCGTTTTCGACTACATATCCAAGTCGACCGACAACGATACCATCCTGAAAAAGGTCCGCTCCGCGGTCGCGGCGCGGGAGAGTGAATGCGCCCGCAGCACGCAGGAGAACGAGAGCCGTGCCGCCATCGTACTGGTCGGCCACCACCTTCTGGTCCGGGAGGGGCTGGAAAATTTCTTCAAGGAGTGTGCGGACTACCGCCTGATGCAAACCTACCACGCCTTCGATTTCATCAAAAAGAGCGACTTCAACCTTGACGCGGTCGTACTGCTGATCTGCGCTTCCTGCAACGAGGCCTTCCTGGCCGACCCGGAGAAGATGTTTTCTACCCTAAAGCATGTCTTTCCGAACGCCAAGCCGATCATCATCAACTGCACTTGCCCCGACGAGCGCAAATTAGAGCTGCTGCGCCATGGAGTTAAAGGCTTTCTGCCGGCCAACATCAATAAGCTCCAGCTGAAGAAGGCGATGGACTGCATCCTGGCCGGGCAGATCTGGATCAGCCGCGAATTGTCGCACAAGCTGCTCAGCGACCTGCTGGAGGACACGAACCCGGAGATCGCCTACCAGAGACCGGTCAACACCTTCGAGCTGACCAACCGCGAGATCGAGATACTGCAGGCCCTGGCCTCGGGGCTTTCCAATTTCGCCATCAGCGAGAAGCTCTTCCTGAGCGAAAAGACGGTCAAGACCCATACCCACCATATTTTCAAGAAAATGGAGGTCAAGACCCGCACCCAGGCGGTGATGAAGGCCATGGAGCATCACATCATCTGATCGTGGGCGGCGCGCAACGCGCGCAAGCCATCGCTTATTCGTTATTGAAGATCTTCAGCCACTGCTCCACTTCGTTCGCCGAGACCCGGGTGTTCACCCGCTTCAGGGTCTCCTCTTTTTTGCCCTGGGAGACAAACGCCTTTTTCAGGGTGTAATAGAACTCGATGGAATTGACGGTGCGCACGCCTTTTTCCTTGGCGAAGGTCTTCAGCTCGCGGTCGGTGGTCACCAGGACGGTCTCCTTGACATACTGGTAATTATCCAGGATCCTCTTGATCTCGTCATCGGCGCTGAGGCCGTAGCGCGGATAAACGACCGTCATTTTGGAGTTGATGGGATTGCGCAGTTCGCTGCCCTGCGGCTCGCCGTCGAAGACGACCGTGACCTTGGTATTCTTGCTCTCCTGGAATTTTTTGATGATGGAAACCATCTTGCCGCGCGCTTCCGGGTCGCCGAGCGAAAAATCGGGGGCGCAGCCGATCAAATTGTTGCCGTCGATGATGTAGGGCATTCAGCTCTCGGCCGACATGATGTTCATGTCTTCTCCATCAGCCTGGCGGCCAGGCCATGACGCGCCCGCCCAGGATATGCAGGTGCAGGTGCAGGACCGATTGGCCGGCATCGGCCCCGGTGTTGATCACCAGGCGATATTGCTCCAGACCGGCCCGGGCGGCCGCCTGGCGCGCAGCCAGGAGCAGGCGTCCCAGAAGCTGCGCATCCTGAGCCTGGTTCAGGGAGGCGAGATGGAGCCGCGGCACGACCAGGATGTGGACCGGGGCCTGGGGCTGGATGTCCCGGAAGGCGACCGCGTCGTCGTCCTGATAAATGAGCGGCGTCGCCGTGCCGCCGGCTGCGATCTGGCAAAAAATACAGGACTCCATTTTTTTCATTCCCGGATTATTTTAATGCCCGCGCCCAATTTTTGCAATTTGTCAGGCATGTTTTCGTAGCCGCGGAACAACTGGTAGGAATTTTCAATGATGGTCTCGCCCTCGGCCGCCAGGCCACCGAGGACCAGGGCGGCGGAGGCGCGCAGGTCGGTGGTCTTGAGCACCGAACCGCGCAAACGCGAACGGCCCTTGATGACGGCCGTGTCTCCCTGGACCTCGATCTCAGCCCCCAGGCGGTTCAATTCGCCCACATGGTGGAATCGGTCGTTGAATATCGTCTCTCTTACCCGCGAGACCCCGTCGGCCTGGGTCAGCAGGGTGGTCAACTGGGCCTGCAGGTCGGTGGGAAATCCGGGATAAGGAGCGGTGACCACTTCGGCCGGGCCCAGCGGCAGCCCGCCCTTGACGTGCAGTCCCTGGGCCGAAACGGTTATCGCGGCGCCCATGCCGGCCAGGATGGTCAGCAGGCTATGCAGGTGTTCGGGAACGACCCCCTGGAGCTGGATCTCGTTGCCGGGGAAGCAGCCGGCGATGAGGTAGGTCCCCGCTTCGATGCGGTCGGGTATGACGCGGTGGCTGGCGCCGTGAAGAGCCGGCCGGCCGCGGATGACGATGGTTTCTCCATCGCCGCCCGAGATGTCGGCCCCCATCTCCCGCAGCAGCACGATCAGGTCGGTCACCTCGGGCTCCAGGGCGCAGTTATGCAATACGGTGGTGCCATCGGCCAGGGCCGCCGCCATCAGCAGGTTCTCGGTCCCGGTCACGGTCTTGCCCGGGAACTCGTATTCGATCCCGCGCAAGCGGTCGCAGCGGGCGATGATATACTCGCCTTCCGATCGGATCTCCGCTCCCATGCGCTCCAGCCCCTGGAGGTGGAAATTGATCTTTCTTTCCCCGATGGGGCAGCCCCCGGGGAAGGAGACCTTGGCCAGGCCGTGGCGGGCCAGCATTGGGCCGAGAAGCAGGACCGAGGCCCGCGTGGTCTTGGCGGTTTCGTGGGAGACCAGCGGAGAACGCACGAGCGGCATGGCGATGCGCATATCATTGCCGCGGATCTCGCCCTCGGCGCCGATCTCGTTCAACGCGGCGAACATCACCTTGATGTCTTCAACCAGCGGCACGCAGCTGAAATCGATGGCGGCGCTGCTGAGGCACACGGCGGCCAATTCAGGCAAGGCGGCGTTCTTGGCGCCGGAGACGGCAACACTGCCAGTCAGCGGCCGGCGTCCCTGGATCGAGATGATGATGTTTTGCATGTTGTAAAATCAAGCCCGCGGGGGGCCCGGGGCGGTTCAGCCCGGCGACCACTATACATTTTTAGCCCGGCAAAGTCAAGAAAGGCGCGGCCCGGGCGCGCTTGCCAATCCGGCGCGATTATTTTACAATGGCGGCGATGCCTCCCAGAGCGAATGCCCGTGAAACGTTGCGCCGCCGCGTCCGGTTGCCGCTCCTGGCCGCCGTGCTTTGCGTTTTTCCCGGCTGCTTCAGTTTCCGGGTCACCGTGCCGCTCGATCCCGAGTGCGTGATCGGCGCGTTGGCCATCGTGCACAGCGAACCGGGAACCCTGGATTTCGAAAAACCGCTCAGCGACGACTCGGTCAGCGTCGACAGCGCCGGCATCTATGCGCTGGTCAAGGTCCTGCAAGTGAGCAAGCCGCTGACGCTGCAATGGCATTGGTATTCCCCCGACAACCAGCTCGTTCGCCGCTCACCCCCGGTGCAGATCAACGCCAAGGGAAAATACCTGACCTATTTCGCCGCCTGGGATATTCTGGCCCGCTCTCATTACTCCGAAAAAAAAGGAAACTGGACGGTGTTGATCACCGCCGACGGCAACTACCTGGCCAACAGGGAATTCACCGTTAATTAACCGGTGTTTCAGGAATGGCCAGGACGGCTCGGCGTACTGTTTTATCGGAAACCGAAAACAGCAACTCGCGCGCCGCTTGCTCCGCCCGCGCCGCCGCCGGCCGGTCCCAATGACCCAGCAAGCTCACAGCGCTCACGGCTCCATCGGCGTCGATGGTCAATTCCAGAGCCATCCCTTTTTTTAACCAGCGCCATTTTAACAGCAGACCGGGATCGCGCAGATCGGCCCAGGAAACATCACCTTCGATGCGGATGGCAGAGTGGCGAACCAGGGGGTGGATACTGATCCCGAGCGGCGCCGCAGCGCGCCCGCCGGCCGCCAGGAAAACCTGGATCGGACCATCGATGAACGACGCCGCCTCTGGCCGTGAACGTTGCGGCTCTTGCTCGCCGTTCGCAACCTCATCATAGCGGGCCGCGCCCCCCGCGGCGGCCTGGCCGAAAATTCTCCCGTCGCTTTCGCCGAGTTTTTCGGCGCGGGCCGCGGGCGCCGCCGGGGCGGCGGCCAGTTTCATCGCGTTCTCCTTGTCCTTGGCCAGCGGAGCCTCGACCCCGCCCAGGACCCCGCCGAAGGCCCCATCTTCTGCTTCCCGGGGCAGTACCAAGTCCTTTTCACCGTACGATTGCAGCCGCTCGGCCTTCCCGGGCAAGGTGGCGGGCTCGACCGCTTCGGCGGCCGGCGGAGCGGCGGGGAGGGCAGCTTCGGCCTTTCCGGCCGCCGATTTCTTTTCCATTTGCCAGCCCTTGCCCGCCACGACGTCCTGGGCGGGAAACCGCTGCTCTTGCGCGGCAACGGCGGGCTGGGTCATCTCTTTTCCAACTCTTTCCGCCGTCTTCACGCGGCCATTGTCGAGGAAATAATAACCGATCACCACCACGACCAGGAAAACGGCGGCGATACCGAAAACCAGGCGTACGGGCGGGACCGCCTTGGCGGGGCCCGGTTTCACGCCCAGGGCCCGGTTCAGGAAATCTCCGGGGATCTTCTCGGCGCTGCCCTGGATGTCCATGATCTCAACCAATGCTTCCCGGCATTCGCGGCAGCGGGAGAGATGGGATTCGATCCCGGCCTTGGGTTCGCCTTTCAGCAGTCCATCAACATAAGCCGCCAGGTCTTCGCCGGCGATATGCTCATTCATGGGCTTCCCCCTGCAACACGTCCGCGATCTCGGCGCGGCTGAAGCGGGACGCGTGCTCCATCTCGGCCCTGATCTTTTCAAGGGTACGGGCGACGAACTTGTAGGCCGAGGGCAGCTTGAGAAGAGTGCCGGCCTCCTTGATCTTCACCCCCTGGAAGTAGATCAGCTGCACGGCCAGACGCTCCTGGTCGCCGAGCTTGTCCATGGCCAGCCGCAGGTCGCCTTCCAGGAGCTGCCGCCGCTCCTGCCGTTCCAGCGCCGCAAATTCCGTCTCCGGAGTGGCCATGTCGCTCAGTAATTTCAGATAGCCGGGCTCGCCGTCGATCGAGACCACACGGATCTTTTTCAAACTGAAATCCCGGCCATACCGGCCCCGCAAAAAATCGAGAGCCAGCCGCCGCGCAACCACGGTCAGCCAGGTGGACAACTTGGCCTTGAAGGCGAAAGCGCGCAAGCGCTCGAAGCGGTTCTCGCGCAGTTTTTCAAGGACATGCAGGTATACG
>Ga0209262_10000803_pt1 | contig 13381 bp, 11 predicted proteins | sample Lowcelwee11metaG_FD_187171 | JGI IMG/M metagenome (GOLD analysis project Ga0209262, IMG submission 187171) | Freshwater pond sediment microbial communities from the University of Edinburgh, under environmental carbon perturbations - Low... | ecosystem: Environmental > Aquatic > Freshwater >...
ATGGGCGACAACCGCGCCGTCAGCTTCGATTCCCGCCTGTTCGGCCCGGTGCCGCAGAAATACATTTTCGGCAAGGCCTTTTTCCGCTACTGGCCCTTCGCCCGTTTCGGCCGCATCGAGTAGCCCCGGGCGTTTTTTTTAATCCTTTGGCATCGCGGATCCCGGACGGCTAATATTTACGAGCACCCCGGAATATGATATAAGATAGGGGATGAAACCCCGGAAATCCCTTTTGACGCTGGTTCTGTTTCTCTGCCTGGCCCTGCAAGCGGCGACCCCTGCCGACCTGGACGAGCTGAAGCTATCGGTCGTGCGCATCGGCCGGCTGAATTTCAAGCAGCACGTGCCCGTGCGCTATTTGGACCGCGGGCAGATGAAAACCTACATCGAACGCCTTTTTGAAAACGACTATTCCGATGACCTGGCCGGCAGGGAAGAGGACTTCATTCATCTGATGGGATTCACTGAAAGCCGGATCGCCCTGAAGCCCCTGCGCAAAAAGATCATCCTGGAGAACGTCGGCGGCATGTACAACGAGAGGACCCGGGAACTGCTGGCCGTCGAAGAGTTCCGCAACGTCGACATGATCAACGGGCCGGCGCTGGCCCATGAGCTGCGCCACGCCATCCAGGACCAGCACTTCCACCTCGCCGGCCTGCTCGGCGACCTCTCCGATTTCGACGACCGCAAGCTGGCCGTCCTGGCCGCGGTCGAGGGCGACGCCACGCTGGTCATGATTCACCAGCTCGGCTTCGACCCCGAGCTGGTCGGCGACGCCTTCAGCCCGGAGAACGTCCTCTCTTTCTCGGCCATGGCCGGGGCGTCCACCCTGGCCGCCGCGCCGGACATCGTCAAATACCAGCTGCTCATGCCCTACCTGGAGGGGATGAAATTCAGCCAGGCCATCGTCAAGCAGAAGAAGTGGAAAGGGCTGAACCAGGTGCTGACCCGCAAGCCGCTCTCCTCGGAACAGATCCTGCACCCGCAAAAATATCTCGGCCAGGAAAAACCGCAGGCCGTTTTCACCGCCTACCGCCCCGCCCGGGGCGAACGGGTGCATTCGGGCGTGGTCGGCGAATACTACCTGAACGTGCTGCTGAAGAACGGCCCCGAGATCGCCGACGTGGCCTCGGGCTGGGGCGGCGACCTGTTCACGCTCTATCGCGACGGCGACAACCGGCTGCTGCTCTGGGAAGCGCACTGGGACTCGGACGGCGATTGCGCCCGCTTCAGCGCCGATTTCCGCAGGTTCCTGGAGAACAAGTTCCGTGTCGCTTTTCAGGACGGCCAGGGCGGCGGCCGGCGCTTCAGCGCCGGCAATTCCGCGGCCGGCTATTTCTTCCTGCTGCGCGATGGCGCCCGCCTGTTCTACGCCCGCAGCAACGACCGCACCCAGATCAACGAGCTAATCAGCGGAGGTATATATGATTAACGCCACCCAGATCCGCAGGGGAATGATCATCCTGATGGACAACAAGCTGTACCGCGTCGAGGAGATGGACCACGTGACGCCCGGCCGCTACAAATCGACCATCCACGTCAAGATGCGCGACCTGGAGAGCAACGTGCGCTCGCCGTTCCGCTTCGGCAGTTCCGACCGCGTGGAGAAGGTGTCGCTGGACACCAAGGAGGTCAGCTACTCCTACCACGACGGCACCAACTACATCTTCATGGACACCGCCACCTACGACCAGATCAGCCTGGACGAGGAGTTCATCGGCGACAACGTCTATTACCTGAAAGAGAACGAGACCTACCAGATGGAATATTTCCAGGGCAAGCCGATCAACATCGTGCCGCCGCTCTCCATGGAATTCGTCGTGGTCGAGACCGAGAGGAACATGAAAGGCTCCATGGTCCAGGCCTCGTACAAGCCGGCCAAGCTCGAGGGCGGCCTCGAGGTGACGGTGCCGCCGTTCATCGAGCCGGGGGCCGTCATCAAGGTCGACACCCGCGACGGCTCGTATATCGAAAGGGTCAGCAAATAAGCCTTTTTATTTGTCGGCCAGCATGAAGGCCGCCAGGTAGACCAGGCGGCTCACCCTCTCCATGACCGAGCCGTCGAACTTTTCCATGCTGTCCGCCGGCGTGTGGTAGACATCGCTCATGCCGCTGATGAAGAACGCCCACGGCCGTCCGGCCATGGCGAAGGGCGCGTGGTCGCTGCCGCCCGACATGCGGTCCATGTCCCGCGGCGTCTCGCGGAAGAAAATGTCGAGGCCGACGCTGCGGTTGGCCGCCTCCAGCGCGCTCCTCATCTCCGGCGCCTCGGCCGAAAGCGACAGGGGCAGGAACTTCTCCGGCTTGATCTTCTTGAGCAGTTCGTCGCCTTCCTTGACGTTGAGCATGCGCGTCATGCGCTTCAGCCCCGCCTCGTTCCAGGCCATGGCGATCATGTCCAGGTTGAGGTAGGCGGCGGTGTTCTCCATGGCGAACAGCGGATGCTCCACGTACCAGCGCGATCCCAGCAGCCCCTGCTCCTCCCCGGTCCACAGGCAGAAGACCACGCTGCGCTTGGGCTTTTCCTGGTTCAGGGCCAGGGCGCGGGCCATGGCCAGCACGCCGCAGGCGCCCGAGGCGTTGTCCTCGGCTCCGTTGTAAATGTAGTCGCCGCGGCGCCCCAGATGGTCGAGATGGCCGCCGATGACCACCGCCTGGCCTTTCAGGAGCGGGTCGCTCCCTTCAATGAAGGCGACGACATTGGCGCTTTTCAGCAGCCCGTAGCGCACCTGGTTGCCGAGGCGCAGCCTGGCCCCCTTCAGGTCCAGGGAGTGCGGCCGGTACTTGGCCGCGATCTTTTTCTGCAGGCCGGCGACCGTCTCGCCCGCCGTTTCCAGGATGGCGTCGGCCATTTCGCGCGAGACGCGGATCAGGCTGCGGCCTTCCCAGGGCATGCCCTTGGAGCCGGGGATGAGCAGTTTTCTGCGGTCGTCGGGCAGGATGGGCTTGTCGTCGCGGACCTGCTGCTGCCCCAGGATCTCCCAGTGGATATCGCCGCCTGCGCCGAGGTCGTTCTTGACCACCAGCACCGCCAGCGCGCCGCGCTTGAACAGCGCCGACGCCTTGGTGAAGTCGCCGCCGCCGCGGCGCATGGAGGGGGCGGCGGGGAAATACTTCTCCTTGACCTCTTTCCTCTGCAGGGGCGAAGCCGGGTCGTCCTTGCCCGGGGCGTCGCCGAGGATCAGGACGATCTTGTCCTTGACGTCGACGGCGGCGAGGTCGTCGTAGCCCACGCTCTTTTCGCTGATGCCGTAGCCGGCGAACACGACCGGGGCGCTCAGGTCCAGGGGCAGGGAGGAATCGAAGACGAAGTCCACTTTGGGGGCGAAAGAGCGCGCGCGCCGGGCCGCGCCCGCGGTTGCTTCCAGAACCACGCTGGCCGATGATTCCAGCGCCTCCTTCATGGCGAACTCCTGCAGGAAGGAGCGCTCGGGCTTGGCCGCCGGGCGTTCGGGCTGGCCGCGGAAGGGGCTGGCCGCGGCCCTGGGCAGGTCGCCGCCCGGCTGCAGCCCCCAGAGGGTGAACAGGGACTGGGCGTAGGCGGCGGCGGTGTCGTAGCCGCGGGTGCCGACCTCGCGCCCTTCCAGGTTGTCCGAGGAGAGGAAGGCCATGAAAGCCATCATGTCCTTGGCTTTGATGCTTTCGAACCCGGTCAGCGCCCGCGCCGGCACGGCTTCCGGCTTTTCCACCAGCTGCAGGTTCTTCAGCGGGTCGGCGGCCGGCTCCTTCTTTTCCTGGGCGGCGAATATGTTGAGAGTAATGAACAGGATCAGCACGGTAAAGAGCAGTTTTTTCATGGTTTTCTCCTTGAGTAGGGTTTTACGGGAAACGGGGGACGATGGTTATTAGGAAGACCCGAGTCAGAGGAGTACCCTTCAACGCTTCAACGATTTCTAGAATTCCACTCCGAAGCGATTCTTCAGCGCCAAAGCGATGATCACGCGCCGCCCATGGGGGCGCGTCCCTGATGCGCATCCCCTCAGGGTGCGCACCTCCGAAGGGTGATGCGTGCACTGTCAGTTGAGAAATCCCTGAGGGAGGGGGCCAGAAAAAAGAGGAACCTAGAACTCTACCCCGAACTTATTCTTCAAAGCCAGAGCGATAATCATGGTCAGCGCGAGATAGTAGACCAGCCAGTGCGTATGCAGGCCTAAGAAGCCGATGCTGCGCGCCGGGTAGGCGACGGCGATGGAGCGCAGGGTGGTGCGCGGCGCGAGCAGTTTTTCCGCCGGGTAGATGAAATGACCCAGGGAGGAGGCGGCCAGTTTCTGGTTGGACAGGGCGGATAAGCCACCGCCGATGATGAGGTTCTTTTGCACCTGGATGCCGTCGATGGTGATGGCCACGGCGGTGGCGCCGCTGGCGCCGGCCTTCAGCTTCCAGTCGATCTCGCGCAGCGCCTGCAGATAGACGGGGTTCATCGACGCCTTGAAATGCGGGCTGGGCTGGAGCTCGGCGTCGAGGGCGCCGATGTCGCCGTTGAAGCGCGCCTTGACCGTGACGGCCTCGCCGGGCTTGAAGGGGCGCATGCCGTAGCGGATGTCCATCTGCACGAAGAGCAGGAACATCAGCGGCAGCACCAGCAGCAGCGGGCCCAGGTTGAGCAGGAAATATTTCCCGGTGTAATACAGGCTCTTGAAGAACGAGCTGACGATGGTCCGCCAGAAGTCGCGGTAGAGGCGGATGGCCAGGATATGGGCCTTGATGCGGTTCTTGGTCTCCTTGACCTTTTTGGGGCTGGAGACGGCGCGGTAGACGACCAGCACGAAAAGCGAGGTGAGCAGGCTGAGCAGCAGGATGCCGAAGAAGGGCGGCAGCTTGGCCAGCGGCAGCAGCAGCAGGTCGAACGCGCGGGTCAGGAAATAGTTGAACTTCTGCGCCATCTAGGAAATGTAGCCCAGGCCGCTCAGCTTGTTGGCCAGTTCTTCCTTGTTGTCGCCGCTCTTGATCTTGTCGTATTCCTTGCTGATCAGGTCCTCCACCAGTTCTTCCAGGGATGAATAGCCGTGAAAGGCGATGATCTCCACGGCCTTCTGGTCGGCTTCCTTGCTGAGCTTTACTTTGCTGGACATGTTTTCCTCCTAGATTAGCGCCTTGCCGGTCATCTGCGCCGGGGTGGCGATGCCAAAATATTTCAATATGGTCGGGGCGACGTCCTGCATGTCGGGCACGGCTTTCCCGATCTTGAAGCTGGAGATGAACGATGCCGGCACTTTCAGGGGATCGACGCAGTGGTCGCCCGACCACCAGCCCATGTTGTCCGTGATCATCTCGCGGCTGAGCGTGCCCAGGGCCGATTCGTCGCTGATGCGGTAGCCGCGGTCGAAGCCTAGGATGATGTCCGGGGCGCGGCCGATAAAATTCTTTGAAAAATTGTCCTCGGAGATGTAGGCGCAGGAAATGACCTTCTGGCCGTTCTTGGGATCGGTGAGGGCTTCCAGCTTGGCCTTGATCTCCTCCAGCAGCTTGCGCCGCTGGTCCGGGGTGACGGCGCCCTCTTTTTCCCGCCCCTTCATGTTCAGGTAGAGGCCGTTCAAACCCAGGGCGTAGGCCTTGGATGCCGGCCAGTCGGCGTAGCCCAGGATCGAGACTTCTTCGCCCGGCCCGCCCGAGCTCAGCTTCAAATAGCCTTCCTGGGCCAGCCAGTTGTTGATGTTCACCTCGCGGCGGAAGGGGCCGAAGCCGTGGTCGGACATGACCAGCACCGGGATGGCCGGGTCGATGCTGTTCAGGGTCTTGCCCAGGACGCGGTCGAACTTGCGGTACATCTCGTCGGTGATGAAGGCGAATTTCCGGCTCTCCTCGGGGTGGTAATAGGGGTGCTCCTTGTCGTTGAGCGCCCAGAACATGTGCTGCCCCTGGTCCAGCGAGGAGAAGTAAAAGAAAAGCAGCCCGGTTTTCTGGCTTTGGAAGCGCTGCAGCTCGTAGTCGAACATGCGGCAGCTCTCGCCGAACACCGACAGCGACTGGGTGATGAAGTTCTCCATGGAGAAGGCGCCCTGGCTCAGCGCCTTGGTGTCGGCGGGCAGGCCGATGGTGTGGTACAGCCCGACCTTGTCGGCCAGCTCGCGGCTGTAACCCGACGGGGTGCTGATGGGCACGGCGGGGTTGCGCGGGCTGATGTGGGTGGGGGAGACGTAGAGGCGGAATTTTTCGCCCATCTCCATCAGGTAGAACTTGACCATGCCGGTGATGCTGGCCAGGTTGCTGATCAGCGAGAACTCGATCTCCACCCAGTCGGAGTATTCCTTCTCGGCGATCAGGATCTCCTTGCCCTGGATGTCGATGCGCGCCGTCTTGTGCTTGTTGTCGACGTAGATCTTGAAAGGCACGCTGACGGGCTCGCCTTCCTTGAGCAGGTCGTTCTTCGGCCCCTCGATCTGTCCTTCCATGACGCTGTTCTCGTCGATATACGCGTAATAGACGTTGTTGGGGGAGAAGTCGCCCTGCGATTCCTGCTCATCCGAGGTGTAGAGCGAGTAGATGCCGTAGGTGCCCAGGACGTCGGGCGTGCCCATGCCCGCCAGGGTGCGCTGCGAGCTCGCCGACGGCGGGTAGTTGGTCGGCACCTTGACGATGGTGGCCGGGATGTCGCGCTCTTCCAGGTAATCCCAGAAAGCGCGGCCTTCGCGCCGCAGGACCACCTTGCCCGGCTTGAGCGGGATCTTGTACTTGCCCAGGCTGACCATCATGCGCGAAGGCAGGTTCTCGCTCTGGGAGAATATGGGGATATAGGTTTCGGGGTCGCGGTGCAGGAAGTCAAAGATGCCGAAAACCCCGGGGTCGGCGCCGGAAATGAAGCTGCCCCAGGCCACCGGGCTCTGCGGCGGGATGGTCGAGCGCATCATGGTGAACACGCCCCGGCCGCCCAGGCGCTGCATGTTGGGCAGCTCGCCCCGTCCGATCAGGCGGTTGACGATGCCCGGGTCCATGCCGTCGAAGCCCAGCACGAGCATCTTCTTGCCCAGGGGCGCGCCGGCGCCGAAATTCATCAACGGGGCCGCGGCCAGCAAGGTGGCGCCGCTGCTCTTTATAAAATCTCTTCGTTCCATATTTCCTCTGTTTTGCGGTCGGTTGAAAGACACATAATGATATACCAAGTCGCTCATGATTTCAACCGCCAATGGCGCGGGCGGCGAGATTTCCCGGATTGCTTTATTCCCCGGAGTTCATGTAGTATCTGACATGCGCGATATTTTCTCCCCGGTTTTCCTGCTCGCCCTGGCCGCCCTTTTCCTGGTCCACGGCGGCGGCGCCGCCCCTTTCGTTTTCCGGCCGCTGGCGCTCCTGCTTTTTGGCCTGTTCCTGGTCCTGTTCTATCTGCGGAAATACCGGCCCGCCTATGCTCTGGTGGCGCTGGCCCTGGCGCTGCTGCTCGCCGGCTCATTTCTGGATAAAAAAAGCGCTTTCCAGGACCAGCGCGACCTGCGCGTTCCCGCCGGCCTGTATCTCACCATCCGCGGCACGCTGCGGACCTTCCCCGAGATCGGCAACCAGCGCTCGCTGCTGCTGCTGGCCGCCCGCGACGTCGCCTGGCCGGGAGGGCGGCTCGAGCGCGAACTGAACGTCCGCGTCGTGGTCAGCGGCGACTGCCGCGGCTTCCAGCGCGGCGACCGGGTCGAGGTCGCGGCGCGCGTCGACCTGCGCCAGGCGAACCGCAATTTTTTCCCGAATCCTTACGAGAACTATCTGCTGTACAAGGGCATCCACCTCTCGGCCTTCTGCAAGTCGGCGCAGCTGGTGCAGCTGACCGGGCGGACGAATTGGTTCTGGCGCGCCATCGGCGCCTGGCGCGAGCGCATCCGCCTGAAGATCGAGCGGCGTTACCTGCGGGGCGACAGGCTGCAACCGCCAGGGGTCTTCCTGGAAGCCACCCTGCTCGGCGACCGCGGCCGGCTGGAGAACGACGAGCAGGAAACGCTGATCGGCAGCGGCGTGTTCCACCTGCTGGCCATTTCCGGGGCCAACATCGGCATGCTGGCCCTGATCTCGCTGCTGGTCTGCCGCTGGCTGCGCTTTTCGCTGAAAGTGAAATATGGGGCGACGGCGCTGCTGCTGCTGCTCTTCCTGACCGTCTCGGGGTTCGATATCTCGGCCGTGCGCGCGGTGCTCATGGCGCTGCTGCTTTTCGCCGGCCGCGTCTGGTTCATGGACGTGGAGCTGTCCAACATCATCTCTTTCTGCGGCCTGCTGCTGCTGGCCGTCAACCCGGCCCAGTTCCTTGACCCCGGCTTCATCCTCACCTTCTCGCTGACCGCCGCCATCCTCCTGGGCCGGCGCATCTTCCTGCCGTTTCTGCGCCCGCTGCCGCGCTGGGCCTCCGAGCTGCTCTCGGCCAATCTGTCCGCCTCGCTGCTCGCCCTGCCCCTGTCGCTGTTCTTCTTTCAGCGCTACGCCTTTTCCGGCTTGCTCACCGGCCTGCTGCTCGCCCCGCTGGCGGCCGGCATCACCATCTGCGGGGCCTTGCTGCTGTTTCTCGTTTTTCTGCCTTTTCATGCCGCCGCGCTGGCCCTGGCGCCGGCCGGGGTCCTGCTGGGCCTGTTCTTCAAGCTCAGCGACTGGTTTTACGGGCATCTCAGTCTGAGCATTTTCCGGCCGTCGCCGCCGTGGCCCCTGCTGGCCGCGATCGGCGCGCTGTTCTACCTGGTTTCCCTGGAACGGCTGCCGGCGCGGCGGCGGGCGGCGCTGGCCCTGCTCCTGGCGGCGCTCCTGGGCGCCATGTCTTTCCCCCCGGCCCCATACCGGCCCGGCCGGATGGAGGTTTACTTCCTCGACGTGGGCCACGGCGACTCCGAGGTCGTGGTCTTTCCCGGCGGCGACGCCCTGCTGGTCGACGGCGGCGGTTCCTCTTATTCCGACTTCCAGGCCGGCCGCCGCCTGGTCCTGCCTTTCATCTTGCAAAAAAGGATCAAGGTGCGCTGGGTGGCGGCGACCCACTTCCACCCCGACCATGCCAAGGGGCTGGCCGAGATCATCCGTATTCTGAAGCCCGAAGAACTGTGGATCGCCTCCGCCGCGACCGACGATGCTTTTTACCGGCAGTTGCTGGCGGCCAAGCCGAAAAACACGCTGTTGAAGAAAATTCAGCGCGGCTTTGTCAAAAACAGCGGAGACGGTTCGATCGCCTGCCTGTGGCCGCCCGTGTTCATCGAAGCCGGCGCTTCGGAAAACAACCACTCCATGGTGCTGCGCGTCGCCGGCGGCGATTCTCATTTCCTGCTTTCCGGCGATAGCGAAAAACAGGTCGAAGCGGAACTGGTCTCGGCGTTCGGCCGCGGGCTGGCTTCCTCGGTCCTGAAGCTTCCCCACCATGGTTCGCGCACCTCTTCGTCGGCTCCTTTCCTGGACGCGGTGGCTCCCGGCGTCGCCGTGATCTCGCTGGCCGCGTTCAACTCCTACGGCTTCCCGAACGCTGAGGTCGTCGAGCGTCTGAAGCAACGAAGCATCCGCTGGCTCACCACCGCCCGCCGCGGCGGCATCATGATCGCCCCGGCGGCGGATGGACTTGAGATGGAAGTGTCGAAATAAAAACTTTAAAGGTAAAAAGGTAAAGCCTTTTCAGTTCCTTATTTGGCTATCGGGTTGTTTTTGTATATAATTGCCCTTCAGCGATATCCTGGGACCGGGAGGAAAACCACCATGCAAAAATTGATCCGCGTAACGCTCGCCATGTTGTTCATGATTTTGCTCAGCACCAACCTGTCGTTCGCGCAAAGCGACGTCGCGGGAAGCAAGGACCACCCGCTGTTCAGCCGCATGCCCGGGTTCTATATCGCGGCTTACGAAACCAGCGATTTCAATTCGCATGTTTTCTGGGATGAAAAGCGGAACCAGGTCACGGTCGACGGCCGCTATTACCAGATCCAGTATGAGCCCAAGCAGGGCACGAAACCCCCGTCGCAGCTGCAGATCCACCGCAATTACGAGAACGCCATCCGGCAGATCGGCGGCACCGTGCTTTACGGCGACGACGAGTATTCGTTCATGAAGCTGGTCAAGGGCGACAAGGAGATCTGGGTGGAGTTGACCGCTTACGGCCCCAAGCCGAATCTGGTCATCATCGAAAAGCAGGCCATGAAACAGGACGTCCTGGCCAATGCCGACGCGTTCGCCAAAGACATCCGCAGCACCGGGCACGCGGCCGTCTACGGCATCTACTTCGACACCGGCAAAGCGCTGATCAAGCCCGAGTCGGAGACGGCCCTGAAGGAGATAGCCAGGATGCTGCAGGGCGATCCGGGCCTGAAGGTGCACGTGGTCGGCCACACCGACAATGTCGGCGGGCTCGAGGCCAACATGAAGCTTTCCCAGGAACGGGCCAACGCGGTCGTCCTGAACCTGACCGGCAAGCACGGCATCGCCGCCGCGCGCCTCAAAGCCGGCGGCGTCGGGCCCCTCGCCCCGGTGGCTTCGAACGACTCGGACGCCGGCAAGGCAAAAAACAGGCGGGTGGAACTGGTCAAGCAATAGTTCTTCGGTCAAGGCCTTATTCAGGTCATGGGGCAAATGATGAAAAGCAAATTATTCCTGCTGACCGTTATCGCGATCCTGGCTTTTGCGGCGAGCTTGCAAGCCGCGGACAATGCCTATCTCATCACCGACCTGCGGCCTGCCGCCAACGGCGGCGTCGAGCTGGTCCTGCGCGGACTCGATGCCGGCGCCGAGGACAAGCAGTTCCAGTTGGTCGTCTATGATAAGGACCGCCTGGTCGACCTCGCCGCCGCCGCGGAGATCCCGGCGACGCGCGCGCGCCAGGGCGACATCCTGTTCCTGGGCAAGAGCGGCGGCAAGGCCACGCAGATGATCATCACCCCCGGGCGGTCCGTCCACCCCAAGCTGGCCGCCGGCCAGCCGCATGAGGCCGAGACCATTAACGAGCTCAGCCGGCGCCTGGCCGCCGCGCCGCGCGCTCCCGGCGATACGGCGGGGCCGCTTGGCCTCGACGGTGCCGACAGCGAGTTGGACCGCGTGCGCCGCTCCTTTCTCTTCGTCCTGGAGTTCGGCCTGGGCGCCCCGTTCACCGCGGCGCAGGAGCGGCTCATCCTCGATCCGTTCGGCCCCGAGTGGTGGGCGGCCAAGAGCGACGACGAAAGAGAGTCCTTCGGCCAGTATCCGAAGATCGTGGCCTGGATCATGGGCGCCGGCCAAACGGAACTGGAGGAAATGCGAAAAACCATGGAAGAGACGACCCGGGATTGGATGAAGGCCTCTCCGCGCTCCGACCCGGTGGTCGGCATGATCCGCGCCCGGCTGTCCGAGCGCGGCAAGACGCTGGTCGCCGGCGAGCCGCCGCTGACCGAGATGGCGGCATCGGCCTTTTGCGAGCTGGTTGCCTATTCCCGCCTGCTGCGCCATGACCGATCGGCACTGCCCGACCGGCTGGGCGCCGACGCCATCGCCGGCGTGCGCAGCGAGCTGTTGCGCGCCTGGCCCGGTTTCTCCGCCGCCGAGCGGGGCCAGGTGGCCACGACGCCGGGGTTGTGGCTGGTGCTGCGCACCCTGGTCGTCCACGGCGACGCGGCCCAGCGGGAATCCGCGCGGCAGCGCCTGCTCGCGGTCGCGGCCAAGGATGCTCCGGCGGGGTCGGAGCGTTCGCCCCGGGGCGGCAAGGGCGGTGATGCCGTGAGCAATATGATCCGGCACAACGTGCTGATGAACATCCGCCAGCAGACCTTTAATTCCTATATGTGGAGCCGCGGTTTCAATTACCAGCCGGCCACGGGGAAGATGTGGTGAAGATAGGGTCTAGGGTATAGGGGCTAGGGGCTAGGGTATAGGGTATAGGGTCTAGGGGCTAGGGTATAGGGTATAGGGTCTAGGGGCTAGCCTTTCAGGAATAGCCGAGCTCTCAGGCCAGGACGATCTCCACGAAATCGTGATAGTAGTGGTGGCGGATGGTCATGTTCAGGACCGGAATGACGGCATTGAGTGAAACGAAAAGATCGTGGTATTCCTTTCTGGACATCCAATGGGTGATTTCATTGTATCCGTCCGAATCCACGCGGGTCATCAATTTTCCGAGCAGATGGGAAAAGGTGTTTTTTTTTGCGGCCAGGGCGACGAAGGTGGGCTCGATGATGACGATCCTTTTGGCGAATTTTCCCGCGATCTGGAACAGGTGGTGTATTTCGGGCATTTGCAGGTGATGCAGAATGTCGCAGAGCAGGATCACGTCGGCCGGGCGGTAGTTTTCTTCCTTAAGAATATCTCCCACGCGGATGTCGCGGTTCTTTTTCCGCCCGAAGCCGACAAATTTTTCGTTCAGGTCAATGCCGGAATAGGCGCAATCCGCGTGCAGGTATTTCTTCATGCGCCCGAACCCGCAGGCCGGTTCAAAAACGCTTACGCCGCGGCCCACGATCTTTTTCAGGATCTTCAGCCTGTTCAAATAGAGAAAATGGATGCCGAATTCGTATAGCAGGGGGTGGCGGTAGAAAACAGATTGCCGGCGCGGCGGTTGTACCATGGGCATGCTTTTCTATCCCGTGAGCTGATTTCGGGGGAATTGGTATTTGTTTTTACGTATCCGCAAGAACCAGAATACCAGTTTAATGGATGTTTTTCAAGTAGGGGCGGGGTTATCCCGCCCGCGAGGATTTACCTTTCCAGCTTCTTTAAAAAAGCCCGCACCACCTTGATCTGCTCGAGCTTGTCCATGGGCGGCTGCACCTGGATGGTCAGGTTGCCCTGGCGGACGGTGAGCGTGTGGTTGACGTCGGTCCAGGTGGACTCTTCCCCCAGCGGCAGGACCTCGCTCCAGGCGCCCTTGGGCAGCCGGCCCTTGTAGGCGGCGGTGCCGGCGGCGGTTTCCAGGTTGTCGCGGTAGCGCTGCATGGCGATAGCGGCCGCCACGGCGCTCTCGGCCAGTTCCACGCTGAAGCGGATCGTTTTCCTCTCGGAGTTGAACGTGCACATCCAGAGCGTGGCATGAATCTTTTCCGTCTTGGCCGTGATCGCCGCTGCGGGCAGGTTCATGACCTCCGCGGCGTCGGCCGGCGTGAAACCGGCGCAGTTGTTCATGTCGGGCTTGTAGATCTTATCGGCCGGATATACTGCCAGCGCCGCCAGGCAGAGCGCAAGACCTGCGGCCAAAGCCAGTCCTTTTCTTTTCATTTCTCCCTCCCGTGCCCATGGGCACCCGCGGTCATGAATAAAATTGTATGAAAGATCCGGGTTTATTTCAATCATATTTTTAAAGCGGTTTGCGAGATATTTTCCGGCCAAGTCCTATTGTACTTGCGGATGGCGGAAAACCAAGGAGGTGCCCATGCCTAACGGAAAAAAAATAGCGGTCGCGCTGTGGATCGCCCTGGCGCTGAGCCCGGGCATGGTTTGCCTGCCGGCGGCCGACGGCCCGGTCCTGGCGGCGCCCATTGCCTAC
>Ga0209262_10000804_pt1 | contig 13375 bp, 10 predicted proteins | sample Lowcelwee11metaG_FD_187171 | JGI IMG/M metagenome (GOLD analysis project Ga0209262, IMG submission 187171) | Freshwater pond sediment microbial communities from the University of Edinburgh, under environmental carbon perturbations - Low... | ecosystem: Environmental > Aquatic > Freshwater >...
GGGCGCATGGAGGCCATTGCGGCCGCCGGCCGGCTCAGGGAGGTCCTCGATACCCCAGTCCCCGAGGATCACCAGGGGACCGCGACCCTGCCCCCGGGCGCTCCCCTGCGCCTGCGCCTGGAGGGAGTCTGCTTCGCCTACGCGCCCGGACGCGAGGCCCTGAGGGGGCTGACCTTCGAGCTGCAACCCGGCGAACGCGTGGCCCTGGTGGGGGCCAGCGGGGCCGGTAAGACCACCGTGGTCAACCTGCTGCTCGGCTTTCTGCGCCCAGATGCCGGCCGCATCCTGGTGGACGGCGTGGACCTGGCAGACATCGACCCGGCAGACTGGCGCCGGCACCTGGCCTGGGTCCCGCAGAATCCGCGCCTGTTCCGCGGCACCCTGCTGGACAACATCCGCCTGGGGGCGCCCGATGCCGACCTGGATGCAGTACGCGCCGCGGCGCGCCGGGCCCGCGCGGCGGGGTTCATCGAGGCCCTTCCCCTGGATTACGGGACACTGGTCGGCGAGGGCGGCCAAGGCCTTTCGGGGGGGCAGATCCAACGCATCGCGCTGGCACGGGCCTTCCTGCGCAAGGCCCCACTGGTCGTCCTGGACGAGCCAACCGCAAGCCTCGACCCAGCAAGCGAGGTACTGGTCCAGGAGGGCATCGACGACCTGGCCCGAGGGTGCACCCTGCTGGTCATCGCCCACCGCCTCAAGACCGTGCGGGGGGCCGACCGCATCCTGATCCTGGACGCTGGCCGCCTGGTCCAGGAGGGCAATCACGCCGGCCTGGTCGCCGCGGACGGGCCCTATCGGGAGCTGGCGGCCGCCTATGGGGGCCTGTCGTGAAGGACCTCCTGCGCCTGTTACGCCTGCTCGGGCCCTACCGCGGGTGGATGGCCTTGGGCGCCGTGCTGGCCCTGATCACCCTGATCGCGAACGTGACCCTGATGGCGACCTCCGGCTGGTTCATCGCTGCCATGGCCGTGGCCGGCGGGAGCGGGGCGTCCATGAACTACTTTACCCCTGCCGCCCTGATCCGCACGGCCGCCATCCTGCGCACCGTCGGGCGCTACCTGGAGCGCCTGGTCACCCACGAGGCGACCCTGCGCCAGCTCGCCGGGCTGCGGGTGTGGTTCTACGCCCACCTGGAGCCGCTGGCCCCGGCGCGGCTACAACAGTTCCACAGCGGTGACCTGTTGAGCCGCATCCGCGCCGATATCGATGCCCTGGACAACCTGTATCTGCGTACCCTGGTCCCGGTGGCGGTGGCAGCGGCCGGCCTGGCCTTGTCCTTCGCCGTCCTCGCCGCCTTCGACCTCGGGATCGCCCTGTTCGCGCTCGGGATGCTGCTGGTGGCCGGAATCCTGGTCCCGCTATGGGCCCAAAAAAGGGGGGCTACGCCTGGCCGGCGTATGGTGGAGACCCAGGCGGAGCTGCGCAGCCTGGCCATCGATGGCATCCAGGGACTTCCGGAGCTCCTGATCTACGGGGCTGCTGCCGCACATGCCCAGCGCCTGCACGCGCTGAGCCTAGCCCTGACCGCCGACCAGGACCGAATGAACGCCTATGCCGGCATCTCCCAGGGTGCCGTTACCTTAGCCGCCAACCTGGCCCTGTGGGGCGTCCTCTGGCTGGCCGTCCCGCTGGTCGGCCCCACGGGGAGCGGGGCCCCCATCGCCCCACCCAGCCTGGCCCTGCTGGCCCTGTTCACTCTGACCGCCTACGAGGCGGTGGCCCCGCTGCCGCTGGCCCTTCAGCACTTGGGGGGGACGCTGGCCGCGGCGCGGCGCCTGTTCGAGATCGTCGATGCCGAGCCGGCGGTGATCGAGCCCCGTGGTACCTCACCCCGGCCGCAGCGCTTCGACCTGGAGGTCCGCGGGGTCTGCTTCGCCTACCCGGGGTCCGCCCGCCCAGCCCTGGCGGGGATCGACTTGAGCGTACCCGAGGGCGGTCGGGTCGCCGTGGTCGGGTCTACCGGCTCCGGCAAGAGCACCCTGCTCAACCTGCTGTTGCGCTTCTGGGCCCCGGACCAGGGGTCCATCCGCGTGGGCGGTCACGACCTGGCATCCTTCCATGGAGAGGATCTGCGCCGCCACATCGCCGTGGTCAGCCAGCACACCCACCTCTTCGCTGCGACCATTCGCGAGAACCTGCTGCTCGCCAACCCCGACGCGTCACAAGCGGCGCTAGAGCAGGCCTGCGAGGCGGCCCAGATCCACGGGTTTATCGCCGGGCTGCCAGACGGCTACGACACCTGGCTCGGGGAGACGGGGGTGCGCCTGTCCGGGGGGCAGGCGAGGCGAATCGCCATCGCCAGGGCCCTGCTCAAGGATGCCCCTATCCTTCTCCTGGACGAACCGACGGAGGGCCTGGACGGCCCGACGGAGCGCTCCGTCATGGCGGCCATCGACGACCTGATGCGCGGCCGCACGGTGCTGCTAATCAGCCACCGCACCGCCGGCCTGGAGGCCATGGGCGAGATCGTGGTGCTGGACTCCGGACGGATCCGCGAGAGGGGTACCCACCAGCAATTGCTGGCGGCCGAACACTACCCGCGCCTGCTGGGGCTGAGGTGACCGTCGACGCCAGAGCGCCACGGCACCGGTCCCTGACGGTGCCGCACGGCAGGCAAGGCGATACGCCTTGGGCCAATGCCACCCGTCGCCCGTTCGGGTTCGCGCGATGCGACTGAACAGGCCCCTGGGTGGACTGACTCCGTCGGCTCCTACCGGATCTGTTCTTGCAACAGGCTCAGAATCTTCTTGCCTGCGGGGGTATCGTCACGCTGGCCTGCGGCATTCAGCACGGTCAGGCGCGTTTCCGCCCCACTGGCGACAAGCTTGACCTGGTATTTCTTGACTGGATCGATATCGCCGCTGCGCCAGAAGGCCATCTTCGAGAAGAAGCCCTCCTTCTTCTGTGCGCCCTCGGAACCGGGGTCGTACCGGACATAGTAGGTCCCGGTGCTCATGTCCCGGTCTTCGACCGCGAAACCGATACGATCCAAGGCCACACCCGTCTGGCGCCAGGCCCGGCGGAACTCGTCGGAGATCACCAGGACCGATCCGGCGCCATCCGGGACCATCCTTGCCGTCGTCGGCCGCGCCGCTCCCTCGGCTGCACTTGGGGCAGCGCTTCCCGTGGCTCCGGCGGCGCGCTGCTCCGTCACGCCCAGATAAACCATGAGCCGCTGCAACATCTCAGCCTCCTTGCCGGGGTCGCTGGGGGCAGGCTCCCAGACGATATTGTTGCCCTCGGCGACGGTGTTGCTGAGGATGCGCTCCTGCATCGCCGTGTGGGTCAAAAAGACGTCGGTGGTCCCGGGCTTTGCACCTCGCTCCAGGCGAACACGGTACTGATCGCGGGTGGATGTGGCGTGCAGCCCATCGGCCACCTTACGCATCATACGGGTGATGAAGTCCTTCTGGATCTCCGCGCGGTTCTCCAGCCAATCGGTCTTCATGACCCCGGTGGCCGGATTCTGCTCCACGAGCAGGATCCCCTGCTCCCGCCAGAAGGACACCACCCGTGGCCACACGGCAGTGGCCGGGGCCGCGATCTCCAGCCAGCGGCTGCTACCCTCGCGCCTCAGCTCCACATCCTTGACATCCGGCAGCACGACCCCGCTGGTGGCCACCTCGCGGCGCTTGCCACGTTCCACGGCATACTCGGAAAAGGTCGCCGACCCGGCGGGAGGAACATCCAGGGCGTCGTTGACGCTGCCCTTGGACAGATCCGGCGGGATCTCCAGATTCTCGGTCCCCTCGCGCTGCTTCTTGTAGGCGAGAGTTTGATCCGGAAGCATGTCATCGATGACCGAACTGCTGCCGCAGGCCGAGAGCATCAGCCCGGCTAGGACGGGGGCAATCAAGTGGCGGAGTTTTCGCATGTCGTCTCGCTTCACGTGAGGTGGTGCTCTTCAAGCCGTCTTCGATCCGGCGTCGCTGGCCCACCCGGAACAGGGACCGACCCGCCGTGGCCAGCGCCGGCCAGGTCAGCGGGAGGGGGTGGTGACCGCGCAGAACTGCAGGGAGCCCCGGGGCTGGCTAGTGCCGACCGCGGAGCACTCCCCACCGCCAGGGCGCCGCCCGGCGACTAGTCAATGCCCGCATGACGCATCGCTTGGCGGACGCGCGGCTGCAACTCCTCGGTCAGCCAGGTCAATGGGAGACGTATCCCCTTCCGGGCAAGCCCCAGCTCGAACACCGCCCATTTTACGGGGATGGGATTCGACTGCACGAACAATTCGTGGTGGAGCGGGTCGAGCATCGCGTTGAGCGCCATCGCGGCACAGCGGTCACCCGCCAGCGCGGCGGCACACATCTGCGCCATCAGGCGTGGGGCAATGTTGTTGGTGACCGAGATGACGCCGTCGCCGCCACGCAGCATGAATTCACACCCGGTGGCGTCATCGCCGCTGTAGAGGCCGAAGTCCGGGCCGCACAGGGCCCGCAGGCGGGGGAGGCGGGCAAGGTCCCCGGTCGCGTCCTTGAGACCCACGATGTTCGGCACCTCGGAGAGACGCGCGGTGGTCTCCGGTGTCATGTCGCAGGCGGTTCGCCCGGGGACGTTGTAGAGGATCTGCGGTAGATCCACCGCCTCCGCAACCGCCTTGTAGTGCAGGAAGAGCCCCTCCTGGGTTGGTTTGTTGTAGTAGGGGGTGACCAGAAGGGCCGCGGCGGCACCGACCTCCTTGGCGGAGCGGGTCAGGCGGATGGCCTCGGTGGTCGCATTGGCGCCGGTGCCGGCGATCACGGGGATGCGCCCGGCGGCGAGCTCGACGGTCCGCCGGATGACGGCGCAGTGCTCGGCTTCGTCCAGCGTGGCCGACTCGCCCGTCGTACCCACGGAGACGATGGCCGCGGTCCCCTCGGCGACGTGCCAATCCACCAGGCGGCCCAATGACTCATCGTCGACCCGGCCGTCCTCGTGCATGGGGGTAATGAGTGCAACGATACTGCCGCGAAACATGGTCTGGGCTCCGAACATCCGGAAAAAAGATAGGCATGGTAGCGTGGGGGTACGCGCGAGCACAACCTGAGCCCCTGGGCCGACCCGCCCACCCTTGGCCCTCTGGCCCAGCGAGTGCCGCGCGAACGCGAGGCCGTGCAGGCGACTTGTCCCATCCGCGCGGATCGGGTAGATAGTGTGCCCAGCCTCCCGGCCAGACCTGGACGCCCATCGGGTCCGCAGCATGACCCCATGACGAGCGCCGCGCTCAGGGCCAATCCGGGCCCATGTTACACTGTCCCCACCGAGGCCCAAGGCCCAGACCATCTCCGTCAGATCCCCGACTCGACATGGCAACCCAGAAGACCTACCTCGTCATCTCCGCCCTTGGCGAAGACCGCCCCGGCCTCGTCAGCCAGTTGTCCAAGGTCCTGCTGGACCACGGCTGCAACATCGAGGACAGCCGCATGGCGGTCCTCGGCGGCGAGTTCGCCGTCATGCTGCTGGTGGAGGGCAAGTGGAACACGCTGGCCAAAGTGGAGAACAGCCTTCCGGAGCTGGGTCGCCAGCTCGGCATGACCATCATCTCCAAACGGACCGGCCCGCGTGCCGTGGGCGGCAACCTCCTGCCCTATGCGGTGGACGTCATCTCCATGGACCACCCTGGCATCGTCAATAATCTGGCAGGCTTCTTCTCGGACCGTGGGATCAACATCGAGGACATGGCGACCAGCAGCTATGCTGCCGCCCACACGGGAACGCCGATGTTCACGGTGCACATGACCGTCGGTATTCCGTCCTCGGTCCACATCGCCGGGCTGCGCGACGAGTTCATGGATTACTGCGACGGGCTCAACCTCGACGCGGTCCTGGAGCCCATCAAGGGCTGAGCGGACGCGGCGCCCCAACCGCCAACACCCGAAAGGCAGGCCACCATGACGCTGCGCATTGGCGAGACCGCTCCCGACCTTGCAATCCCCGCCACGGGCGGCCGCACCATCCGCCTGTCTGACTTCCGTGGCCGGCCGCTGGTGCTCTGGTTCTTCCCCAAGGCAAGCACCCCTGGCTGCACGCTGGAAGGCCAGGGGTTCCGCGACGCGGCGGACGCCTTCGCTGCGGCCGGCACGGCCATCCTCGGGGCTTCGCGCGACAGTGTGAAGGCCCAGGAAAGTTTCAAGGCCAAGCAAGGCTTCCCCTTCGATCTGCTGAGCGACCAAGACGAGGCCCTGTGCAGGACGTTTGACGTCATCAAGCTCAAAAAGCTGTACGGCAAGGAGTCTCTTGGCATCGAGCGCAGCACCTTCCTGCTCGACGCCCAGGGCCGCTTGTGCCAGGAGTGGCGCGGGGTGAAGGTCAAGGGCCATGTCGAGGCAGTACTCAGCGCGGCCAGGGGACTCACCGACGGGTCCTGAGCCCACACCAGCCGCACCAAACCCACGCCCCAACGGGCGCCCTCGCGGCGCCATGGACACCCAGGAAGCCCATGATCAAGCGCCAACACGACAAGCCCTGCCTGTTCGTCCTGGACACCAACGTGCTGATGCACGACCCCACGGCCATCTTCCGATTCCAGGAGCACGACATCTTCCTGCCCATGGTGGTGCTGGAGGAGCTCGACGCCGCCAAGAAGGGCATGTCCGAGGTGGCCCGCAACGTCCGGCAGGTCAGTCGTTTCCTCGACCACCTGATGTGCGACGCAGACAAGGACGAGATCGATGCCGGTTTGGTCGTCAACCCCCCCATCGAGAACGCCGGGGGGCGCATCCTCCCGCCCACCGGGCGTCTCTACTTCCAGACCGAGCACCTGCGGCCGCGCGTCGCCGAGCCCTTGCCCGGGACCAACGCCGACAACAACCTGCTCGGGACGGCCCAGGCGCTGCGCGAGCTGCGGCCGGACCGCACCGTTGTCATCGTCTCCAAAGACATCAACCTGCGCATCAAAGCGGCGGTGCTGGGCATCCCGGCGGAGGACTACTCCAACGATCAGGTACTGGACGATGCCGCCCTGCTCTACACCGGCATGCAGGCCCTGGACGGCGAGTTCTGGACGCACCACGACAAGGGAGTGGACTCCTGGAAGGAGGAGGGGCGAACCTTCTATCGGGTCACAGGTCCGGACATCGCAGACTGGTACCCGAGCCAGTGCATCTTTCAAGAGCACGAGGGCGGCCTTGAGGCCATGGTGCGGGAGAAACGCTCCCCGACGGAGGCCGTCATCGAGCTGGTCACCGACTACCGGCCCGTCCGCCACAACGTCTGGGGCATCACCGCGCGCAACCGGGAGCAGAATTTCGCGCTGAACATGCTCATGGACCCCGACGTGGACTTCGTCACCCTGCTGGGGGCGGCTGGGACCGGCAAAACGCTCCTCGCATTGGCCGCCGGCCTCGCCCAGGTGTTGGACCGCAACCTCTACCGCGAGATCATCATGACCCGCATCACGGTCCCGGTCGGTGAGGACATCGGCTTCCTGCCTGGCACCGAGGAGGAGAAGATGACCCCCTGGATGGGCGCCCTGATGGACAACCTGGAGGTCCTGAACCAGAACGAGGGCGGCGACTGGGGGCGTGCCGCCACCGGAGACCTGCTGCGCAACCGCATCCGCATCCAGTCGCTCAATTTCATGCGGGGGCGCACCTTCCTCAAGAAGTACATCATCCTCGATGAGGCCCAGAACCTCACCGCCAAGCAGATGAAGACCCTCATCACCCGGGCCGGACCTGGGACCAAGATCGTGTGCCTGGGCAACATCTCCCAGATCGACACCCCGTACCTCACCGAGACCACCTCAGGCCTCACCTATGTGGTGGACAGGTTCAAGAACTGGGCGCACAGCGGGCACATCACCCTGCAACGCGGCGAGCGCTCGCGCCTGGCGGACTTCGCCTCCGACGCGCTCTAGCCAGTCCTTACTGGATGCCGCCCCATCGCGGCGAGGGCGCCGCTCCTACGGGAAGAACTCCTCTTTGGAGCCGTCGTGTAGCATCGGCCAACATCCAGTGCAGACAGTACCTTCCCTCGTGGGCCGACCCCTCCCGATCGACTCGACACGATTCAGAGCACCGCGTCCCGCACCCGATTGCCCCGCCGGGGTCAGGTCAAGACCCGGGTGGAAACAAGCTGATGAGCGTGCCCCAATCGGTCCCCGTCAGCTCGGCGGACGAAGCCTCAAAGTCCGGCTGCGGGAACAGCGGACTACCCGGAGACCACAGCTCCGTGCTATCCGGGTGCTGCTCGAAGTAGTCCGGGTCGGTGGTCACGCGCACCGGCGCGGCCATTCCCGGGGCCAGGTAGGACCGGTCCCGGCTGCCGAGGGGCTTCGACTCGATGCCCGGAGGGAGCAACTCTGGGCGCGTGAGGAGTGTCCCAAGGTCACTGAGGTTGTAAAGGGCCAGCGGGCGCTCAGGCTCATCCAACTCCTCCGCCGTCACCTCGTCCAGGTCGAAGCCCGCCTGCTCGGCGGAAGCCACCTCGGAAGCGATGCCGCTCACCACGTTGGCCCTTGCCAGCGCCCGATCCCCGGGCGGGCCCAGGGTCGCCTGTGCGATGGCCTGGGGTAGTCGCGCCAGGATGGGCTGGAGTCGTCCGACGAAGCTCTGGAACAGGTTGATGCGCTGGCGCAGGGCGGCGTACACGTCGGCCTCGACGGTGTCCGCGTAGTGCAGGTTGACGATGCGGATCTCCGGGTGCTCCTGGCCCAGGCGGTCGATGCGCCCGATGCGCTGCTCCACCCGCATGGGGTTCCAGGGCATGTCGTAGTTCACCAGGGCCCCGCAGAACTGGAAGTTCAGACCCTCGGCCGCGGCATCGGTGCAGACCATGATCTCGGCGCGACCCTCGCGGAAGCGCTGCTTGGTCGCCTCCCGGGAAATCACCTGCCAGTCGCCCGCCGGGGTGAGCACCTCGCCACCCCGCCCGGAGAAGCAGATCACCCCGGTACCGAACGTGTCGGCGATGCGCCCGCGCAGGAAGTCCATGGTGTCGGTGTACTGGGTGAAGACCATCGCCTGCTTGTAGCCCTGCTCGCGAAGCTCCCGCAAGACCTGCAACAGGACCCCGGCCTTGGTGTCGTGGGGCAGGCGCTCGGCGGCGGTCAACAGGGCGCGAATGTCGCCCAATTCCTCCAGCGCCAGGGCCTGTTGCTCCAGGTCCAACGCCTGGTCGGCGTCCATCGCCTCCTCCGCCAGCTCGTCGTCCGGCACGTCCTCCTCGGTCGCCGGGCTCGGCCCCTGCGGCAGCCCGCTTGCCATTTGGCCCCCGACCGCCGCCAGCCGGCCCTCCAGGGTGCGGATCAGGGCGTGGAAGCTGCTCGCCAGGCGGCGCCGGTAGATGGTCATGACGAAGCCGACGGCGGTGCGCTCCTCCGCCGCGGCGTTGTCGTAGGTGCTACCGATGTAGTTCTCCACCTGCTCGTAGACCCGGCGCTCGGCCGGCGTCATCTCGACGAACCGGTCCTCCACCTGGCGGGTCGCGATCAGGGCCTTGAGCTTGCCGGCCTGGTGGTAGCGGCGCAGCAGCTCCCGGGTGTGGCGGGAGATCAGGGCGCGCAGCGGCGTGTGCCCCTTCATCAGACGGACTGCCGCCTGGCGCTCCGCGGTTTCGAGCTGCTTCAGGGGGATCGATGCCGTGTCGCGCAGGGCACGCAGGACCTTGCGGACCTTGAGCCGGCTCAGGCCCGGCAGGCGGCGCAGGGCCTCGTCCTCCGGCAGGGCTCCGTAGGTCCGTTCGCAGGCGCCGAACAGGCCCGCCATGCGCCGGAGCTGGTCGTGGGACGGATTCGGGGCGGCGGCGGTCTCGAAGAAGTCCAGGAAGGCGTGGGGGTGCCACTCGTCGGGCAGGCCCAGCAGGGCCATCAGGTCCCAGACCTCCAGGGGGCTCACCTGCATGGGCGTGGCCGTCAGCAGCACCAGGCCCTGGGTACGTTCCCGCAGGGCCTGCATCAGGCGCAGGAGCTGGTTGGGCCTCTGGTCCGTGCCCAGGCCACCACTGGCGCGCCGGGCATGATGGGCCTCATCCAGCACCACCAGGTCCCAGGGCTCGGCCCCGGAAAGCAGCTCCGCCGCCCGGTCCCGGCGCCGCATCAGGTGGCTGGAGGCCAGGACGCAGGGCTCGCGGTGCCAGTCCTTCGGGCCGACCGGGCGTTGCGCCTCGCATTGGAGTCCGGGCGAGGGATACCAGCACAGCCGCTGCCCGTCGTAGATGGGCCAGTTCAGGTTGAACTTCTCGCGCAGCTCGATCTGCCACTGGCGCAGCACGGCCTTGGGGGCCAGAACCAGGATGCGCTTGGCCCTCCCGGCCAGCCACGCCTGGCGCAGCAGCAGCCCGGCCTGGATGGTCTTGCCCAGGCCCACTTCGTCGGCGATCAGGAGACGCGGCGGCCATTGGGCATAGAGACGCTGGAAGGCGCGCACCTGATGGGGCCAGGGGGTCACGGCACTGGTGGCCTCGCCGACCCGCTCGCCCCCGTCGGGCCAGGCTGGGGCGTGGCGGATATAGCCCCAGACCAGTCGGCGCGGGTCCAATTGGGGCCCGGGCTTCGGGATCTGGGGAACCAGCGGGGGCTGCTCCTCCAAGGGCTCGACCTTGGCCTGGGGCTTCTTGAGGCGACCGGGCAGATCGTCCTTGGGCAGGAACTTGAGCAGTTCCAGGCGCACGGCGGCCGGCACATCCATGACGATGGCACTCGCCGTCTTGTTGGCCCACAGGCGCTGAAAGCTGTCCTCCTCCGCCTGGACGTGGGCGGTGCCGCCGCCCCAGGTGGTGAAGACATGGAAGCTGTCCCAGTTGTGCTTCCAGCCGAATTCGGTCTCGTTGATGCTACCGCTGAAGGCCAGCCGGTTGCCCTCGCCGTCCTCGACGATGCCGGCCTTTTCGTGGAAGAGGCCCAGACCCGCGATGGGCTTTCGCGCCTCATCGCAGGGCACCGCCACCTTCACGTCCAGGTGACCCTTGGCGACCATCCAGGCCAACAGGCCCAGGGCATCGACCGCCGCCGAGTCCTCGGTCCCGAGGGGCTCCGCCAGCAGCGCCGCCTCCACCGTATCGCGCAGGTCCGCACCCCTCTGGATGGCCATCACATGCTCAGGGGAAAGGGTACACCCCACCACCAGGCGCACCCGGCCCCGATTGCGGACCAGGCGCTCGATCCCACGGGCGGCCAGGGCCAGGGCATAGGCGGAGAAGTAGCCGGTGGAGCGGTCGTAGCGCACGGCGCACTCCAAAGCCGGGACGTAGAACTGGGCCACTAAGTCCCCCGACTCGGGGCTGTACTTCGTCAGCCACTCCCAATCCGTCAGCCGCTTCATGCCTCGATGTCTCCGCCTGAATTAGCGACCCAGTGCTGGACCGGGCGCACGGGCTCATTCCGCCATTCCCTCCGACCGGGCCCGCCCAGGGCTCCAGGCTCTGCTAAACTCGCCGCCATCATGAACTCAGAGACCCTCTCCTTTCTCGCCGGCCGCATCACCTTGAACCCGGACCTCTGCAACGGGCGCCCGACCATTCGCGGGCTGCGAATCACCGTCGAGACGGTCCTTGGCTTTCTCAGTGCGGGCGAGTCCACCGACGAGATCCTGCGGCAGTACCCTTCCTTGGAGCCCGCGGACATCGACGCCTGCCTGCGCTTTGCCGCTGACATGCTTTCGCACCGATATACGCTCCAGCGCGTCGCCTGATGGCGCGTTTTCTCATCGACGTCAATCTGCCCTATCGATTCTCGCTCTGGGCGGAGCACGATTGTCTGCACATGCGTGATCTCGGCGAGCACTGGAGCGACTCCGAGATCTGGCGCCACGCCCGTGAGCAGGACCTGGTCATCGTCTCGAAGGACGCCGATTTTTCGGACCGTGCCCTGATCAGCCACCCACCGCCCCGCGTGGTGCACATACGCTACGGCAACATGAAAATGCGCGACTTCCATGCGCTGATCGGCCGACATTGGCCGACCATCCTGGCGCTCTGCCCATCCCACAGGCTGATTCGCGTGTACGAGGATCGCATCGAGGCGATTGAGTAGGGCTTTTGAGCCCGGACGCTGCGGCTCCTTCGTCGCCGCACCCGACACGAGGTGCAAGGTCAGGAGCCATCCTGCCAAAGTGCCAATTGTGTCGGCTTGTCCACCCGATCCGCAAAGGCCAGCCGGCGCAGGTTCTCCAGGACCTCGAAGTCGCTGGCGCTGGGGGCTACCGCGTCGGCGGGGTCGAAGCCAGTGAAGGCGCGGGAGGGGGGCAGGACCTCCAGCACGGCCTCCAGGGCGGAGAGGAACAGGGGCTCGTGGGCTATGCCGGAGCGCTCCAGCAGTTCCTGGGCGGCTTGCAGGGTGCGGGTGCGGCCCAGGTGGGCGGCGTGGTGGATGGCGTCGATGAGGGCGCGGGAGCCGTCGGGGGGGCCGAGGGCGCCCTTGGCGGCACGCATGGAGCTGTCCCAGAGGATGACGTTGCTGGTCTTCTTCTCGGCGACCCGGCCTATGACGTCCCGGTCCATGTCCAGGCCGACGACCCGGGCCAGGCGCAGGGCCTCGTCGTAGGGGAATTGGGGGGCCTGGAAGGCGTCCCAGGCGAGGACGAACCACTCGGTCAGGGGGTCCAACTCCACCTGGCGTTGCAGGTGGGTGAGGGACTCCATGCGCCAGCGCTTCACCTCCCGGCGGGCGGCGTCCAGGGCGTCCTCGGGCGTGGCCAGGTAGGGGTCCCAGTCGGCCTCGAACAACTCGGCCTGGCGCTGGCGGCGCTTGGCCTCCGGCTGGGGCCTGGGGGTGCCGCGGCGCACCGGCCAGTGGCGGGAGAACTCCTCCAGGGCCGGGCCGAAGCAGGACAGATACAGGTCCACCCCGCGGATGCCGGCATCCTGGAAGTCTTTGATGCGGTTGCGGACGGCTGCCTGGAGTCGGGGTTCCAGGTCCTCCCAGTAGAGGGCCTCGTCACCCTCGGCCCGCTCGGTGCGGGGCCGGCAGATGAGGAATATGGTGCTGTTGGCGGCGGACTTGTCCTTGATGTGCAGGGAGCCCTCGGCCTCGGTGTTCACCGGCCAACTGGCGGTGATGACGAAGCCGGCCTCCATCAGGCCCTTGGTCAGGGCATCCCAGGCCCCGGTGGCCTTGTGGGTGAACATCAGGGTCATGATGCCGTCGGGTTTCAGCACCCGCCGGCACTCGGCGAAGATGGCCGCCATGCGCTCCTTGTAGTCCTGGTTGGCCAGTTCCTTGGGCCCCTTTTCGCCACGGAACTTGGCCGGATTGGCGACCGCCTCGTGTTCCTTGTCGGTCAGGGGCCGGCGGAACAGCTCCGGGTAGACATAGCCCGCGGGGTGCGCTTGAGCCAGACGTAGAAGAAGTCCGACAGCTCCGCGTACATCACGTTGTCGTAATAGGGCGGGTCCATGACGACCAGGTCCACGCTGGCATCCAACAGGTGGTCCAGGCTGTCGCCGGACTTGCAGG
>Ga0209262_10000805_pt1 | contig 13366 bp, 14 predicted proteins | sample Lowcelwee11metaG_FD_187171 | JGI IMG/M metagenome (GOLD analysis project Ga0209262, IMG submission 187171) | Freshwater pond sediment microbial communities from the University of Edinburgh, under environmental carbon perturbations - Low... | ecosystem: Environmental > Aquatic > Freshwater >...
GATAAAATTCGGTACCAACTGGCAGCAGAATTCAGGATTAAATCTGTACCAGCCATTAATCGACTTTTCCATAAAGAGCCGGGTAGAAGAAAGCAGGATTAACGAGAAACTGAAGAATACAGATGCTGCTGCCGCTGAGAGGGACCTGAAAATGGAAGTCATAAAGAGCTTTACAAATATATGGTTAAGTGAAGAGCAACTTCGTTCTGCAGAGCTCGATACGGTCCGGACTTCAAGGATAAAAGAGCTTTTCGCGGCAAAGTCAAAAGAGGGGAAGGTGCTGAAATCAGAAGTTAATAAGACCATCCTGAACCATAATAATGCTCTCTCAAATTATGTTGCGGCTTCGTCTTCTCTCACAAGAGAAAAGATTTATATGGCCTTCCTCACGGGAATTTCTCTCGAGACATTACTGGATGGCAGATTTGACTTTTCACCTTTTTCCGGAGATGGACTGAAATTAGTAAATAATGACCCTCTTTTGGATTCTATCCCTTCGGTAAAAAGCCTCAGGCTAAGGTCTGAACTTCTGGAACAGCAGCAGAACTCGGAAAAGATGAAAAATACACCGACTATTGGTTTTGAGGGATTCCTTGGTGCAAACCAGTTTACAGATACATTTAATCCATTCCTTTCAGGAAGCTGGTACGGAAGCAGCTACCTTGGACTTAGCCTTAGATTTCAGATTCTTTCCGGAAGCAGTATAAAGAACAGGGTCAACCAGTTAAAGCTTGAGAAAAAAGGAATTAAATCCAGGCTCGACGATGAGGTTAACAGCATCAGTAACAAAAACCTTATGCTTACTGAAGAGATAAGACAGATTGAATATCAGGCGGGATTATTTGAACAGAATATAGCGCTTTATAAGGAGAACTTTTCATTGAATCAGGAAAGATTTGATAAAGGTCAGATCAATGCTTATGATTTGTTGTCAGATGAAATCGATTTCCAGAAAGAGCTGGCCAGGTTCAACGAAAAACGAGCCGAATTAGTTAACAAACAGATTGAGCTTATAAACAACTCAGGTGTTCTTTCGTCATTTATAGATAATTTGAGATGAATGAACTTCAAATCAGGAAATATGAAAATGTTAATCATAATTTCAGCTGTAATTGTTAAAATGATATATTAATGATTGTGAAATAAATATAAGAGTATGAAGAATAAACTATTGCTTGTGGCGACATGTTTCTTGTCTATCATTTCATTTAATGTTTTATCCCTGAATGGACAGGCTTCTTTCGACCTCGAGACAGGTGCTGTCGGAACAGGTTACAACGATGTACGTAGTCCAGGTGATCAGGGAACACTCTTTTCCCTGAAAGATGATTTAATTTCAAAAACGGAGTTTTTCTACCGGATAAGAGTCAATTATACAATAAAATCCCGTCATACTTTATCGTTATTATATGCTCCGCTTAAAACTATCTCAAGCGGGAATGTGCCAAATGATATATTATTCGAAGGAGCAACTTTTCCAGCAAATGCGGACCTGACGGGTACCTATAAATTTAATTCTTACAGATTGACATATCGCTACGGAATTGTGCTTAAACCGAAATTTGAATTCGGCCTCGGTTTTACTGCAAAAATCAGAGATGCTAAGATCACACTGGCTTCTGCAGGATTGGAAAGAGAGAAGGTAAATGTAGGTTTTGTACCAATTATAAATTTCAGGATGTTATGGAAACCGGATGAAAAATTTGGCATTCTTTTAGAGGGCGATGCCCTTGCCGCGCCACAAGGCAGGGCAGAAGATATTTTGGTAGCTGCAACTTACAGGCTTTCTGACCATTTTGGATTAAAGGCTGGATACCGTATCCTTGAAGGGGGCGCAGATAATGATGAGGTTTACACTTTTTCTCTGTTCAATTATGCTGCTGTTGGCCTTTTTATATACCTCTGATGTAACCTTTAATCAAAAAATAATATGTATAAAATCAGAATCGGAAGATGGATGCCGGAATCTTGTTTTGATCAATCCAGTCACTTACAACTGTTGTTTTGCCAAATCCGGCAGAAGCAGAAATGAGAATTAGTTTTCGACTAAGCCCTGTGTTTAATTTCTCATTAAGTTCTGACCGGTGAACTATATTACTCCCGACGGGAGGAATATGTAGTTTTGTTAAAAGCATATGTGCAAATTAACAATATTTTGATCATCAAATATTTTTTTCAATGAAAATCAACAGTTTGCAGGTAGGTACGGTTGAATGGATAATTATCGGCTTCCTTATAATTCGATACAACCAAAATTAAATTTATATCGAAATATTAATACTAAAAGTCTTATTTAGCTGGCTGCAACTTTTGTCCGTTCGGGGTACTGAAAGGCCTCTCAGATAGGGGGGCCTGTTTTTTATTCTCACTCTATTTGAGTTAAATTAAAAGTCCGGGCCATAAACCCTAACCAGCTTAAAATGTGATTTATACTGATAAATTTGCAAAATTCTCCGAAAGTAGCTTTACCAAAGCTATCTTTGAATAAAAAGCGATGAAAAATCTGTTTCTAAAGATCTTTGCTCTAATTCTTGTTTTAACATCCGTAACTCTGAAAGGACAAAACCATACTCAAAACCCTGTCAGAATTGCTATTGCGGGAATGACTCATGACCATATCGGGTTCATACTCAACAGAAAAAAAGATACTAATCTGACAATTGTCGGCATTTATGAACCAAATAGTGAGCTTGCAGAAAGATATGCCGGAATTTATCATTTTGATAAGAGCCTGATCTATAATGATCTTGAAAGAATGCTGGAACAGGTAAAACCAGAGGCTGTTGTAGCTTTTGGCTCGATTTATGAGCATCTGGCTGTTGTTGAGAAATGTGCCCCCAGAGGAATTCATGTCATGGTGGAGAAGCCACTGGCAACATCTATTGAAGCTGCCGGAAAAATGCAGGATCTGGCTGAAAAATACAATATAAAACTGCTTACTGATTATGAAACTTCGTGGTATCCTTCCACCGCCAAATCGTGGCAATTAGTAAATGACAGTAATTACGTCGGAGGGATTAAAAGAGTTGTAATCAACGATGGGCATAAAGGACCTGAAGAAATAGGATGCAGCAAAGAGTTCCTCGACTGGCTTACAGATCCAATACAACATGGCGGTGGAGCCATTATTGACTTTGGATGTTATGGTGCAAACCTGATGACATATCTGACCCGGGGTGAAATACCTGTTTCCGTAACAGCAGTTACCAGGAGCTTTAAACCTGAGGTTTATCCCAAAGTTGATGATGACGCAACAATTATTTTATCTTATAAGAATTCCATCTGTGTTATCCAGGCATCCTGGAACTGGCCGTTCGGCAGAAAAGATATGGAAATTTATGGCGAAAAAGGTTACATTATTGCGCAGAACAGTGAGGAAATGCGTCTCAAAAACGATGCAATGCAGCACGAGATGCAAAGACGGGTAACTTCAAAAGACATTGAAGTGTCCGAAGACCCTTTTGCTTATTTTGTGGGAGTCATCCGCGGAGATATAACCATGACTGATTACAATCCTTATTCCCTGAAAAACAACGTTATGGTGGTCAGAATCCTGGATGCAGCCAGAGAATCAGCCAGAACCGGAAAGGCAATTGAATTTCATTAGATTGAAGCAGAATTGCAACATTGGGTCGTTCGGGGTACTAAAACAGAGCGAGTGTGGGAGCGAGAGAGAGCATACTCGCCTCTGTTTTCCTCACTTTCGAGTTGGGTTTCAGCTCAATGTTGATTGAATATATCGACCGAAATTTCCACTGCGGTTGCCGTTCCCTTATTCTCAAGCCAGTGAGTGGTATTCTTATCCTCTGGCCAGCCTAATCCTGGCCCATAATCCTTCGCCACTCCGTTTCGATGATCAGTTATTGTTCCTTGCAGAATATAGACGACTCCCGGTCTGTCTATATGATTATGAACCGGGCCGATGACACCTCCGGGTTCGATGGTCACCATACGCATTCGGAGTTGGCGCCCTGCCATACTCTCTATTTCAGGACCGAGTTCAATCGCTGCAAGTTGCTTCACCGTAACACCTTTTGTCTCAGGGGCAGCTTGTTCAGTACTCATAGCTTTCCACTTTTTTTTGTTTATTATTATTGATTTTGAACAAAGTATTTTCCCTTTTTGAATTGTGTTCTTTTTAGTTAATGTTATTTTTTCTCTGCCTTGGAGTATGCAATTGCAACAGCTTGTTTTTGAGCCTGTTTCATTGATTTTGGATGACTCGTTCCTATTGTTCCATCCTCCTTGTAATTGTGAAGTAACTCCTCTATGTTTGAGCTGATCACCTTCTTCGACTTTCCCTTTTTTAGTGGCATCTGCTTCTAACTTTAATAACTAATTCTGAAAGCTTTCCGGGTTGCCCCGGCATAATCAACTAATCATCTCATTTTATTCGGTTGTTTTTCCGTCAAATTTTACATCACTCGTTTCAGCGTCTTTTTTTGTAGCATTTATAAGACCGTCTTTGTGTTGTGGAGGGGCATAGATCGTGTACATTTTTAATCCTTTTACGGAATCCGTATTTATTACATTGTGTTTGGAGCCGGCAGGTATAACAATCGCATCACCATTTTCAACCTTATATTCATTTCCGTCAATAATGCATTTGCCCTGTCCGCCTTCGAACCGGAAAAACTGATCTGTGCTGGGATGAGTTTCTAAACCAATTTCTTCACCGGGTTTTAAACTCATTAATACAACCTGAAGATGTTTGCCTGAGTAGACTACTTTTCTGAAATTTTCATTTTTTAGAGAGTCCCTTTCGATGCTACTTTTAAATCCTTTCATGATATTATTTATTTGGTTCAACAAAAGTTTCGAGAAACATTTTATAATTGCTTTAAACTTATTTGCCTGCAAATTTTATCAATTCTGCATTAAACTTCTGAGTTTCCTCCAGGAACAAGCTATGGCCGCTATTCTCAAAAGGAACGATATGTGAATTTAAAATTCCCACTTTCATCTGTTCAGCCAGATCGAAAGAACATATTTTGTCTTTTTTGCCATGCATAATCACTGTCGGAATTTTGATTTTCACCAGATCACTTCTCAAGTCCGTATCACGCAAAGCGATGAGACATTGAGCCGTTGCGTATGAGGAAGCACTTAGGCAGATCCCGTTCAGCCAATTGCCGATTCCTTCATTTAATGAGGTTTCGGTAGCAGAGAATATTTTTGCGAAATTGGATAATAGCTTTGGCCGGTCCTTATAGTTCAACTTAATTAAATCGTCAACTGCACTTTTGGGAAGATTGTATGGAAAATCCTTGCGTTGAGTCCAGCTGGGGGCAGCTGCTCCAACCAAAGCCAGCTTCGAAACATGAGAGCCGGAATCTAATGACGCAAAACGAATTGAGATGGCACCACCCATGGAAAAACCGACCATGACAGCATCTGTTATCTCCAGTTTACTTAAAATCCTTCTTATATCCAACGCATGTATATCATAACTATAATCGCCGTACGGTTTATCAGACTTTCCAAAACCTCTTAATGTAATACCAATTACGCGGAAACCTTTTTCTATCAAGGCATTATACTGATATTCAAACATTTCGTCACTCAAAGGCCAACCATGTATTAACACGACAGGTCTGCCAGCTCCTGCATCTGAAATATGAAGGTGCACATTGGTTTCTACTTCGAAATATTCCGCTCTGGCCAATTCCGGTATTCCTTTGTCTTGTTGTTTTTCCATCATTATAAATATTGAATTGGTTTTAGAATAGCTATAGGGTTGTTTTTTTCTTCCTCATAAATCATCCTTATCCTCATCCAGATTGTTATGATTATCGCCTCCGATGCTGTAATAATTGTTTTCCTCGTCTTCATTACCGACATTTTCCTGTTCATCATCCAACTCTGAACCCGGAACATCCAGATTGCTGCCAAATACGTCATCATTGGATTCTTCCCCAATATTTGCCGGGGCATTATCACTTTTAACTGTTTCCTTTACTTTGGAAATGTCCTCGGGATCCATGTTTTTCTCTTCCCTGAATTTATTGTAGATATCTTCACTTTCAGGATAAAATTGGTATCCCTGCAGGGTGTCCTTCCCATTATTATTTGCCACAGGGTCAGGCGGGGTAGTCTTCATAACCTTTTTCATTCGTACTGATTTTTGCTTTAAAATTAATTACCTGATTGGTCCAGGTTCATTTTCAAGTCGGCCTATCCTTTTTTAATGAATTAAATAGAAAATAATTACACAGCAAAGGTGCGTTCCTTAGTTATGGGGATCGTTACATTAATGCATGAAAGATTTACATCTTTCACACCTTATCAGGGGCATGGTGCCTATATTTTCCCAGGTTTTTAAAACAGGAAGGAGTATGTTCTCTCATCTGAATGCAACTTTTGTCCGGTCGGGGTACAAAACTGCACAAGAGGTCGAATGAACCTCTTGTGTTGTTTGGAGTTTCCTGGAAACTCACTGTTCATCAGGATGAGAAGAAAGGGAACAGTGAAGGTCAGAGTAGTAGGTTCCCTATTCTGTCAATCCTCCCACCACCTGTCAATTTCTAAATCTTCGATTTTCACTGGTCCTGTTATTTCACCTGTTGCACTGACAATGCACATGCTTCCGGCTTCGATGGTGAGGGTATATCCCATTACCAGGCCTGTAAGATCCACAGCACCCTCAAATACGCAAAGGGTAGTTACATTGAGCGAATCATGGGAGACGGAAAAGGTTGTACCTCTGACGGCAAGGGCACACGCAGGGGTTCTCATAGCAGGCTTCATGATTTTCCTTTTTAGCAGTTCCTGCTGCTTCTTTAGGCCGTCATCCAGGTTCTTCATTAAGCTTATCTTGCCTTCCCTGGCAACAGCATCCATTTCATCAACAATGCTGCTCCTTATATAAGTTCTTCCATTGACAAGGTTTGGCAGGTGAGTTCCATTCTCATCGGTTATGATGTTTACAAATGAATTTTGCCCGACAATAATGTCTTTGCCCTCATTCTCAAATTCATAGTGCAGTTTAATCCTGCTGTCCCTGTTTGTATAGATCCAGTCACCCGGAGCCAGGTCCACAGGTTGATCCGCTGAGAATTTCCGGATTGATCCGTCGGCCTTGACTATACGGACATCGCCTTTGAAGCCAGTGATTTTACAGTTGAAATTTATGTCTGCGGCCCACCTTTTCTTGTTATCATCCAATCCTTTATAAGTCAGGTTCTCGCTTCCCGGCAGTGGCTTGTAATCTTTCATCATTTTATCATGCCTGGCCTCTGCAATGGAATCATTATATCTCCTAAGTTTTGCCTGCCTCAATGCCATCTGCTTTTGCCTCTCGAGGTCGAGTCTCTCGATCTGTGCTTTTTCTGCTGCTGTTGGTTCAGTTTCAGTTTTGGAGGGTGCAAATATTGACTGGATGACAGATTGGAAGATCGCGCCCATAATTTCAGTTTCCAGACTGGTACCAGAAGAGGCAGCTGAAGCTTTTGACGGAGGGTTATAATAAGGGCAGGATGTTGCATGATTACCATTCATCCCTCCGCATCCGACACATTGAATGCCCGTCTGGCCAAATACGCTGATACTTAACAGTAAGAATAGTACAGATAAAGAATATTTAAGTTTCATCACCACTAACTTATTGGTCAGTTTCTATTTCCCATTCATAAATCTTATCCTGCCCGGCTCTGGCATCTTCGGCATCCGGAACAAGCAAAAGGTACTTTTTCATATTTAGAATAGCATATTTGTATTCCTTATTCTGTGCAGCAATAAGAGCCATATTGTAATATGCCTGCGGGTAGGATATGGGATTCAATGCAATTGCCTGCTTGTATTTTTCCAGCGCCCCGAAATAAGCATGCTTATCATTCAGGGCGTTTGCCTGAACGATAAGACGACGCTGTTCTTCTGTCATCGCTGGTTTTTCCTCAGTTTTTCTGTAGTCATCTGCAAGAGACTCGAATTCCTCCAGATCCATTTTGTACAAATCAGTCAAGGGATAACCCTGATAAGCCTTTAAAAGACTGAGTAAATATCTTACTTCCTGGTTATTTCTTTCCATCGAAGACCTGTTGATGGCAGATCCTTTGGATTCTGGAATGGTGCGTTTTGATATTGACAAAGAATCACCGATATGAACATTGATTTCCGGACTCCCGGATACTGTTCCCAACGCAACCTTTCCGAAGGTCATGCTGATTGATCTGATCTCTTTTTTGGTAACGAAAACTAGCTTGTGGTTGCTGACAGTAATATCGTCTTTCAAATCCATCAGATATGTTGGTCTGCCTGCTTCGGGAGAAGCATTTTCATTATCTATATACCAGAATTCCCAGGTCTTATCATTCAGTATCCCAAGGATTTTGTTTTTCATGGAATCTATAGTTGTCACGGAGTTCTCCTGTGCGCTTGTATTAAGCAGCAAGATTGCCAGAAGGGCAAAAGTAAGGGAAAGAGTTCTATACATAGTGTGGATTTTAATTAGAACGCCGAACCACCGACCATATTATTTAATAACAGGGAATTGTGAACCTGGATTGTTCATCAGTGGGTTTTAATTGCCCGATACTGAAACTTCAATTAAAATAAATATAATAAATTGCCTGAGGATTTCTGCTTTTATGATAATGGTCCTGAACTTTTAATATACGTAATGAATGAAACCGGATAGTACTATGACGGACATGAGTCCAGTGGTAGCGGGTCTTTTAAGGATCCACAAAATTATCTCGAGAGGACTAAGCATTTCCATTCTGAAGTGTGATGAGTACCTCGGGAAGCAAGGCATACCCTCCGGGGAAACGGCGGGTTTTTCAATGTACGTCTCAACCCTGAAGTGGGTAACCCATTCACATCATCTCAGCGAAGATGAAATATCCTTCCCATATTTCAAAGACCTTATAGAGGCACCTTACAATCAGCTGAAGGATGATCATAATGCCATAGCCCGACTCCTGGACACATTTGACCAATGTCTTCTGGAGGTATCTTCGAACGGAGTTGGCAAGCTTCGCGAGGTGCTGGCCGAATTCGACAATTTATGGGTACACCATATTAAAATGGAGGAGGATAATTTCACTTCGGAAAAATTGCAGGCGGTTATAGGAATGAAGGAACAGATAAACCTTGTAAAAAAGCTTGGCGAACACAGCATCAAAAACTCTGGCCCGGGACCCCTTGCCCTTCCTTTTTTATTCTATAACCTTGAAGGTAAAGACAGAGAAGCCTTTATTGAGCCCATTCCCTGGATAGCCAAAAAAGTCCTTGTACCGTTTATTTGGAGGAGTCAGTGGAAGCCAATGAGTCCATTCCTGCTATAGCAATCGAAATACACCCCCTGCAAGACACATATACTGATAAAAGTCCATTTATCCCGGTTGTGCTTTTTATCCGTTCGGGGTACTGAAAACGGAATACTTTATCGCCCCTGTTTCTCAAGGCTTCACTGGCCAAAACGAGAGTGTGAGTGAGATCGGGTTCATTGGTAGACTATATCCATTATTTCAAAAACAATATCTTCTTTGTCCCTCTTTAAAGTAATCCTGTTTCCGGTTTTTTTATTTATCAATGCTTTGGCCAGAGGTGATATAAATGAGATTTTACTTTTGGCAATGTCTGCTTCATCGACACCCACTATCTGAAAAATCTGAATCTTTCCGGACACTTCGGTTTTGAGTGTTACCGTTGCACCAAATCTTATTTCTTTCTGAGGCTGCTCTTTCAGATCAACAACCCTGGCTTCGGCAATTCTGTTGTTCAGTAACTGTAATTTTGCATTAATATAGTTCAGGGCAATTCGTTTCTCATTTTCGCTGGTACTGCCAAGGTTGTCTTTTTCATGGATGAGCATCTCCTTTTCAGCCAATAGCTGATCCATTCCAGCCCGGGTGACTAGGTTTGGTATACCCTCCGGTAAATATGCCCTTTGTGGCACTATCGGAATTTCTTCCTGATCGTCTTCTTTGACAAATCCTCTGCTCATATACTACAGGACCAGACGGGATCCCTGCCGCATAACTTTAGTCAAGATCTCCCAGGCTTTGTGTCAGGTACCGGTGCATAAGCCTTTTGAGAAATTCCCCGGTATTGACAGTCATGGCTATTTCACAATTGGGTTCTTTGCCTTCATCAATAACAGTATAGGCTTCTCCTGAAATTTTTACAAAAGCAGGTCGGGTCGTGAAAAGATCAGGCCACAAAATCATTCCTACGGTAACGGCATCGTGCAGGCACGGTTTATCGCCCCCCCATAATACAGTCAGCCCACAAATGGCATCAGTAAGGGGCGACTGGCGCATCAGGAGCTTAAACTGCAACTCTTTATCGAACCATACCTTTGTTGTGACATCCAAACCGCAATAGGTGATTGATGCACCTGATCCAACAAGCAGTTTTGAGGCTTCACTGTCACCACGCACATTCCATTCCTGTGCTATTACCGTATTGGGCTCGTCAGCAGTTCCATACCCCAGATAGAATGATCCGAACATCGAATATACATGCTTTGCCAGTTTCAATGCTTCCGGATCTTTCCTGATTACATCACCTATGTTTGTAACAGGACCTACGGTAATTAGAATCACCTCACCGGGATATTTCCTCAGATTTTCAATTATAAACTCGCTTGCCGGTTTGGCTATAGGCTTTACTTTATCAAATCCTTCAGCCCAGTAATATTGTCCCGAATAATCTGCAGGAATGTCGGTCCCGACCATCTGGTTCGTTTTCCTGCCAACTACAACTGGAATATCCTCCCGGTTTGTCAGATATAACATCTTGCAGGCTACCTGAGCACGTTTATTTGTCAATCCATGATCCATGACTATCCCGAGTACCTCAAATTCAGGACTGGAAAGTATAAGGGCTAAAGCAAAAGCGTCATCGATGTCACCTCCCAGATCACAGTCGAAAATTATTTTTTGCCTGGGCTGACTTATTACTGTCTGCATACTAAATACTAACAATATCAGGATAAGGCAGATTTTGGATTGATTTTTTTTCATATATAATACTTTATGCAATTAAGAACGCTTATTACATGTCATAACAAATCTAAGATATTTCTCATAATTGATTGCCTAACAGGATGCAGCTTTTCATTTAACAAAATCAGGTAGCAGCGGGCTTGAAGTGCAAATCGCTTTTTTTGCTTACATTTATTCCTGACCAACGATACCAATAATATGAAAACCACGATTGCCTTTTTCATTTCTATGATATTGATTTTAGCAGGATGTCAAAATGACTATTATACACTAAAAGATTATCAGACTGTTTTGAAAATTGACTCTCATGTCCATATAAACAGCGACAGGGGCTGCTTTGAGGACCAGGCAATAAAGGATAATTTCAGGCTGATCACACTAAATACAGACCATTCGGATTCAGCTGCGGTCAGACAACAGCTTGATTATGCATTGATTTCAGCAGGTAAGTATCCCGGGAAGGTCTTTTATGCAGCCACTTTCCATTTTGATACCGCCGGATGGGAAACTGATGAGTGGAGTAAAAAAGTAATCTCTCAACTGAACAGTAATCTCGAGGGCGGGGCAGTATCAGTCAAAATATGGAAAAACATAGGAATGACAGCGAGAGACAGAAATGGACGTTTTATCATGATTGATGACCCATTGCTTAAACCGGTCATCGATTTCATAATCAGCAGGAATATTTCAATTACCGGCCATCTTGGTGAACCCCTCAACTGCTGGCTCCCTCTGGATGAAATGACTATCTCCGGTGACAGCAGTTACTTTTCGGAAAATCCTCAGTATCATATGTTCCTGCATCCTGAATACCCGTCATACGAAGATCAGATAAATGCGGTTGAGAATATGCTTGAGCAGCATCCGGACCTTAACTTTATCGGGTGTCACCTGGGAAGCCTGGAATGGAATGTTGATGAACTTGCCAGAAGACTCGATGAATTCCCGAACATGGCGGTTGACATGGCTGCCCGTATATGCCATCTTCAATACCAGTCAGCAAAGGATCGCAAAAAGGTCCGGGATTTTTGTATCAAGTATCAGGACAGGCTCCTTTATGGCACTGACCTTGGAGATAATGGAAACAGTAATTGCGAAGAGCTTAAGAAACAGATTAGCGAAACATGGCTTGATGACTGGAAATATTTTACTTCAGATGATGAAATGACATCAGATGTGTTCAAAGGCAGCTTTGAAGGACTTAAACTTCCTAAAGAAGTGATAAACAAGATATACAGCGAAAATGCAATCAGATGGAATAAACTCCGAATACAGTAAGTTTATCCTGACACACTCATTTCATGATTGCATTGCTTTTACTATCGCTCTCCACTTCAACCTTCCGGTCGAGTTTTTTGACATTCTTCCCCCTGTTGAATTTGTAAGAGTACATGAACTGGATGTAATTCGAAGCATCAAATCCTATAATGTTTGTCGAACTGAAAGCAGCCGTCTCTGTTTCAGTCCTGGTCAGTTTGACATGCGTTGAGAGCGGGAGTACCCAAACAACACCTATACTATGGTCTTTTAACTGCGTTTGAACACCAGGACCATAAAACGGTATGTTGTATGTTTTGGATTGGGCATTTACATTCACTCCGGTATAACTCAGAAAAGCAAACACCGTTGTTTTCTTTTTCTTGCCAAGATTGGCAAATGCGGTGCTGGTTATACTGTAGGAGAAGTAATCCCTGGCCGGTATGGAAATTGACTGTCCCGTATACTCATTGAAATGCCCGTTAAAAATCCGTGCATTTATATTTATATACCATAACATGGCATTAATACCGCCTCCGAGTTCATAGCCATTCAGCAGGTTAAAGGGTTTGGTGAATGTTGTCAGTGAGTTGTCGACGGGAGAATTAATTACCAGGTACTGATTCCCTACTTTATTGGAAAAGAATTCATCATAAACATAGGGAGAAAAATAGTTGCTGCCAAAATTCCAGGTATAGGTAAGCTGGAGGCGGTCACGATAATCAGGTTTCAGATCAGGGTTCCCCTGGGTAATATTATAGTGCTGGTCAGTTCTGTAATAGGGATACAGGTCGTAAATTCCGGGCCGGTTAATTCTCCTGTTGTATGTAAATTTCAGATTATGCGATGCTGAAAACTTATATTGAAGATTTACGGAAGGCAGGAAACAGGTATATACCGGTTCGGTAACCGAATCTGCTTTAATCCGGCTGTTCTCTATCCGGAACATAGCCTGTAATCCGATTTTTTTCAGATTATAGGTAATTCCGCCATACACTGAATTTCTAAACTCGGCATATTCAAACAGATTATCAGATTCCTGTTTGTCTATTTCGAAATTGTAACTCATTTGCTGGTAATACAACTGATAGCCTGTTTCAATTTTCGCAGACAACCCTAACGGATGGACATAATTCAGTTTAGTTGAATAATAATTCCGG
>Ga0209262_10000807_pt1 | contig 13337 bp, 11 predicted proteins | sample Lowcelwee11metaG_FD_187171 | JGI IMG/M metagenome (GOLD analysis project Ga0209262, IMG submission 187171) | Freshwater pond sediment microbial communities from the University of Edinburgh, under environmental carbon perturbations - Low... | ecosystem: Environmental > Aquatic > Freshwater >...
GACGATCCATATGTTCCCAATGGTTCAAAGTATGTCCAGGTGATAGCTTCGACAATAAGGTTATCCTTTGGGGTGAGCCGGTACCCGTAGTTCAGTTGCATGAATCTGACCGAATCTCTGATATTTACCAGGAGGAAAAAGCTACTTCCGACAGAGTGGCGTTTAAGATCAGCCTTTTTGTTTTCTGTCTGGCAAAATGCCAGTGCTGAAAACATGGCAATCATTAATGTTGTTGAAATAAGTTTTTTCATTTTCTTACATTTTTATGTTTGAGATGCATTCCCTTCCTCAGGATTAACTGATACCAGATTAAGGTTTAAATCCCTTATAAAATTTAAGATTCCGTGTAAATGAGCCTCATCCTTTATATTTCCTGAAAGTATGGTATTGCCTGCTGCATAACTGATTTTCATACTCTCAAAGCCGTTTTTCCAATGTTTATCAAGGTGTCCCTGAATTACTATCCTGATTTTGCCTTTCATATTCCAATTGATTAAACTCTCAACAAAGGTCGGGGACACCCATATAAAAAAAATCACCCTGCCGGGTGATTTAGGTGGGTGATTTTTTAAATGGCTGACTTTAATTTAAATCAAACTGAGCTCTTTAGCTTTTTTAACAGCGTTTTCACGGCTATCTACTCCAAGCTTCAGGTAGATGTTTTTCAGGTGTGTTTTAACGGTATTAATAGAGATAAACAGTTTATCAGCAATCTCCTGATTCACCAAATTTTCTGCAATAAGTTTAAGAGTAGCTGATTCGCGGGCGCTTAATTCAAAGTTCTGCTGAATTTTTTGACGGTTTTTTTTCTTTTCAATTGCGGCCCTGAGTTTATCGATAAACTCTTTTGGTATTATGGTTTTTCCGGCAGCTTGTATTTTATATACTTCCTCAAACAAATCAATAGTGTAATTTAAGTCGAACAGAAAAAATATCAGGAGATCTTCATCTGCAGCATATTCCAACGCTTCAATTAAACTTCTTACGGCGTTTTGCCGATCGCCTGTCATCTTGGCCATGAGAGCATAATAGATTTTTAAATAAACCAATGTTTCAATTCTATTACCCGGGCGAGCCAGGGAATATAAATCTGAGATCATTGTATCTGCTTCATTAAATTTATTTTGTGCAAGCAACAACCGAACATAATTTATATAGGAGAATTCCTCTTTATAGGTTATCTTATTATTAAGTCCTAACCCGCTCTCAAGTACAAAATCACTGGCTTTTTCAATCTGACCTGAATCAATTAGTATTCTTATCATCCAACCCGTATATGTATCAATCACATGATGGGAGGCTTTGAATTGTTTCATTACCTCTTCCAGCTCAGTTAATTTGCTTAAGGCTCCTGGTTTATCATCACGGGCATATAAAATATATGAATAAGCCAATAACACCTTAATTCTTTGGGTGATATTTTTTTCATTTTTACTCAGGTTGTACGCCGTCTTTACATTCTCCCAGGCTGAATCAAGATCGGTCCAGACACACTGTATAACCGACATCATTGTAATCAACCCGGTATAAGTCCATTCTGCTTTTGCTATTTCGGAATAACCATTTACTTTCATATAACTTAAAAGATCAAAACAATGCTTATAAGCTGCTTTGTAATGGCCATGCCTTATTTCATGATAGGCTATTTCATATGCAATTTCAGATATGAGATATAAATTATTCGATTTCTTACTATATCCCAGTGAATTTTGAAGCGCCGTTGTCCCTTTTTTTATATCTCCCCTTGACATTTCTGCCATCCCCACAGAATACCAGACCCAGCCCAACCATAATGAATCTCCATCTGAAAGGAATTTCAAGGCAGTCCGGGCATAATCCAACACTTTCTCCGGTGACATGGCAAATGTATTCATATATGCAAATGCGACAGATATCTTGCTTAACAGTTTATTATTGGAATTTACTACATCTGCCGATGAATGAGGATCAATAATAATCTCTTTGATTATAGTTTCGGCGCTTGCTAAAAAAGGTTCTGCTTTCTGAACCTGACCTGTGGTGATAAGTATCCATGAAAAATACAAACACAAGGTTGGACTTTTTTTAACCAGATGATCAGGTATTAAATCACAAAATTCCAGAATGGAAGTGTGCAGTCCTTTTTCCCACATGCTCTCTGCTATCTCCCCAAGTATTTGAATACTCTTTTCGTAATTTTTTATTATTAATGCATTCTTCAAAGCAAATTCATACATGCCGTTCTGCTCAAACCAGTCACAGGCTTTATTATGTAACTTTTCCTGCAGGGAATCAGATTGCAACAAAAGTCTTTGTTTTAACAAATCCGCAAAGAGGTGATGATATCTGTACCAGGTCCTTTCTGTATCTAAAGGAATAACAAACAGGTTATTTTTTTCCAGGGTTTCAAGAATCAACTGGCTGTCATTTATTCTCAAAACCGCGTTACATAGAGGAGCAGACATTTGCTCCAGTATTGAGGTTCGCAGTAAAAATTCCTTGATGTCATCTGTCTGGATCTTAAGCACCTCCTCCATCAGATAATCCATTATGTAGCGGTTATCTCCTTCTAAGTCCTGAATAAATCCGGAAATATTTTCACGGCCCTGCATAGATATAGCTGTTAACTGCAATCCTGCAATCCAGCCTTCTGTTTTAGTTTCGAGCGAATAGACATCTTCAATGGATAACCCCAACCTTAATTTTTTATTAAATAGTATTGAAATATCATTTGCCGAAAAACTAAGATCCGATGAACGTAATTCCACCAATTGATGCTGACTCCTTAACCTTGAAACAGATAGTGCCGGGTCAGAACGGGTCAGGATTACAATATGGATATTACCGGGAATATGCTCTAATAAATAAGTGACTAATGTTAATACCTCGTTACTCTTTATCAAATGAAAATCGTCGAGTACCAATAAAATATTTTCATTGATGTTGAGTAATTCGTTGATTAGCAGGCTGGTAATTGATTCGAAAGATGGCGAGGTGGGTGAATTTAAAAGTCGCAGGGCACTTTGTCCGAAGTCCTGGTGAATACTTTGAATTCCCGAAATTACGTAGCCTAAAAAAACTGCCGGGTCATTATCGCTGTTGTCCAGTGAGAGCCATGATGCCGGAATTTTATTCTGGCTGATCCAATCACTTAGCAGAGTTGTTTTACCATATCCGGCAGGAGCAGAAACAAGGATCAGCTTTCTGCTAAGGCCGGAATTCAATTTTTCAAATAGTCCTGATCGATGAACTACATTATGCCCGGCGGGAGGAATATGTAGTTTTGTTAAAAGCATAATTGCAGGATAATTAATACTTTAATCAAATGTATTCTTTCCTTTTTGAATATCTGCAGATTAAAGGTATAAAAATGGGGTAGGAATTGAAAGTGCATTTACAGGGAGTAATGAAATGTCTTACCTCATTAAAGGAGTAACATTTAAGAGTTATTCCGGGGGGTGTAAATAATTTCGTGTTGAGGAATATGTAGCTGTTGGTGTATGTCCCCAATATTCCCGTGAAGCTAATTTGGACATTTTTTCAGATTATGGGATATGTTGTTTCCCTGAATTCATTGCACGTCCGGGAAGCTTCAAAAAAGATGATGTTGAGCTAGCACACCTCATTTTATCTCCCAAATATTCAATTAGTTAAAATTTGTATTCAATTATTTTTTCCGTTTTTTGTAATTAATTCCAACGAAGTAATACTTTATTGAAAACAATATCCAAATGAAAGCATTGAAGGATGAATTTCTTGAAATATTGTCAAATTATCAGGGCATCTTGCATAAGGTAAACCTAGTCTATTTCAGAAATGCATCTGACAGAGAAGATAATTTTCAGGAAATCATTTATCAGCTTTGGAAATCATATCCGGACTTAAGAAATAAGGATAGTATTGGATCATGGATTTATGCAGTTTCAATAAATACATCAATTTCCAGATTAAAGAAAAAAACGCGAATTGAGTATCGGGAGGAGTTACCCGAACCAGTGGACACATATGATATTGAGGAAGAAGCTTCAAGGGAAAATGATTTTCGGTTGCTGCTGCAGGCAATAGCCGGCCTCAATGAAATCGATAAATCAATTATGCTGTTATACCTTGAAGAAAAGAGTTATGATGAAATTGCTGAAATCCTTGGTATTTCTAAGTCCAATGTAGGTGTCCGTATTAACAGGGCAAAAGAATTATTGAAAAAAACATTAAATCTTACGGAACATGGAAACTAACAGACTACAAAACATCTGGAAAAATAATGAAACTAAGATTAAACTGAAAACAATAAACGAATTGAATCAGTCACTTGCTGCCAGGTCGAGACAGACAATAAATAATTTCCTGATTTTCTTTGCAATAGATGTATTTGTCTGCATCGGGGTGATCGTGTTTCTGATAATAACAGCTCTTAATCGTCAGGGTGATATTTTATACCAGGCTAACAATGCTGTACTAAGCTTAGTTACACTTACCTCATTTGTTATTTCATTACTATCATGGATTAAACTGCGAAACAATAAATTCAACTTACCTTTAAAAGAGTGGGTAGAGCAGAGAATAAGATTGTTATCAAAATGGCTATTGGGCAAATACAGCAAACTTTATATAGTTTTGATACCTATCCTCTTAGTGATGATAAACATATCAATACATGTTTATTATGAATATAAACCATTAATCGAAGTAATGAAAAATGAGGAATCTGTAATTGGTCTGATTATCGGGTTTATCATCGGAGTATTCGTTTCCATTTTTGCATTAAACAAAATACGGAAATATCAGATTAAAAATCTCGGAAACCTGAAAGAGATTTATGCCCGGTTATGCAATGATGCCATTTGATGATGGAATCGGGAATAGTTTGAAATTTTAAATGCAATTGTAAAAATTATCAGGGAATGAAAAGGATATTATTTATTGTTTTAATGCTTCTTTTAAATATCTCCCTTTTCGGAGAAGAAATTATCAAAGTAGGTTTGTCAGATGGTGAAATAATTGCAGGAAGACTGATGCTGCCTTCGAATAAGGATACTGTCCCATTACTGGTCATTTTTGTTCATGGCACTGGTCCGAATACTTATCTTAATAAGAGAAAAATAGGAAATGCTGAGTTTAATTATTTTGATCTGTTTGCAGAAGAGTTTAACAAAAGGGGGATAGGTTTTTTTACTTATAACAGGAGAGGTGTAGAAATTGGAGATAATCCCCCATACTACGATAAAATTGATTCGGTTAAATACTCCGGATACCTGCCGGAAACGGAGGCTGAAGATATTGAATCAATTATATCACAGCTGAGACGCGATAAAAGATTTCTAAATTCAAAAATAGCCTTACTCGGCAGTAGTGAGGGGACAATTATTTCTTCAATGGTAGTTGACAGGAAAGTGGAAAAAGTTGATGCCCTTCTGATGTTTGGATATGCAAATGACAATTTGTTTGATATAATAAAATGGCAATACTCAGGTAATGCTTCGATTATTAACCTCCGTAAATATTTTGATGTTAATAAAGACAATCTGATAAGCAGGAGTGAGTATGAGTCGGCGGATTCGGGTGCTGTTATGGGCAGGACAAGGGTAATGAGAAATGTTTCTTTTGAAGCGCTGGATACTGACAAAGACAGTATCCTTGATTATCGTGATTTCGCATCCAGAACCATTCCATATTTTGAATACCTGTTAACAATGATTGATTCAGGTAATGATGCCTGGATATGGCAGAATTACTTCAGGGTAAAGAGCAAGTGGCTGAAGGAACACTTTCAGCTTGAAGCCAATAAGACCAGGTTATTAAGGATTGATATCCCTGTTTATATTTTTCATGGTACCGACGACGGTAATGTTCCTGTAGAAGGTGTATATAATATTCAGACAGCATTCAGAAATGCCGGTAAAACAAATCTGAGTTGTTTCATCTTTGATGGGCATAATCACGATCTGAATTACCTCGACTGGCCCTTTGAGCATAAGATATCTGAAGGTTTGAATTCAATCTTCAACACAGCAGAATTGCTGATGAAGTAGGTAATTGTCGTACAGGCTATCTGGTTCGATCAAGAGAAATCTGATTAGCATTCAGATTATTTGATAAATGGTTATGCTTTCTTATCACGAACGAGGGTAATTAGAATACCTATTATGAATGTTAGGGTTACCCAGATCCAGAAATGTGGCTGTCAATAACCATTCCGACTCGTAAAATACGGCATCTGCCTGCTTGCCTGCCTCATGAGTTCATCTACCAACCTGGCCGGGGTACCCAAAGTTGATGAAAGCTTGTGGTCATAATTCCAGATCATCTTTTCTGAGCCGGTATCGTGGATTGACAAAGAAACTACCGCCTCGTTTGTCGGTGCCCACCATCCTGCAAGAACTGCCAATGCAATTGCAGCACCCTCGGATATTGGTTTTGAAAGCGAGTAATTAGAAGTCAGGATCCCGTCTACGTTCAGGACTCTTAATAAGTCAGCAGGTGTTAACAATCCCGCATCCTGAAAACCTATGTCAGATAATAAGGCATTTGTAGTTTCAACATCCTGGATATCAACGAAGATAGTTCCCTGCATTTTTCTTTTAAGCATCCAGCTATACATTTCCCGCTGGAAATTGATTGATTCTGTTTTTTGTTGTTCAATCAGTGCGGCAGCATCAACTTTTTTTGTTGCAGCAATAGAAACTGTGGGAGGTACTATGGCTATGATTTTATGGGCACGTGCAATGTACCTGGCATCTGGAGTGTAGAATACCTTAGCGCAACTCCCTAAAAAGAGAGTGGTGACGATTAGTAAAACAATTGAATTTTTCATGATGGTTTGAATTAATTCGTTATGATATAAGTTTGTCGTTCATTCCTGACGGAAAGTTCTAAATCATTGGATAAGTTGCAGTTGGGCACACAATAATTATTCTATATTTCTCAGTATGGAATTTCTCCATTCTGTTACTATTACTGGGAGTTCCAAATTATATACAGTAGTAAAGCCTTCAGTTATATCAGGATACTGATAAACTCTCTTTAACTTATCAATACCATGTTTATCAATTAAGAATTTGATAAACAGGCCAGATATAGGGTATGATAAACATTGGCCGTCTTTATATGGCCCCTTCCAGAATTCTGTTTTCCCGATTATTAAATCTGTTATTTCTAAATTGTCCTGAATTAATTTACATTCATTCGCAATTCGCTCAGGATGTTGAAATAATACAAAAGACGAAGGAATCCCTTCGTTAAAAAAAGCATTTGGGCTACTTGAATTGTAATTGAAAATAAAATGAACCCCTTCGTGTAATAACAACTCTTTATCAATTCCTACTGTATGAATCAGACTGTCAATTACCAGTCCTCCTGTAGTACCAGGTTTTGGGTCACCGCTGACTATATTTATCTCTATTTGATCACGGTGAATAAAGAATTTGAGTTTTTGAGACGGTTGTGTTACCTGGTAAAGCCTGCAAAACTCATCAAACGAATCTATTAAATCATCAATTGAACCTTGAAATTGATTTATCGATTCGTATTTACAGGAAAAATAAGCTTCTATATATTTATTGTCAATTTTTTGAGTGTAGTTTTCTTTTCTTATAAGTGCTAGATCCACCAGACTATCGGACAAAAATTCATTTTCATTTAGATTACCCAGATAGCTCATTTTATTATTTATGAGAATATAATAATCATACACTCCCAGGAAACGTCCAAACGATATATTTCTTAATGCTGTATATGTATTACCAATTACGGCTGAACATTGTGCACTCTCGTTGATTATTGCTATTGCATCATCAAAATCTGTTAACACAATTGGTCCGAGAGAACATTTGTTATTGTCAACCTTAAGGGGCAGATCAAAAATTGAAAGATCTTTTAGTTTACCGGTTAACCCGATAATCAGGTAGTGACAACTATCATCCAACTTTTTTACATCGTTAACATTTACTATATCGATCCTGGAGTTCTGATTTAAAAACCACTGTGACAGCTGATCAATAATGTCTCTGTTGCATATAGTATCAAAACCCTCGGGTAAGACTATTTTAAATAATCCACTCTGCCCAAACTTATTTAACTGAAGCATATTAACTTCCGGTTGCGCCAATGAGTGCAAATCAATTTTACACTCCTGAGCAGCAATCACTCCGGGAAAAAGAATCATTAAAGAAATAATAATGTGCTTCATGCCTTCGGCTTGCTTTACGGAGATTTTCCTATCTCTTCTCATTGGGTAAATTTTTTATTCTTATTATTTGCCATTATGACCTACAGTTATTACCACACCTCCCTTTTTGTGTCCTTTGCCCACATAGGTATGTGCTTCGACAATATGTTCTAATGGATATATTCTGTCGATGACTGGTTTAATATGTCCGGTTTCAACCAACTCTTTGATAAAAGCAAGCCGGTTAGAATCTAACATCAGGCTTCCATCATCAATGGTTACATATATCCCTCCCGCAGCGAGTGCATTTTTGCACACCTCTTTTAATTTTGAAGATTTTCTTTTTCCAACCGCGTCAAGAATAAAATCGTATTTCACTCCCGGGCTTAGTGTATCCTCTTTGGTGTAATCAATTACCTTATCAGCTCCCAGCGATTTCACCAATTCTAAATTTGCCGTACTGCATACAGCAGTAACTTTCGCCCCCAGGTACCTGGCAAATTGGATTGCAGTTGTTCCTGTTGTTCCGGAAGCTCCATAAATAAGAACCTCCTGTCCGCGCCGGATATTTCCCTTTTCCATATATTGAAATGCCAGAAGACCACCATAGGCTGCAACTGTCGCTTCTTCATAGGATATGTTATCTGGTTTAGTAGCCAGACACCCGTACGTTGAATCTGTCTCTTTCATGCATTTATACTCAGCATAAGCACCAAGTCCAAATCCGGTAAGTCCATACACCTGGTCACCTGGTTTAAATCTCTTTATGTTTTTACCTACTGATTCAATTTCTCCTGCCAGCACTAATCCGATTATTGACTTCCTGGGTTTTGTCAGTCCTATCGCCAGTCGCATAAGGATCCAAAATTTAACAGGTATTTGAGAACCCCGGATGAATATGTCGCTGGCTGTTACAGCTGTTGCATATATTTTTATAAGTACCTCATCTTCTTTTGGAGCAGGTTTCTCCACCTCTTTGAGCTGTAGAACCTCAGGTGGACCATATTTTGTGCATATAATTGCTTTCATTTTTTATTGATTAATTTTCTAAACAAAGGTCGGGTACACACATCAAAAAAAAATCACCCCCGAGGGTGATTCGGGAGGGTGATTTTTATAATAATAGATTTATCTGGTAACAGTAATCCGGAATAGAAGTTAAATTATTCCAAGCCCTTTTGCTTTGGTTACAGCTTGTATCCGGGAATCAACAGCTAATTTCAGAAAAATATTTTTAACATGGGTTTTAACCGTATTTAATGAAACAAATAATTTATCGGCTATTTCCTGGTTCGATAAATCTTCGGCAATTAATTTTAGTGCGTCGAGCTCACGGTCGCTTAATACGGATTCTGAATTATCTTTCTTAAATTTTTCTCTCTTTTCTAAAGTAAGTTTAAGCTTGTCGATTAACTTCTTAGGAATTTTAGTTTTTTTTTTAGTTGGATGGTAAAATTATAATTGTATCTCTGCTTATAGTATATGCGCCAAAATAGCCTAGCGCTCCATTACTTAAGTTTGTGTTGGGATTAGCCGGGGTTGTTAATGACATCATCTCTGTGCCACCTGAAATTGGGAATAAAGTTTTATAATAATCATACGTTTGCTCATCAAGTGAGTATAGCTCAACTACAACTGTATCATTCTGTTGATACACATTATTGCTCCATGATAATATTACATTATTGCCATTATAAAAGTCGTCATTATAAAGTTCTTTGCTATTCTTAGCTTTTGTTCCATCGTTAATGTTGTATGTTTTTAGCCGATAAAAATTGCGAGCCTCCTCAGGATCGGAAAAGTAACAACTTACCACATAGCCTACCTCATAAAAAATGCTTTCAGGATTATAGAAACAGGTTAATGAATCAATATTAACTCTCTGAGGAATAGTTGCTTTTGCCACATATTTATCTCCTTCTGAAAGGATGCTAAGAGTATAATTTATATGCGATTTAGCTTGTATACTTTCTCCCAAATAATTACCTGGTTCAATTTCATTGAATTTTACGACTGTGCCTGCGTTATCTGTTAATGTAATAACAGCATCTGAAACTGTTGGATTTGTCTTCTGATTAAAATAATCAGTCGTCTTTGACAGCTTTATATTACACTGGTTATCAAAATCATTAAGTACACCCTCAATTACTAGTTTTGGTTTCATATAGTCTAATTCAATTTCAATAACATTTTCACATGATGTTAAAAGTATAATCAGACTGAAGAAAATTAGTATTGTTTTCATCGGTTTAAAAATTAAAATTATAAGTAATTGAAGGGACTATCTGAAAAAGAGTTTGTTGAACTGCTTCTGTTTTCAAAGGATCATTTTTACTTTCTCTGAAACTAATTGAATAAGCGTTTTTACGGGCATAAGCGTTGTAAACTGAAAAGTTCCAGCTTGATTCAAATTTTTCCCGTTTTTTATTTATAAGAGTTACCCCCAGATCCAGTCGATGGTAATCAGGCATACGGTATCCATTTCTGTTAGTATATACCGGAACAGTAACTCCATCAATTACATATTTCCCGCCTGGAAAAGTAACTGCATTTCCGGTGTTGTATACCCAATTTGCAGACGCTTTCAATTTATCATTAATATCAAACATCAAAACAATTGACACATCGTGTGTTCTGTCATGCTTTACAGGATACCATGCACCACCATCAATGTCATTAATTGATCGTTCAGTTCTTGAAAGCGTGTATCCAATCCAGCCCGTTAAATCCCCGGTCCTCTTTTTGATAAAAAGTTCTGTTCCATAAGCTCTTCCCTTTCCGAAAACCAGCTGAGATTCAACATGTTCGTTAAGAATTATATTTGCGCCGTTTTGATAGTCGATTTGATTTTGGAAGTTTTTATAATATACTTCTACTGAAGTTTCAAACATATTGTCTTTGAAATTTTCAAAAAATCCCAACGCAATCTGGTCGGCAATTTGTGGTTTCACTATTTTACTGCTTGAGATCCATACATCTGTTGGTAAGGCTGCAGTTGAATTTGACAGAAGATGCATATATTGAGCATTTCTTGCAAAAGACATTTTAACAGACATTTTTTCATTAACAATATAGTTTAATGTCACTCTGGGTTCAAGGGTGCCATAATTCTGAATTATATCTCCTGCTGTGTATGCGATTGTGTTGATTATTTCGTCATTTTCATTATAAGTATAAATTGTATCCGGACCAATAACAGTACAATTTGAATATCGTAAACCGTAATTAAATATTAACCTGTCTGATAAATCAAACTTATGTGATATGTAAATAGCACTTTCAACAGCATGTTTCTTATCAATAACTTTTGAGTTAGTAAAATCTTCATTCCCTGAGTTTAACTCACCAGGACGAAATGTATGGTATATTGTATTAAATCCGAATTTAAGGGTGCTTCGGGTGTTGATATAATATTGAAAATCTTCTTTTAAATTATAATCTTTTATTCCGGAAGTAACTTCTAAGACTTCCCCGACATTATAACCGATACTATAATTATAATCGCTGTAAATGAGGGAACTGTTTAGAAAAAGTTTATTCCCGAAGATATGATTCCACCTTAAAGTTGCAGTTTTATTTCCCCAACTAAAACCCACTAAATCGGATAGTTTGAAAATATCCCTGCCAAAATATCCCGAAAGAAATATCCTGTCCTTATCATTAATTCTATAATTCGCTTTTGCGTTAAAATCATAGAAATATAGTTTTGTGCTTTTAGCCGCAGGATCCTTCCATAAGGGTAGAAATATATCTGCATAAGTTCTTCTGCCTGAAATAATGAATGAGCCTTTATCTTTAACTATCGGAGCTTCTATAGTGAGTCGGGAGGCGATTAAGCCTACGCCACCTGAAGCAGTAACCTTTTTTGAATTTCCTTCCTTCATTTGAATATCCAATGCCGATGACAGGCGTCCGCCATAATTTGCCGGAGCATTACCTTTATAAAACTCCATGTCTTTTACTGCATCTGAGTTGAATACTGAGAAAAAGCCCAGTAAATGTGAAGAACTATAAACCGGGGCCTCATCCAGAATTATCAGGTTTTGATCGGCACTTCCACCCCTGACATAAAAACCGCTATTTCCCTCGCCGGCTGAATTTACTCCGGGCATAAGCTGAATAGTTTTTAAAATATCCTGTTCACCAAATATCACTGGAATAGTTACTACATCTTTTGGAGATATTTTTACAGCACTCATTTCCGGAGCTTTAATATTCTTATTGGAGGCCTCGCTTACTATTACAATCTCAGCTAATTCTACAGATGCCTGTTGTAACTCAACATTGTTACTGATATTTCCGGTTAATTCAATCTCGTCGGTTTTACTGGTATTACCCAGGTATGAATATTGAACTGAATGTTTTCCTTCGGGTAAGGTAATTGAGTAAAACCCATATTCATTTGCCATCGTACCTTTATACAACTCTTTTACAAGTACTGTAGCCCCGAATAGCGCTTCACCGGTTTCGGAACTTCTTATGTATCCGCTGATAGTATAATTCTGTTGTGCAATTCCTTCATATGTTATAATAAACAATATCAGCAGCCATATTAATCGTCTCTTTTTCATAATGTTAGTTATTTTGATTTATTTAATACTTGTTTATTATGTTAGTCCTCTGAAGAATTAACTGAAATGAGTTTCAGGTTTAAATCCATAATTCGATTTAAAATTCCATGCATATGTGCTTCATCTTTCATAATACCGGAAAGAATTGTATTGTCACCCTCATAACTGATTTCCATTCCATCAAACCAATCCTCCCATTTCTTATCAAGATGTCCCTGAATTGTTATTTTAGTTTTGCCTGTCATATTCCAATTGATTAAATTCTAAACAAAGGTCTGGTACACCCACCAAAAAAAAATCACCCTTGAGGGTGATTCGAGAGAGTGATTTTTATAATAATAGATTTATCGGTACAGCAATCCGGGAAAGAAGTCAAAATTATTCCAAGCTCTTTTGCTTTAGTTACAGCTTGTATCCGGGAATCAACTGCTAATTTCAGAAAGATATTTTTAACATGGGTTTTAACCGTATTTAGTGAAACGAATAATTTATCGGCTATTTCCTGGTTCGATAAATCTTCGGCAATTAGTTTTAGTATATCAAGTTCGCGGTCGCTTAACACGGATTCTGAACTAGTTTTTATAATTTTCTCTCTCTTTTCTATTTCAAGCTTAAGCTTGTCA
>Ga0209262_10000808_pt1 | contig 13321 bp, 13 predicted proteins | sample Lowcelwee11metaG_FD_187171 | JGI IMG/M metagenome (GOLD analysis project Ga0209262, IMG submission 187171) | Freshwater pond sediment microbial communities from the University of Edinburgh, under environmental carbon perturbations - Low... | ecosystem: Environmental > Aquatic > Freshwater >...
GAAACTCTCCCTCGCTTGTCTTATCTATGTATCTTTGAAGCTCTGTTTCTTTATTTGTCATTTCTCCCTCCAGTTTAGCCTTATATTTGTAATATAACACTTCTTGAGGGGACAAATGTCACTATTTCAGCAGTAACATAAAAAAATTGTTTACTCTGTGAAAAAGTTCCGTTCCATGCTTTCGAAGTTGTACTATCAATGAGTGCAAACTCTCCGTAAGGATCGTCCTGAGAGTAGATGTAATACTGCACTGCATCAACCGAATCCCAGCCGATCGAAACGGTGCTGTCCAAACAGGAAATTGTTACATTTACCGGCAATCCGTCTTTTGGAGCATTTACCTGCTTTGCCCATAAAGGCAGGATCAAGAAATACAAAACTGCCGATATCGTCAGTATTACGGTTATGAATTTTTTCATTTTTGCTCCGCAGTTATTAAAATTGCTTAATTGCTGAATTTATATATATAACTTCATAATTATCACTTCCAAATCCTTAGATTAGTATTATAATCTTATCATTCTCCTAAAACAAGAGAAATATTATTTTAATCTCCACAATTTGCCAAATTTATTTCGATCATAGTCGAAGAAAATGGCAAAATAGCAAAATAGTTCTTGTATAGTCGAAGTATTTTTATTATATTGGTAAAAGTTCTATTATAGTCGAAGGAGATCACAATGATTAAAAGAGATTTGTACCTGTCGAGACTGATGAAATATATTGATAAGCCTATCATAAAGGTGCTTACAGGGATTAGAAGAAGCGGTAAAAGTACGATATTGAAACTGCTTTATAATGAACTTCTCGGTAAAGACATCAAAAAAGAAAACATTGTATTTATCAATCATGAGTCTTTGGAGTTCAGTTTTATAAAAAATTATGAGGATCTTTTTACATTCCTGAAAAAGTCATTACAGAACTGCACCGGAAAGAAATACATCCTTCTTGACGAGGTACAGGAAGTTGATAAATGGGAAAAAGCTGTTTCGTCTTTTCTGGCTGATGATATGGGCGACATAGTGATCACCGGCTCAAATGCCCATCTTTTATCTTCGGAACTTGCAACCTTATTGAGCGGAAGATATGTGGAACTGCCTGTTCTTCCTTTGAGCTTTCAGGAATTTCTTCTGTTCAGAAATGTAACGGACAAAAAAGAGATTGATGGAGAATTTCAATTATACCTAAGATACGGTGGATTCCCTGGTATCCACGCTCTGGAATTTGACGATGAGATGATAATCACTTATCTCAACTCTATACTGAACACAGTTATTCTGAAGGATGTGATTGAAAAAAATAATATCAGAGAGTCCGTTTTAATAGAGCATATAACAAAATATCTGACCGACAACTGCGGAAATATCAGTTCGGCTAAAGGCATTTCCGACTATTTCAAATCGCAGAAGATTAAAACTTCAATAGATACGGTTATCAATTATATCGGCTACCTTGAAAAATCATTTATGTTTTACAGAGCGAACCGATATGATCTGAAAGGGAAAAAATGGCTTGAGGTAAATAACAAATTTTATCTCGGAGACATCGGGCTCAGGAACGGACTGATCGGGTACAGGGAAAATGACATTTCAGGAGTGTTGGAAAATATTATATATCTTGAGCTGTTAAGAAGAGGATACAAAGTCGGGGTCGGTGTCCTGAATGGCAGTGAAATTGATTTCATAGCAGAAAAGCAAAAAGAAAAAATATATATACAGGTTTGTTATATGCTTTCGAATGATTCGGTAGTTCAAAGAGAGTTCGGCAGCCTTGAGTCAATAAATGATAATTACAGGAAAATAGTGCTGACACTTGATAAATTCTTTCCTTCAGAGCGTAACGGAATTGAAAGACTGTATATTCCGGATTTTCTGTTGCATGATTGAAGATTTATTCAACTTCAAAAGATTCGGCCCATACTTTGAGCGGATTAGTCTTATGCGGATGCCCGTTGGCGCTCAATATCCGCCACGGAACTAAAAGAGCAGTATCAAATCCGGATTTCTCGAGTTCGGTTTTGCTTTGAATAAAGACTAAGTTTTCTTCATCCAAGACCCTGATGGTAACCAAAGTAAAGTCTTTTTCAAATTTCACGGAGACGATCCGCCCGCCTAAAGAAGTGGTCTTATTTAAATTATATCGGGTTTCAGGTTCAAAATTCCGGTCTGGAGACCGCTTAACTTCATCAGGATCTCCGGTAAAAGTTTTATAATCGATCTTCCAGTGCCCTGATTCTTTCAGGAAAAAGATCATAACCTCCTGTCGTGCAGTTTTTCCGGGCTGCTCCTCATCAGGCGACTTGTATGTCCCAGTAATATAGAGAGTTGCTTTTTCCTCTTCTATATCGGCATGGTCAACAGTATAAGATAACGGCAGCATGGCTTTTTCCATCATTTCATAACCGCTTCTATCTGACGGATCTTTTATTTCTGACAGGATTTCCGCTTTCGTATTGGCGGTATAGAATTCAAAAGCTCTGTTAAAATCCCCCGCTGAAACCGCGGCATTATACTTTTTGAAGATTTCATTCATATCATCCGGTTTCATAGACACTCCTTTTTAAGAATTGCGGTATTGTGGCGGCTATAAAGGCTATTATTCGGAAATATCGGGTTTTACTTCGATCCAGTATGCTTTTTTATATTTAGAATTAGGATTTGTGTAATTATAGAAAACTTTGTCGTCTTTCAAGAAAAACAGATGAACTCTGTCTCCTGAATAAACTCCGCTGCTGGTCTTGGAATTAATAACTGCATTGATAGCATAACCGAAAATAATCTTCTCGCCGATCTCATAATTTATGAAAGCTTTTTTTATCTCTGTAAACTCTATTTTAGCGCTTTCATAATTTTTAAACATTGTTTTCAGGTTCTCAAGAATTACTTCCTGAGCTTCCACCTGAGAATAAGCCTTGCCGTAATCGGCATCTCTGAGCATTTCTTCCTGGGACGGCGATGAAGCGAAAAAACAGCCTGTAATGTCTGCTGCGAACATTATGGTTAAAATCAGTTTGATAATACGGTCGAATCTCATTGTAAACTCCGTTGTTTAACACAATTATTTCTCTGATGTAAAGTAATGAAAATTAAATTGTATGTCAAATGAATAACACCTAACTCAAATTGCTTCTTTCAGCGGTTTCGCAAGTTTTATAAAACTATAATTCAAATAGATAAACCATACTGACCATCCGATATGAAAGAATCTCTGCTTTAATCCAGGATAATCAGGAAATACATCAGGTAAAAATGCAAGAAAGCCAATTAACATGAATAAAATACTTAAGTTTGAAAACAATGTGATCTTCAGAAGTTTCTTCCACCACAGGATCAGACCTAAAATCGGAGAACAGATTATGAACATTGAAGGAATACCGGCTATTCCGTGTAATTTATCAGGTAAGGGAAATACTGCTATTCCCGCTATCGAAACTGCATAGAAAAGAATAATCATTACGGGAATACTGCTGATCCCCTTTGCTGTACATATCTCTTTTAATCCGGTTAAAAAGATCATACTTGATATGGAACATAACATCAATCCTGTTGAGAACACAAATTGCGATCTTGTTCCCGCAGTTCCCAATTCGCTGATTAATCTTGAAAAATGATTGTAATTTCCTTGAATAATTCCGCAAATGAATGTTGTTAACCAAAATATTGCAGGTATAATTATTCCTAAGTATAATTTATATTTTGTTTTCACTTTCAACTCTTATGCGTTTTTCAAAAGTTTTTTTACCTTACTTCATTGATTCGGTTAATCCCGATCTTTTTTGCTACCGGTTTAGTCCCTTTCAACGATTCAGTGCTTGATATAATGTGATAGAATCTTCTTGTGTCTGAACCTATTAAAGTGCTCCATGCGTTCGTACCGACGGTTGCCAGATAATCAAAAGTGCCATAAGGAACATCAGAGCTGTAAATCAGATATGAATTAGCGTTCGAGGCGGCATCCCAGTTGATTGATAGTGAGTCTGCTGATACGCTTATAACCACATTTGCCGGACTGTCGGGCGTTACAACAGCAACATAATATTCATAGCATCCCATATCTATCTCTCCGCACAGCCTGAGACTGTCTGCAATATCAGTCTGGGGAATATATAAAGTTCCAAGTGTTGCATCTGTAAGGCCGGGATAACCCGAATCTTTGCATGGTGAAGTTTCCTGCAGCTGATATGCGCCTGTGACGAAAAGCGGATCAGTATTCAGGTTTGATTCATACAAACCAGTATAGGTCACACCTGTGTTCAAGCCGAAACCGGCCTGACCGCCTTCAATATCGTTAAATCTGAAGACAGGATCTGAATCATCGCTGTCCAGATATACTTCGTGACTGCCGTTCCCGTAAATAATGTTATTCATCAGCCGCGGATCTGAATTGCCTTCGAAAAATAAACCTATGCTGTCGTTATCCGCTATTGTATTATTTATCACGAACTGAGGTGAAGAATCAATGAATTTTATACCGCCGTTATTGCCTGTAAAAAGACAGTTTGATATAACCGGAGCTGCGTTGTTTGTTATCATGCTGTAACTGTTGATATTTCCCTGAAACTTACTGTTCTGGATCACAACTCTAGAACTGTCATTTACGGCTAGATTATTATAAAAAATGTTACCGTATTCACTTGTAATAATTATGAACATTTCTGAACTGTATTCATTATACCTTGTAGTATTTCCGGTAATTACAAAATCACCGCTTATTGTTTCTTTTACACAGTTACCACTGTTTGTATTATTACCATTCACGCATCCGAAAGTCTTATCCCATTTCTTATTTCCGCCTGAATCTGTTTTTAATAACCATATATACCTGTGAGATGTAATGTCTGAAAAAAGACTTCCCGTGACTATATATCCGCCGTCTCTTGTTTCCTGTACTGAATATCCATAGTCCCAAGCGGTACCGCCGAAGGTTTTATCCCATGTCTTATTCCCGCCTGAGTCAGTCTTTATCAGCCAGGCATCTTCTTCTCCTGCACCATAAGATTCTGTCAAACCGGCAACTATATAACCCATGTCTGTTGTTTGCTGCACCGAATAACCGTAATCCCGACTACTGCCTCCGAAAGTTTTATCCCAAACTTTATTCCCGCTTGAATCTGTTTTAATAAGCCAGATATCACCGTCTCCGGCACCATAAGAATTTGTCCGTCCGGTTATGATAAATCCGCCGTCTGTTGTCTGCAGAACTGATTGGCCTTCGTCATATCCGGTACCACCGAAGGTTTTATCCCAAATTTTGTTGCCGCTTGCATCTGTCTTTATAAGCCAGACATCATAACTTCCCGCTCCGTAAGAATTTGTACATCCTGTAATTATGTATCCTCCGTCTGAAGTCTGCTGCACTGAGTACCCTTCATCATCCGATGTTCCACCATAGGTTTTATCCCAAACTTTATTCCCGCTTGAATCTGTCTTTATAAGCCATACGCTATAGCCTACAGCAGTGTATCCGGCAATTATATATCCTCCATCCGCTGTCTCCTGAACCGATCTTCCAAAATCACCCATACCATTTAAACCTCCGAAAGTTTTATCCCAAAGTTTATTTCCTCTCGAATCAGTTTTTATCAGCCAGACTGCAAATCCGTTTGTTCCGAAAGTATATGTTGAGCCTGTCAATATAAAACCGCCGTCTGATGTTTCATCTACAGACTCTCCATACTCCTCAAATCTGCCTCCGAAAATATTTCCGCTGTCAAATAAAAAATCTTCATCTGAAAAATCGAATTTGGCATTTTTTATAAATGAACTGTCTCCGCATAAGCTGTTATCGAACTTTAAAGTTACATTATTAAAGTTTACTTCCCTGTCAGCTTCACCGCAGGCTTCGATTTTGCCGAAAATTCCGAATTTCTGATAATTATAGGCAGGCTTGACTTTTACATTCGGTTCAATGATCAGAGAATTTGCGGATTCAATATAAGTGCTATCCGTCAGAACATAAGGTGAATTTGCTTCCGTCCATGCACCGCTTACGCTTCCTTCTACATTATTAGTACCTTTTATTGTAAAAAATCCTGATTCATCATATAAATCTTCTATTTCAGATGACCTGATCTTTATTTTATAATCAGAATCAGCAACTAAAGTCCCTGTATGAAAATTCCAATCATAACTTCCATTTGACAAAGTCCAAAAGTTAGTAATTTCAGTAGAACCTTTATATAAATATATTTCCACACTTTCATATATGTCATCAATCCAGGTAATTGGATTAGCCTCAGCCATTTCAAGAATTTCTCCTCCAACAGGAAATGTCAGCGCAATATTGCCTTTAAGAATTTCAAAAGTCGCATCGCTGAAGTCATAAATGCTATCATTTGATACAGATGTTATCTTAATTTTGAAATTTCCAGCGAAAACATCCGGAGACCAAGTAAACGACCCGTCGCTTTCGGTATCGTTTATGTAGAAATATGAAATATCATCCTTAAATAGTTCAATTCTGACATCCTCATCAATATTGTCAGACCATGTAATTTCAAAGGGAGTGTATCTGGCCAACTGCTCCCCTCCGTTTGGCGTCAGTATCGTTATTTCGTATTTGATTATTTCAAATGTATATTCGTTGATAGCAAAAACACCTTCATCGTAAATTGAAGTTATTTTCAATTTGAAATTTCCTGAAATATCCGCCGGTATATCCCAAAGATATTCTCCGTCGCTTTCTGTAGAATCGCTTGTCGTTGCATAATAAAGATCGTTCTGATATAATTCGATTTTAACTTTTTCGATTATATCGTCAGTCCAAAAAATATTCATCTGCCCCATACTTTCAAATATTTCACCGCCGTTAGGATAATTTAATACAATCGTACCGCGTGAAATAGTAAAATAACCGTTGCTTATGTCATACAGCAAATCAGGAATGATCACGGATGAAACTTTAATTTTGAAATTCTCTCCGTATAAATCAAACGGAATAAACCAATCAATATCTTCATATTCAGTTGAGTCACATAGAGTTGAAAAATACACATTGTTCTGGTAAAGTTCAACTTTGACTTTTTCAGTATAATCAGGGAAATCTTTATGCCATTGAATTCTCACGACATCTCCCCGCATAAATACTTCCCCTCCGTCTGGGAACATCAGGTCAAGGATTCCTCCTTCAATTATAAAAGTACCGTTGCTCATATCCTTCTGGACTGTCGGGTTTGTGACGGAAGATATCTTTACTTTAAAGTTTACTCCCATTATTGTGTTCGGAATATCCCAGATATATGAACCGTCGCTTGGTGTTGAGGCGACAATGTCCGCGTGATAAATATCATTCTGAAACAATTCGATTTTTACATTTTCCGAAATATTATCGAGCCATCTGATTTCCCATTGCATTCCTCTATCGAGAGTTTCTCCCCCATTCGGAGATGTTACAGTAACAGATCCGAGAAGCGAAAACGCAAAGACCGACAAGAATAAAAACACATAAATTTTCATCGTTTTACCTCTATTATATAAATTTTGAAACTCACTCGGAGTGAATAGTATGTATTTCTAATAGATTAATCAACAGAATAATGAATTTATATCCCGAACTTCTTCAACAAAAACATCGTCAGATAATACAATCCTATCATAACAACGGTTGAGGCTGAAAATGAAATCCAGAAGTTAATGTTATTTTTGAGCATCACAGGGAAGATTATAAAAAATGAAAGCGAGGGCAGGACGAGCCAGAATATACTTTTTGAGAATGTCTGAATATTCTGGACATCCTTCGTTTCGACGAACATCCAGATTATAGCTATGAATGAGATCAGCGGTACCGAAGCTAAAATTCCGCCGAGTATAGTATTTCTTTTTGAAACCTCTGATATTAACACGATCAGTCCGGCTGATATGAGAACTTTAATAAAATAGTACATTCTATTCCTGTTTCTCTTTTTCTTTGGCGCTTAAACTTGCCAAAGAAGATGTTATCAGTCCTGTCGGAATAGCTACTAGAGCCAATCCTATTATGAGAACAAGACTTGTGAATATTCTGCCTCCGGTTGTAATAGGATACATATCTCCGTACCCGACCGTTGTAAATGTGGTCAGAGCCCACCAGAGAGATTCCGGAATAGATGAAAATTTATCAGGCTGCGCAGCATGCTCGAATGTATAGATCCCGACTGCAGAAAAATATAAAAGAAGGATCACAATAAACATAAAGACCAGTAATTCAGATCTGATCAGCAAAAATGCAGATTTAAGCCTTTGAACTGAAGCGTTTACGGATTTATTTTTAAATATTTTAAAAAGCCTCATCAGCCTTGCAACTCGAATTCCCTGAAAATTTATTATCCCGATAGTAAAAAGAGATGGCAGTATTGAGATCAGATCAACTATTCCGTAAAATGAAAAAATGTATCTTCTCCTTTTTGGAGCTGACCAGATTCTCATCGCATATTCGACGGTGAAAATTGACAGAAAGATACTGTCAAATGTAAAGAAATATTTTGCATATTCAGAAAATGAAGGCACAGTTTCAAAAGTGTATAAAACAATGTACACAATTACAAGCGCTTGTGTAATTATAGCTAATAATCCTTCTTCAAATGACTTATTCAGCTTATCTCTCATAACCGTTCATTCCTCTTGATACTTTAAAAGAAACGGGACATTCAAGTCCCGTTCTTATATCTATTTTATCTGCTCTGCCAGTTCGAAGCCTCTTCTCAAGGCCTGCTCGTTTAGCGGGATCAGATCGTGTCTTCTCGGCGGAAGCGTCTTTTTAAGACCTTTGATAACGCCTTCAATGCTTATAGCGTCGGTTTTCTGAATAAAAGCGCCTAAAAGTATCATACCCATAATAAGCGGATTTCCAAGTTTATTGGATTCTTCATAGGCAGGAATAGGAACAATTTTGATGTCTTTTCTAGTCGGTCCGTGGTGAATATTGGTAGATTCCCAAATAAGAATTCCGCCCGGTTTTACCTTTGATTCGTATTTATCAAGCGAAGGCTGGTTCAGAGCGACAACAGTTGTATATCTCTCCAATATCGGAGAACTTACGGGATTATCGCTTACGGATACTGTACATCCGCAGGTTCCGCCTCTCATTTCCGGTCCGTAAGTAGGCATCCAGCATGTTTCTTTACCTTCAAGCATTGCAGTATATGCAAGGTTTTTCGCTATAGTTAGAACACCCTGTCCGCCAAATCCTGAAAACATAATTTCCTGCAGCATTATTTTATCCCTCCTTCAGTTTTTAGGTCTCCGAGCGGATAGAATTTCATCATGTTCTCTTCCCACCATTTGTAGGAATCAACAGGAGTCATTTTCCATCCTGACGGGCAGTTTCCGACTATTTCAACGAATGAAGTTCCGACCTTATTCAAGGAATTATCAATCGCTTTTTCGATTGCTTTTTTAAGTTTTCTTACGTTGACAGCATTGTTTGCGGCCTGTCTTGTCACAAAACATGTACCGTCAAATTCCTTTACAATATCGGCAACTCTTAACGGCATACCTGATAACTTGCAATTTCTTCCGTCAGGTGATGATGAAGTAACCTGACCCGGTAAAGTTGTAGGCGCCATCTGACCTCCTGTCATACCGTATATCGCATTGTTATAGAAGAAAATCACGATCTTTTCGCCCCTGTTGCAGGCGTGTAAAGTTTCGGCAAGGCCGATGGAAGCCAAGTCGCCGTCGCCCTGAATTGTAAATACCGCGTGATCCGGAAGTACCCTTGATATTCCTGTCGCCAGAGCGCAGGCTCTTCCGTGAGCAGCCTCCTGCATATCGCAGTTAATATAGTCATAAGCAAATACCGCGCATCCTACCGGAGCGACACCGATAATTCTATCCTGAATACCCTTTTCATCAATTACTTCCTGTATAAGCTTTTCAAGAGTACCATGAGCGCATCCGGGGCAGTAGTGCATGGCTTTAGGCTGAAGGTTCGGCTTTTTCCAAATCACTTCGAATTCCTGACCGTTTTTTGTTATTGTTTCACCCATTATTTTAAGCTCCTGTGGTTAAAGTTAATTACGCTTTATTTGCCGAGTATTTTTTTAGCTTTGGCAATTATTTCATCGGTTGAAAGAACGATCCCGCCTGTTTTACCGTAATGTTCAACAGGTATTTTGCACTCGACGGCGAGTTTGATATCTTCTATCATCTGACCCACGCTCATTTCGATCGATAAATAAGCTTTTACTTTTTTAGAGTACTCTTTTATTATCTTTGTAGGGAATGGCCAGACTGTTTTAGGTCTGATAAGTCCGACTTTTAAACCCTGTTCCCTTGCGATATCAACAGCCTTTTTCGCGATCCTTGATGATAATCCGTAAGCGATAAAACCTATTTCGGCATCATCCATGTGATATAATTCGTAATCAACTTCGTTCTCTTCGATCACTTTATATTTTGCCTGAAGTTCGTTGTTTTTGGCTTCCATTCTTTCCGGTTCAATGAAAAGTGAAGTAAGCTGAACGGGTTTTCCTCTTTTTGCGACTCCGCCGACAGTTGCCCATGCGGTAGGATCAAAAGGAGGTTTAACATAATTTTCTTTAAATTCAACCGCTTCCATCATCTGTCCCAGAGCTCCATCCGATAGGATCAGCACGGGATTTAAGTATTTCTCTGACAGATCGAAAGCTTTATAAACCATGTCAGCCTGTTCCTGAACTGAATTAGGTGTCAGAACTATAAGATGATAATCACCGTGACCACCGCCTTTAACAGCCTGAAAATAATCACCCTGAGAAGGCTGGATCGTACCTAATCCCGGTCCGCCTCTCTGAACATTAACCAGCACGCACGGTATCTGAGCGCATGCTATATATGATACTCCTTCCTGCATAAGCGAAAATCCGGGTGATGAAGTAGATGTCATAATCCTCTTTCCGCATCCGCCGGCTCCGTAAACCATATTGATCGCGGATACTTCGCTCTCCGCCTGAACATAAGCGATCCCTTTGCGCGGCAGCCATTTGGAGAAGTATTCCAGTACTTCACTTTGGGGGGTAATGGGATAACCGAAATATCCGTCTATACCTGCCCTGATGGCGGCTTCGGCTAAGGCCTCGTTGCCCTTCATCAAATATTTTTCAGCCAATTTTGACCTCCGATTTTATATTAAATTAAGATTTCTTTGCTCTGTAGGCAGTGATTACACTGTCCGGGCAAACCAATGCACAGTTCCCGCAGCCGATGCAGTCTTCGTTGAGCATAATCGCATAGTAATATCCTTTATCATTCGTTACCTTGCTGTATCCTATAACGCTTTTAGGACACACGGTGGCGCACAATTGACAGCCTTTGCATTTCTGAATGTCAACTTCGATAAAACCCTTGATAGCCATTTTTCCTCCGATTATTTTAATTTAGAATTCTATGTCAAGATTTTCGATATTAAGCTATTTAATAAACAAAATCAAGAAATTTTTTAAGGTATGTTTTATTTTGTTTTTGGAAGTGAGGTAAAAAACTAACAGATTTTTAACTGTTTGATAGTTTTATTCTAACACTGCAATATCATATTTCAAACGAAATTAAAATTCGGAGAAAAAATGAAGATGAACAAAACAAGAATAATGATGAAGATCGGAATGGCAATAGTGCTGGCGGGGCTGATCTTTAAGGCAAGCGCAGAACCGTTTAAAAGCGGAGTGGATGTGATCGGCAAAGCAGAGTTCTACAATCTGAAAAAAGCAGACTGGGATGCCGATAAACAGACTATGAACAGATACACCGATCTCAGACTGAGACCCTGGTTCAATTACGAGGCAAGCAAATATATATCTGCAAGATTTGTATTCGAGATAGGCGATATGGCTTTTGGCGGAGACAAAGGCGGGATGATAGGCGCGGATAAAGAAATAGTTGAACTCAAGAACGCATATCTTGATATCGCGTTTACTGAACCGCAGACTATAGCTCCGATTCACGATGCAAAAATAAGATTCGGTATGCAGAGCCACAAAGACCCGCACTCTTTAATCCTTGAAGACGATATCGCAGGCTTAAAATACAGCGGAAGATTCAACAGCGTTTTTTATGATATAGCCTATTATATTCCGACCGACTCAGGCGAAAAGAATATAAATAAGGAAACATACAGTTTCGGAACAGATCTTATCAATGCTGATATTTCCTATAAGATCAATGATAACATGACGCTCGGACTTTATAATCTGATCAAAACAGATGCGGCTGCTCACGATGCGGCTGCAGATACTACATCAGCCGGATATGCTGACGGCGGAAAAGATTATGTTAACAAAAATTCAACTTCAACATGGATTTCCCCCTACTTCAAGGGCACATTCGGAATTGTTAGCCTTGATGCAATGCTTTCATACAACATGAGAAGCGCCGAGTATGAAGCTGTCGGCGAAGAGATCGAAGTTGATGAGAACGCCGAAACCGCCCTTGAAGAAGGTTCTGAGAACGGATCCGGTATGGCTATAAGCTTTAAATCGTCTGTAAAAGCCACAGAAACACTTACAGTTGGAGTGAATATGGCTTATATCGGAGGAGATAAAGACGGGGTTGATTTTTGGCAGCCTTACAGGAACAAATACAACAACGGCACTCAGATGATCGGTTACGGTTTGAATGATAAAACTACATACAATTTTATCAATACGGGAGCTCACGGAATAATGATGCCTGCTGTTACTGCGAAATACATTCTTACCGACAAGATCGCATTCGGCGGAGCTGTCGGAATGGCTATGACAACTGAAGATGTTGAGTATGTTGACGCTGACGGCAAAGATAAGAAAGATACTAATCTGGGAACAGAGATCGCCCTAACAAGCGAAATTCATGTTATGGAAAAGCTGAAAGTTGAACCATATTTCGCTATATTCATGCCGGGAGCAGCATCCACAAAAGGTGCGGACAAAGAAGATTCTCAGATGAGAGTAGGACTTGTTGCAAATATAAAGTTCTAAAACTAACTGACTTCTAACACTGTGTTAATTACAGATTAACATAAGAGTGTTAAATTTAATCAGGTACTTTGAAATAGACATTCAGGCAAAACATAAGCGGAGGAATCCTTAGTCCTCCTACTAGCGCAGGGTAGGCCTATCCCGCTTCGAGACAGCCTGATATTATTATAGATCCCGTGAGAAATCGCGGGATTTTTTATTTAGCTTTAAATATAATTGCTTCGTAAGGTTTTACGATGAAATTTTTGAGCTGGATAAATCCTTTGACATCTCTTTTCGCCGAAGACAGGATCAGCTCGAACTCGTTGGCATCTTTAAAATTGATGATTTTGTCGGAGCTGCTGAAATTAAGCACGATCATCATGTATTCGTGCTGATAAATTCTTAAGTAGGAAAGTATTCCGTCGCTGCCTT
>Ga0209262_10000809_pt1 | contig 13320 bp, 13 predicted proteins | sample Lowcelwee11metaG_FD_187171 | JGI IMG/M metagenome (GOLD analysis project Ga0209262, IMG submission 187171) | Freshwater pond sediment microbial communities from the University of Edinburgh, under environmental carbon perturbations - Low... | ecosystem: Environmental > Aquatic > Freshwater >...
AGCCGCTATTCTGCCCGACGGTGTTTCTTTAAATAGACCTCTTTCGATATTCAGGTTCTGTTGATTTGCAGGTTCTTTTGAGCCAATTTTCGATTCAAATAGCGGGGGCAATATACTGATGTCGATATTACCCCCACTATTTGAATCGAAAATTGGCCAAAATAATCCCGCAAATCAACGAACCCTGAATATCGAAAGAGGTCTATTGTAGATTGTTGTTGCGAGGCGTGGAATGGTTTTACCTCAGAAAAGGACAATGTGAAAAATCTGTGTTCAAGAGAGTGGGCAAAAATCAAAAATTAATTTTCGTAAATGGTATAAGTCCGTTTTTAACGTTAAAAATGGATTTATCTATTGATTTTTAGTGGATAAGTCCGAAAAACGCTTGAAAAGCGGATTTATCTATGATTGTCTGGAAGATAAGAGGCATGAAAACATGAGTATCGTTGGAAGGAAGAAGAAGGAGCTGCTTGAATTGCTCTATTCTTCAAAAAAGCAGAATTTTTAGCGGTATATGGTCGTTTAAGCGCTCATTTAAGATTGCGTCCTTTTCCTTAACTGAAGTTGAGCAATTTTTACTTACTTTGGGTGTTGTGTTGCCTCGTAAACAAATTTGTGAATTGTATATGGCAACGGGAGGAATTCCAAAATATTTATCTTTATAGCTTTTGAAAGAAGCCAAAATGATTAAAAGTGGAAAAACAACACAAGTATTACGATCGTCGTGGATCAGCTTTTTTAAAGTCCAAAAGGCATGTTATGGGTGGGTTGCTGCGCATCGATTTTTGAGGATGCATTTTCAAAGGCGGCAACAATCAAATCTTGCAAACCTTCTATATCACTGACACATTCTGGTTGAATCATGATTTTTTTGAGCTCTTTTTCTCCATTTAAGATCACGGTGATAAGGCCATTGCCGGCGCTGCCTTCTGTGAGTGTATTTTGGAGATTGCTGCGCATTTGACTTACTTGTTCTTGCATCATTCGCGCTTGTTTTTTCATTTTAGAAAATCCGCTTCCCATAAATTCCTTATATTTTAACGGAGCCTTCTAACTCTACTGCAGCAAACCGCAGGAGAGTATCGTAGTGGCTTGGATGTTTTGTTGGTGTTGTTTTTTCGGATAAGTTCGTTGCAAGGTTCTCTTCAGGAGACTGATGCGATAGTTTTGCAATAGGTTCCTCTTTTTGAACGGAACCTTTCGGGACTTGTGTTTTTTCGAGAGGCGGAGTGGTTGTTATTGGTTCGAGGGGAGTGGGGGGTGTCTGTAATAAGTCCTTCTGAGGCTTTTTATCACTGTGTTCATGGATAGGGGTTGTGTGTATCTCTTCGATTTGGGTTGTAAAACTTTTTGTTTGGGGAGGAGGGGACTGCGGGGATTTGATCTGGGGCTTGGCTTCCTCTTTACTATTTTGTAAAAGTTGCTGCGGTTGCGTATTTTGAGGGGGGGCACTTGCGCAAATCGCTCCTTCTAATTCAGTGAGCCTACGGATAAGGACTTCTATGGGGATTCTATTTTTGCTGCGGATGATGTGGAGAAGGGTGGCTTCGAGGAAAACACGGCCAGATAGGCTTTTTTGTAAATCGGATTCAGCTTTTAGGAGATATTCGAGGATGTATAAAATTTGGGAAGGGATATAAAGGGTAGCTGATTGCATATACCGGGCAGCTAGAGAGGGGGGGAGAGCTTCGCTTCCAAGAGTTTTGCATATCGTGATAAGTCTGTAATGTTCGATGAGTTGTGATAAAAAATGGGCGAGGTCTTTCCCTGATTGAAAGAGGTGGTCGACAAGTTCAAAAGCATATGCAATGCGATTTTCGGAAAAGGCTTTGTCGAGCGCGAAAAAATGTTCTTCGGCAACGAGGCCAAAGACTTGACGGACAGAGGCTGCCGTGACTGTTCCGTCGAGAAAGCAGAGGATCTGGTCAAAGAGTGATTCTGCATCGCGTAATGAACCGTCAGATAGGATCGCGATTTGGTGCAAGGCCTCGGGTTCTACGTTTCGATGGAGATCTTTTGCGATTTGTTCTAATTTGCCGATGATTTGAGAGGGGAGGATTCGACCTAAATCAAAGCGTTGGCAGCGGCTAATGATCGTGGGCAGGATTTTATGGGGTTCTGTGGTGGCGAAAAAAAATTTAGCGCGTTCGGGGGGTTCTTCTAGCGTTTTAAGGAGGGCATTGAATGCCTCCTTGGTGAGCATGTGGACTTCATCAATAATATATATTTTATAGTGCCCTTGGCTGGGGGCGTATCCTACGGTCTCATTGATCTGGCGCATATCATCGATCCCTCGATTCGAGGCGCCGTCAATTTCAATGACATCGAGGGATTGTCCAGCCATAATATCAAGGCAGGAAGAACAGCTATTGCAGGGTTCTTGATCAGGTCCTATCTGTTGGCAATTGAGTGCTTTAGCAAAGAGTCTGGCAAGCGTTGTCTTCCCAACGCCGCGGGAGCCAGAGAAGAGATAGGCATGTGCGATTTTACAAAAGCGGATGGCATTTTTTAACGTAGTGACAACGGCCTCTTGGCCGATGAGATCGGCAAATTTTTGAGGTCTATACTTCCTGGCTAGAACTTGGTATTTTTGTGTCATTTGATTGTCAGTATGGTCAAGGATTAGATTTTCTTCAACGGTTCTAATGCGAGCTTGCCAAATCAACCCTTAGTAGATTAAAGTGAAAGTATGAAACAAGATCGCATTCGACGGAGCTGGCGCGATTGGCTAGTCTCAAATCGTCGAGGCTGGCGCATTCTAGTTGGGTTTGTCTGCGTCCTTTGCCTTGCCTTTTTTCTCCATTTTCGCGAAGTTCGGCTTGAGGTCCTCGAGCTCAACGCGACTGCAGGTCGTTATATTGTCGCGCAGATTGATTTTGAGTTCCCTGATAACGAAACTACGATTGTTTTGCGGCAACAGGCGGCTCAAGATATTGGAGCAATTTACAAAATCGATGATCATCAGATCCGAGAGGTTCGTTATCAGTTAGAAGATCATTTGATTCATAGTAAGCAGTGGAGGCAGAAAGCTCCGGGCAGCACGTTTGAAGAAATGTACAGGGCGGCAGATGATTTGGAGACAATTCTCCTGGAAGCTCGTTTTACAGATCCTCGGACAATTCAAAGAATTAAGGATCTTTCTCTTCCGGATCAATCGTATTATGAATTTATTCCGGAGGCGCAAGATTCTGAGCAGTTACCTGCAGAGTTTTGGAAAAAAGCGGCGCATCAGATTTCAAAAAATGGAGTTTTTCATCGAGATACAATTCTTTATATTGTGGGTGTATTTCAGGATAAAACCTGGGTTCTTTCCCAGGATAGAGATTTAGAAGGGGCTCTTCGTTCACAGTTGAGTCGATCGATTCCGGAAAAATTCACGAAAGTCCATGCAGGAACGCGCTTGATCGACCAGGGGGAGATTGTCAATGCAAGGCATCTTGCGATGATGCAGGCAATGAAGCAGGCAATTTCAGAAAGTAGGCAGTTGGACGCTCCTTTGGGTTGGATTGCAAGCTTTTTGATTGCAATTATTTTCGTTACAATCAGTGCTCTTTATTTTCGAATTAGCCAGCCCGCATTTATTCGATCTTTGCAGCAAATCTCTTTATTTGTTTGTATTGTAATCTTAACATTGCTTTTTGCAAAACTTACAGAATACATTCTTTTAAAAAGTGCGACGCCTCTAATTGGAGAGATCCAATATCCGATTATTACTCCTTTTGCAACGATTTTGGTGTGCATTCTTTTATCTCCAAGAACGGCGCTTTTTGCGGCTACATTTCTCTCCATTATCCTTTCTGTCAGTCTCGCTGTTGATCATAGTTATTTTCTTATTTTGAATTTAGTGACATCTATTGTAGTGATTATTTGCAGCCAAGGTTTACGTAAGAGGAAAGAGGTCTTTGGTGTTTGCATGAAGGCTTGGTTGAGTTCTTTGTTTGTTCTGTATGCGTTTACATTGAGTGAAAATCGTTTGTGGAATCACTTGTTTGCGATGGAGGGGGTTTCTTCATTACTCTTTTTGATGGCAACGGCTGTCTTGGTTGTTGGATTGCTTCCTGCTTTGGAATCTATGTTTGGAGTGCTCACAGATATGAGTCTTATGGAATACATGGATCCAACAAGCGATTTGCTTAGGATATTTTCGGCGGCAGTTCCTGGGACTTATCAGCATTCTCTTGTCTTAGGGAATTTATCAGAGACGTGTGCGACTGCAATTGGTGCTAATGGTCTTTTTTGCAGAGCAGCAACTTTATATCACGATATTGGGAAAATACATAACCCGCAATTTTACACGGAAAATCAGCAAAATCTTATGAATATGCATCAGCTGCTTACTCCCTCGGAATCAGCACAGGTGATTATTTCTCATGTGACAGATGGTGTTGAAATCGCAAAAAAATACCATTTACCAGAATCATTTATTGATATTATCAAAGAGCATCATGGGACAACTCTTGTTTATTATTTTTATCGTAAGCAGTTGGAGTTGAAGGGCGAGAGAAAAGAAGATGTGGATGAAAAAGAGTTTCGTTATCCAGGCCCGAAGCCTCGTTCTAAGGAATCTGCGATTATCATGATCTGCGATAGTATAGAAGCTGCTTCTCGTTCAATTGATGAAGTCAATGAATCTACGATCACAGAGACGATCCATCGAATCGTTTCTGAAAAAGCTGAAGATGGGCAATTTGATGATTGCCAGCTCACTTTTGAAGAGTTAAGTTGTATAAAAAAAGCGCTTGTTAAGACGCTTCTTCTCACACATCACGTGCGTATCAAATATCCAAAAAGAAAGTAATTGGCAAATAGGAAGAGGGAGTTTATCCTTTGCTTCTTTTTTGGAGGTCGTATGTTTATAAAAATGTTTTTAGGGATGCTTCTTGCTGTGTCGTATACCTTTGCTGCAAAGGTGGGTTTATGTATTACAGCTACTGGCAAATACATTCAATTTGTCGATCCTTTGGTAGTCTCTGCAGAACGATATTTTTGTACAAATCATGATGTGACATACTTTGTGTTCACAGATAGTCCGTTGGAATCAACAGATAAGATTAAATACTTCCACCAATCCAAACTAGGATGGCCATTTGATACAATGATGCGTTTTCAGGCGCATGATATGCATCGTAAAGAACTTGCAACACAAGATTTTTTATTTGCGCTTGATGCAGATATGTTATTTGTAGATGAAATGGGAGACGAAATTTTAAGCGAGCGAGTCGCAACTGCGCATCCGGGGTATTATGCATCTTCAAGAAGAGCATTTACGTATGAGTCTAGTCCTTTGTCTACTGCTTATATTGGGAGTAAAGAAGGTCATAAATATTTTGCTGGCGGATTCTATGGAGGATCGAGTCAAGAATTCCTCAAAATTGCAGAGACTTGCCTTAAAAATATTTATGCAGATTTGGGTAATGGGATGATTGCAGTATGGCATGATGAGAGTCATTGGAATCGATATTGTGTAGATCACCCACCTACTTTGATTTTATCCCCAGCTTACTGTTATCCGGAGAGTTGGAATTTGCCTTTTCCTAAAAAATTATTAGCTTTAGACAAAAATCATCAAGAGATTCGTAAGTGAGAATTTTTGCTGTTTTATCGGCTCTGCTGGCATCAGCTCTGTGTGCAGAGGGCATTGAGAAATACTTTGTAAAGATTGAGAATAAAGTAGCGCATTCTCCCATTCGGAATATTGATTTTATTTATTTGATCAATCTTGACCGTCGACCGGAAAGATTCTTGTGTAGTTTTCGACAACTGAAACAATATGGAATTTATCCTTGTCGGGTTGCTGCCGTGGATGGAAATGAATTGTCTTTAGAAACAATTAATGCCGTCGGGTTGGTGTTTAGTCCTGGGATGAAAAAAGATATATGGGCAGCTTCTTATCCATTAGGGGGGGATGGTCAGAGGGAAGATGAGTTTTTAACTGAGAAATCGTATGGAAAAGTATGTTTTGCCCCTTGGATGAGCAGGGGCGCTATTGGGTGTGTATTAAGTCATTTATCTTGCTTACAAGATGCATATGATAGCGGGTATGAAATTATTTGGGTTATGGAAGATGACATTATGATCTGTGAGAGCCCGAGTCGCTTGACAGATCTTGTTGATGAATTAAATCAATTAACAGAGACTTGGGATATTTTATACACGGATTGTGATTTCTTAGGGCCTAAGAAAGAAGAGGGGGTTCCCTGGTATTTAGAAAGGCCCGATCAATCTGAACAAGAGTTCGCAAAATCTTTTGAGTGGAACTGGTACCGAATGAATGAGTATTTTACAAAAATTGGAACGCGAATTTGTACGCATTCTATGGTAATTCACCGCAGAGGGATTAAAAAAATATTAGATCATCTCAAGTCTCGACCGATTTATATACCAATTGATCATGAACTTTCTTTGGTTCCGGATATACAACTGTATACTCTGAATTTTCCACTTGTGACTTCTTTAAAAATCCCTGGTGATATTCAACAGATTCCATAGAATTTGGAGAACTTTTTAGAGAGCTTTGAAAGACTCGATGAGAGAGAGCAAGCGCTGATCGCATGTTATGATTTGTTGGGAAATGTTTGCTCCAGCTTCTTCTGAAACTTCTGCATAAATTTTGATTTTTGGCTCGGTTCCTGAGGGACGAATAACAAGCTTGCTTTTGTCTTTCAACCATAGGCGGAGGACATCGGATGGGGGGAGGTTATCTCGTCCATTTAGGTAATCTTCTATCAAGACAACTTCTTGGCCTGCGATGATTTGTGGGGGGCTATTTCGAAGGCGCTGCATGAGAGATTGCATTTCTTGCATTCCTTCTAGACCATCGCTGAAGGTGAGGTTCGTGAGGGCTTCTCGATGGATTCCGTATTGTTTGTAAATTTGGTGGAGTCGATCTGTTAAGGTGAGATTATTTTGTTTGGCAAGTGCGGCTGTCTCTGCAATAAGACAGGCAGTGGAGATAGCATCCTTGTCGCGTACGGCTGTTCCAAAGAGGTATCCGTAAGATTCTTCTGCACCAAAAATATATTGGTAGGCATCAAAACTAGCCTCCCATTTGTTAATTTTTTCCGCGATGTATTTGAAGCCCGTGAGAACATCAATACAAGTGCCTCCATAATTTTTTGCGATTTTTGCAAATAATTCCGTTGTCACGATGGTTTTAATAAATGCGGCATTGGAAGGAAATTGGTTCTTTTGGGTGAGAGCAAAACAAATGTGTTCCAGGAGAAGACAGGCCATTTGGTTGCCGGTGAAGGTGGTTCCTCCTGCAGAAACTACGCCGATTCTATCGGCATCTGGATCGGTTGCAATAAAAAGATCGGCATGTTCTTTGAGGAGTTGGTTTTTCCCGAGCGCAAGAGACTCTTTTTCTTCAGGATTTGGAGAGGGGGCAAAGGAGAAATCTCCATCTGGTGTGCTTTGTTGTTCAATGAGTGAAAAATGAGAATAACCAAGGCTTTTAAGCGCTTTAGGAACGAGGCGGATTCCTGTTCCGTGCAAAGGGCTGTAAAGAATTTTCAGGGAATCTTTATTCAATTGGGGGTACAGCTGCTGTTCTTTGATTGTCTGAAGATAATCCTGATCGATGTCCTCCCCAACAAGGTGAATGAGGGGGGAATTTAAGGGGGCGAGTTGAATGTGTTCGTCGACTTGAGAGACTTCATTCATAATCCCTGTATCATGAGGAGCTACGACTTGAGCTCCATCAGTCCAATAAACTTTGTATCCATTATATTGTTTTGGATTATGAGAGGCTGTGATCATGACAGCTGCTTGACAGCCAAAATGACGGCAGCCAAATGAGACAAGAGGTGTTGGGCAGATGTCTAGGGAGAGATAAACCGTGATTCCATTGCCTGCAAAAACGCGCGCAGTCTCTTCAGCAAATTCTTTAGAATGATGTCGGACATCATATCCAATGAAGGCCGAAAGTGTTGGAAAGGGTTGTTTTTTAAGATAGTTACAGAGGCCTTGTGTAGTTTTTCGGATTGTATAGATGTTGATCCGATTAGTCCCTACGCCCATTACGCCGCGCATTCCTCCAGTTCCAAAAGAGAGGTCTTTGAAAAAGGCGTCCGAGAGAGTTTTGGGATCTTCTTTTAAGAGACGATGAATTTCTGTTTTTGTTTTTTCGTCATAAGGCCCGGAGAGCCATTTCTGGACTTTTTCCATGATGGCGGAATGAGTTAAATTCATATCCATACGAGCAATACATTATATTGCTCGTAGGTTAGATTCAAGAAACTATTTTTTCTTATGCCAAGAAATTATTGTTGGATAAACCCTAAATCTTGGGTGTTTTTTTGCGAGTCGGTCTTGTTGTTTTTGGTTTCGCTTTGTTGTTGCGTTCAAACTCAGGAACTCTTTTGTTCATTTTTTTGTTCTTTTCGTCTGCAGTTAGGTGGGTTGGGACTCTGGCGGATTTTGTCTTTCGTATCTGTGCCTTGGCTTGTTTTTTAACCTGTTTTTCGGTTTGTTTCCGTGGAGGAGCAAATAGGGAAAAATCTTCGGCTTCTTCTGACACTTCTTCTCGATGTTCAGAGCGAACCACTCGGCGATTCAGTTTTTTCATATGATGGGGTAGATCTTTCATGGTATCCTCGTTATTTTTATATTATTATGTTTTGTTGTTTTAGTTCAATTAATTATTTAAGATGTTATTTTTTAATGACTTTATTATTTTGTTTTTAGATATAAAGTATTTCCATTTGTTTTTTAGTAATTTCCAGTGAGAAAGCCATTTTGGAGGGGTGATAACAAGGCTTGGATACCACCCAGGAGCCCAGAGGCGCATGTGTTTTTCCTCTTTGGCAATAATGAGAGTTGGGATGTTCAGATAGGAGGCTAGGTGTCCGGGTCCAGAATCATTGCCTAGAAAAGCGCCGGATTCATAGATAAAGGTAGCGAGTTCTTCCAGTGTTCGACAGAGTTGCTCGTTTTTTTTGAGGAGAAAGATGGGCTCAAGGCCTTGATTTTTTAGGATTTGGCTAACTTGTATGAATTTATGGAGGGGCCAGTTTTTTTCGATTGTATTGCTTCCTGGGTGAATTGCAATGCGGAGGGGGTGTTTTTTGTGAAGGAGTCCAGGAGGGGGAGTTAGTCCATTTTTTGTGCAGCCCGATCCACTCCATTGGAGGAGGGCGTTTTCGATATTGAGAACCATCGTTTGATTGGGATTGCATACATAATCTAATGGGGTGAGGATCCCGTGTTTTTCGAGGGTGTAAGAGCCGTAGAAACGGAAGATCTGTAGATTGTTTTTTGAGGCAGCTGTGCAGAGGGCTTTCGCTTTTGGTGTATTGTCATGTTGTAAAATGATGGCGTCGTAAAAGAGAATGGTTTTTTCGATTGTTTCTAGATCGGGTTGTTTTAAGAAATGATAACCAGGGAGCCATTTCCCAAATCCCGCGAGATGGTCGTTGAATGTTGTGATCGCATGTCCTTTTTGAGTGAGATGATGAGAGGCGATGTGCATGATAAGGCCATCGCCAATCCCTTGAGCGCAAACAACAGCTATTTTTTTGCTCCCATGACTTAGTAATGGCATGATTTCCTATTGATTTAGAATTTGGGACATAAGCGAGGAGAATTTGGAGCAGTTTGCTGTAGCTTGTTGCACATCTCCTTCACGGCTTGGAAGGAATTGAATTGTTTGTGAGTATGAAGGGTAGTTGCTCTGTAAGTCTTTTGCAAGTGCATGTATGGAAATGGGTTTGTTTGTGCCAATATTGTATATTTGGTTGAGGACAAGAGACTCTGGAGCCATAGCAACAAGCAAATTGGCTTCTACAATTTGTTTTACATGGACAAAGTCACGTGTTTGGGTCCCGTCGCCAAAGATAGTAATGGGCTTGTTATTGGCTAATTGATGGTTGAATTTAGCGACGACTGCCGCATATTCAGAGAGAGGATTTTGACGAGGTCCATAGACATTAAAATAGCGTAGAACTACGCAAGGAACATTGAACAAAAGGGAGTATTGTTCACAGTATATTTCGTCGATGCGTTTAGAGACTCCATAGGGGTTTAATGGTTTTAAGTGGGTGTCTATTTCTTTGCATTCATCCTCTCGAGGGCCGTATACAGCAGCGGTAGAAGAGAGGATGAATCGTTTGGCTCCGTAAATGCGAGCTGCTTCTAGAAGATGAAAGGTTCCTGTTACGTTGACATCATGGCATGCCGTTGGGTTTTTCAAGGATCTAGGTACGGAAATACAAGCTGCCAAATGAAAAATAATTTCTTGATTTTTTACAGCTTTATCACAGGCATTTTGGCTGGTGATGCTTTCCTGGATGAACTTCACTTTGTTTTTAAAGGGAGCGATATTTTCAGTAGATCCTGTTGATAAGTCATCGATGATTGTGACTTTTGCTTCGAGCTTTACTAATTCTTCTGCGAGATGAGATCCAATAAATCCGCATCCTCCAGTAACTAGGATAGGCTTCCCCTTATAAAACTGAGCGATTTGTTCTTGCTGTTTTTCGGATAATTGGGACTGGTATTGCAAACTGATCTTTGCAATGAGGGGTGTTTGGATGATGAAGAGTAAAAAAAGAATGTGAAGGATCATAGAGGAAAAGAGAGTATGAAAAATATTTGAGGTTGTCCAGGATTTTATTTGTGGGGATGTTATTTTGGAAGTGGAGAGATGTATGCAGATTTTTGTTCAGCAGGGATCCTTTACAAAGTTCGCTCTTTTACTTTTTTGCTCAGCCTCTGCTAATGTCTCCTTAAGTACAGTCTCTATTCTTTTTTCACTGAAATGCAATATTTTATATCTACAAATTCCATTACAACAACTCACTACATTTGCAGCACTCGATGGAAAAGACGCTCCTTTGATGTCTTGTACAAAGATTCTGATTTCTATTCTTTTAGGGCCAAATGGATACTCTGCTAAATAGGGGCGGATTCGTTCGTCAGCATTCACGGCATCAACCAACTCATGAACAGCTGTTACAACAAGATCTCTTCCTTCTTCTATGGTTACGGGTTCCCGGTAATCAAAGCTTAAGGCAAGCATCTGAACTTGATCGATAGCGCCTCCACCCGAACCACAGGGGATTAATCCTTTTTCTTTGTTTTATCTCCTCCGGAGGATAGTGCTCCATCTGCAGCCAATGCGCCGGCTGCAGCTCCGCTTGCGCAGAATACTCCGACAGCTACTGCTGCAACAACGGCTACGGCTGCCACTCCAATTAAGATTTCCACCTTGTGCTTCTTCCAAACCTTCTTCAAAGATTTCCCAAGACCTGCGGGAATTACAATCCCATTTTGGAAAGCTTGCAAAGCAGTAAGTTCGTTTATGATTTCTTCTTCATTTTCTTCCTGAGCACCAAAATATGCCAATTCTGTAGACATCTTCTGAAATGTATAACTCTCTAAATTCTGTGAAAATAGTTTCCGTACGATATTTTCAATCAATACGTCTTTGAGATCGTTTACTTGGGAAGGATCAATTTTTCGACCATCCCAGAGCTCTGTTGCTAATGCCCAGTCTGCATAACCCATCACAGCATCTTCATCTGAAGCAGATTCAATTGTCATACATCTCCTACTATGGAAAAGGAGGAGACAATAAACACTTTGGAAATTTTAACACAATAATCACAAAAATTTTAAATAATGAGCTGATTGAAAAATTCACGCGTTTGGAAAAATTGGAAATTTTGAGGGAGTGAGGAAGATTGTAATGAGCACATTATGTTGAGTATACTCGGTTAAATGACTTAACATGGAAAGAACAAGGTCAGGTTAATGCTCGATTGGAGAGAATCCGATCCTCAAGTCATTTTGGTGATGCAAAAAATCTAGGAAACGGACTTGCGGAATTACGTTGGAAAAATGGCTGGCGGATCTATTTTTTTAAAGAAGGTAGCAACATGATTGTTCTATTAGTAGGAGGACATAAAAATGCTCAAGAGAAAGACATTCAAAAAGCGAGGTTTCTCCTTAGACGATATGCCAGTGCTTCCAGTAAATAAAAAAAACAAACTTAAAAAACATGATCCCAAGAGTTTTTTTAAAGATTTCGATAAAGTGGGAACCGCTCTTTTGGAAAGCCTCATTCAAAATGACACGGAGGCTTTTATCGAGATCTTAGACGCTTATCTCAAAGTCAATAGGACAAAGATAGCAAAAAAAAATAATCTGTCACGATCTACAGTCCAACAAGCCCTATCAAAAAAGGGAAATCCCACATTAAGGACAATTGCGAGGATTGTACACGAGTCTGTAGCTTAAGATTCTTTTTTTGCTGCTATAGCACTCCCACTCCAATCAATCCCAATGGGTGCCCTTGAGGTGGAAGTGCTATATACCAATCCATAATGTATTTTTTTATGAGTCTTCTAAAAGATGTATTTTATATATCAATAAACTCAAAAAATGGTTTGTAAAAACGGAGAAATGAGTATACTACTCCTAAAAATGGACCGAGATAATGAAAAATATTTTGCGTTGTGTTGTGGTGTTTTTGGGGATGACTCTGATGGCAGTAGAAAAACAGCCTTATGTCGTAGGGAAATTAAAAGGGCAATTTGGGAATCAGCTCTTTCAGATTGCTGCCACGGTAAGTCTTGCTTTAGATCATGATGCAGCGGCTTGTTTTCCCGATTTTTTGCAAGTTGGGGAGAGATCGATTTCAATCAATCATGAGCATCTTTTCCTTCCTTGGGGGCTTCAAGCTTCCCCTCCGGATGGAAGAAGAATTCGGTATGGCTATTATTATAAAGAATCTGGCTTTGAGTACGCACCTATTCCCTATTATCCCAATGTGGTTTTAGATGGATATTTCCAATCCGAAAAATATTTCGAGCATCATAAACAGGAAATCCTTGATTTGTTTGCTCCTCCACAAGCAGTTATGCAGTATATCTCTCTGAAATATCAGGATGTTTTAGATCATCCTAATACTGTGGGCGTGCATTTGCGCAATTATCAAAGGCCTGTCCAAGAACATCCCATGCATATTACGTACGGGAGAGACTATTTTGAGCGGGCAATTCTTCAATTTCCAGAAGATGCTTTGTTTGTGGTGTGTTCCAATCAAATCGATTGGGCCAAAGAAGTGTTGGCAGGGATTCCGAGGAATTTTTATTTTGTTGAGGGTAATCCGCATTATATAGATTTCTATTTAATGAGTTTTTGTAAGCACAATATCATATCCAATTCTTCTTTTTCTTGGTGGGCGGCTTACCTCAATGCAAATTCAGAAAAAGTGGTGATTACGCCACCTTATTGGTTTGATCCAAAGTTGTGTGATTTGAACACGCAAGATTTAATTCCTGCGCGCTGGATAATACTTCATTAGACCTCTTGCGTAAC